>Ga0209089_10000843_pt1 | contig 27965 bp, 23 predicted proteins | sample ArcticOcean_MG_C_FD_187431 | JGI IMG/M metagenome (GOLD analysis project Ga0209089, IMG submission 187431) | Marine microbial communities from western Arctic Ocean - ArcticOcean_MG_CB2_150 (SPAdes) (version 2) | ecosystem: Environmental > Aquatic > Marine > Oceanic | place: Arctic Ocean: Canada... | reverse complement strand
TGGGACCGCCCAAAGAACACCCATTCTGGGGCGCAAAACTAACGGGGCTGCTACCAGAGGCGCAATACGACCTAAAAGCCAAGTTGGAAGCCTACAAAGCGGCGCTATTGGCCATGCCGAGCGCCACCGACCTGCTGGCGCAGACCATGTGGCTGGCCGAGCCTACGACACTAGCTGAAACCGACCAATTATCAGCAGCCGCGCACCGGGCAGCCGAAGCACCCAACTTGGAGCAAGTTGACCCGAAGCATGGCCATTGGACCGAGCACCCAGAGGATATTCGAAGCTTGATGGCAGCAGGCGTTGCCATGGCTGCACTAAAGGCCGAATATGGGCCATACCTGCAGGCAAGCGCCTGGGAACAGGACCTGGCTGCGGACAGAATGGTGCTGGAAAACCAAGGCACCAAGTTGTGGCGGTTTCTCAGTTCAGATTTCCGACGCACCAAAGAACGACTTGCAGGACTGCGAGTTCCGGGCAGAAAAAACGGCGTCACCGAAATGCTGGCGATGGTCGTCGCGGTCCAGTCACATCAGTACAACGAGTCTATCTTCGATTGGCACAGCTCCCTGGGAACTGAGCTATTTGGCTCCCGCTGGCGAGGTGTGGACTCCGACTGGTCTCAACTAACTGAGATCACCAACTGGTTATTGGATCTAAACAACGATGTATCTGGTGGTCAGATGCCCACCGGACTCCTGAATTACCTATCCTGGGGTCCGGTCTCCAGCCAACTCACCGAGATCGCCAATAACGTCGAAGCCGTTACGGCTGAACTCCGCAGGACGGCGTACGGCGTGGCCTCGGCCTTGGAATTCGATGTCTTCCGAAAGTTCCAACAGTCCGGAGAGCTGGCCAACCAACCATTTGAACAACAACTCCATCTTCCGATGAATTGCCTGGATCGAATGGAAGGCATCCATGACGTAGTACGCCTGAACGTCCAGAGCGCCGATTGTCAGTCCGAAGGACTACAGGGGATGATTGACGCGGCATACGAATGGACCACCGGAGAAAACGCCTTACGTGACGCCTATGACCATGCTAGGTTTGAGGGCATTTGGGAACGGGCTCTGCAAGAACGAAACGAGTTGAGCTCCTTTGATGGCGCTGCCCACGATCAGGTCAGGGAGAGCTTCCAAGACCTGGATCGCCGCATACTGGAACACAACCGCGCCCGGCTGGCCCAGGCCCACTGGGAGCGCATGCCCCGGAACCAAGGCGGCGGACAGCTTGCGGTGTTGCGTCGGCAGTTTGAATTGCGCCGCCGTCACCTGCCCATCCGCCAGCTACTTGAGCGGGCGGGCAACCCCATCCAGGCGATAAAACCCGTTTTCATGATGAGTCCGCTCTCGATCGCCGCCTACCTCAGCCCCGGCGGAATCAAGTTTGACCTGGTGATATTTGATGAGGCCAGCCAGGTAAAGCCGGTGGACGCCCTAGGGGCAGTGATGCGTAGCGGCCAAGTGGTGGTCGTTGGCGACAGCCAGCAACTACCGCCAACACCGTTCTTTGAAACGGCAGTCGCTGCGGAAGAGAATTCCGACGACGATTTGACCAGCGATATTGAAAGCATCCTGGGTTTGTTCTCCGCACAGAACGCCCCCACACGGATGTTGCGCTGGCACTACCGCAGCCGCCACGACTCGCTGATCGCAGTCTCCAACCAGGAGTTCTACGGCGGTCGATTAGTGCTGTTCCCCAGCCCCGACGCCGGCCGAGAAGAAAATGGCCTGTTCTACCACCACTTGCCAGACACGCTGTACGGCCGCGGCACCACCGGAACCAACCCGCTGGAAGCAGAGGCCGTAACCAGGGCAGTCATGGAACACGCCCGGACCAAGCCTGAACTATCGCTGGGTGTTGCGGCCTTCAGCATGGCGCAAACCAGAGAGATAATGGACAAACTTGACGCATTGCGGGAAGCCGACCCATCAAAAGAGAGCTTCTTTGCATCCCACCCGGATGAGCCGTTCTTCGTTAAGAACCTTGAGACTGTACAGGGCGATGAACGGGATGTGATCTTGGTTAGCATCGGCTACGGACGCGCAGATGATGGTCGGGTTGACCTGAATTTTGGCCCACTCAACCGCGAGGGCGGTGAACGCCGTCTCAACGTACTGATCACCAGGGCCAGACGGCGCTGCGAAGTGTTCACCAACATGACCGAGGACGATATTGACCTCAACCGGACCAAATCTCAAGGCGTCCGGGCTCTGCGGACGTTCCTGGCCTTTGCAAACCGAGGCGTTTTGGCCACAGCTACCGAGGACAACGAATCCGACGGAGAGGCAGAACCAGCAGGACGCTTCCAAAAGTCGGTGGCGGACAAAATCTCTACCAAGGGCTACATGGTTGCGGAGTCTCCGGGGTGGGGCACCGGCACCGTCGACCTGGCGATATCAGACCCTGACCATCCGGGTCGTTACATTTTGGGCATCGAATGCGACGGACCGTCTTATAACAGCGCCCGTTCCGCCCGCGACCGTGACCGCCTGCGCCCCCAGGTGCTGGAAGGACTCGGTTGGCGACTGCATCGAGCGTGGAGTCCGGAGTGGGCCAGCAACCCACAGCGAGAGCTGGAACGCGTCATGGCTGAGATCGACGCCTACGAAGCGCCAATCTCAGCTGCCGTTCCGGAACCCGAACCGGTTGAGCCGCCTCCAGTAATCATCCGTGATGAAGTCCCTGAGCTAGAGCCAACCATCCAGGTTGCCAAGTATCAGATCGCCAAGCTACGGCTCAAGTCGTCAGACATATCCTTGTCTGACGCCACGGCTGTGTCGCTGCTGCTTTGGGCCGCACGGGTGGTTGATACGGAGAGTCCGGTACACGTCTCAGAGACCGCGCGCCGCATCTATACCGCGGCCGGTGTCTCTCGACCCAACAAGAAACTGCAAACAACCATGGATGAGGCGATCGACCGTCTAGTTGAAACCGGAAGGGTCTCACGCATGGGCGACTTCCTCTGGAACAACGACATGTCCCAACCGCCGGTGCGAGACCGGTCTGGCCTACCAACGGCCACCCGCAAGTTAGATATGGTCAGCGACGACGAGTTGGTCGAAGCCATCTGCTTTGTGGTGGAACAGTCTTATGGCATCGACAAGGAACAAGCGCCCGCCGCCGTTTTCAAGCTGTTGGGATATGGTCGGACCAACCAAGCTATGAGAGTCCGGTTCAATGACTTGGTGGTTGAACTGTTATCCGATGGCCGCCTGGGCGACGACGGAGACCACTTAGTTTTAGCCACGCCCGCAGGTAGTTAGCCGACGCATAGGGTTCGGTTCAGATTGGCGTGGTTGATGCCACCGGGCCAATGCCAGCGGTGGCAGATACGGCGATCCATGCCTATGAGGTTGGCATCGTGGCCACGTACGTTGGAAACCAAGGTGTAGCCCCGGTAGCAATATTAGGGCGCTTGGTAGATAAGCCCGTTAGGGTGATGCAGGGACCAGCCGTAGGTCCTCCGGTTGATTGAAACGTGTCTCAGGACCTGGAACCTGCCCCTGGGTTCAAAATGCGCGTAGTGAAGAAGTGGCTCAGGCCCACGGCCATGGGCATTGCCACTGCGTAGATCGCCAGACTGACCGAGTAGCCAGCCGGCCAGGTTAGGGCCGGTATAGCCACTAAAAACACCGCCAGCGGGTAGATTGCCTTGTGGGTGAAATACAGTAATACTAGGCAAAACGCGCCAACGGGCAGCCCCACTATTGGGATCGAAGCGATCAGAACGCCCACCGCAGTGGCCGCGCCCCGTCCGCCCCGAAATTTCAAATGAACTGGAAAGTTGTGACCAGCCAAGGCCGCGGCACCGGCCATCATCTCCATCCCGGTGTCATCCACCAGAACCTTGGCCAGCACGATGACCACGCTGCCCTTGACGATGTCGATGGCCCCCACGGCCACACCTGCTTTGGCGCCAACGTTTCGGAAGACGTTGGCCGCGCCGCTGTTGTTATCGCCAATATCGCGGATATCCTGGGCCAGGATATAGCGTGTGAATAGATAAGCCGTGGGGAGGCTGCCGATTGCGTAGCAGACTAATCCAAGCCAAATCCAAGTCACTTGACCGCACTCCTTTTAAGACAGTACTGAATAGCTAAACGAACAGACGCCCCGATACATCGGGGCGTCTGTTCGTTTAGCTATTCAGTTACACCTGAGCCGTTAACTAGGCCGGTATTGATACGGGAGTAACGTCCGTGCACCAGTGGAGGTACTTGGGGTTTTTGCCGGCCACGATGTCAAAGTACATCTTCTGCAATTCTAAGGAAATCGGCCCAGGCTTTCCGGTACCAATGTCGCGGGAGTCCAGCGACACTACCGGGGTTAGATGGGCTGCGGTACCGCTGAGGAACACCTCGTCGCAGAGATATAGCTCACTGCGGTCGATGCTTCTTTCCATCACCTGCAGGCCCATTTCGTCCTGCGCCAGTTGGATAACGGTGTCTCTGGTTATACCGGGCAGAGCGTTGTCCTCCAGCCTGGGTGTGTGCAGTTTTCCGCCGGACACCATGAATACGTTTTCGCCGGAACCTTCCGATACATGGCCGTCCTGGTTCAGGATGATGGCTTCATCAAACCCGGCCAGGGTGGCTTCAGTCTTAGCCAGCAAGCTGTTGACATAGATACCAGCGCTCTTGATCTGCGTAGGAATCATGTTGTCGTCAACCCGTCGCCACGATGAAGTGCAACAGCGGAGGATGTCTGTGCCCAGATAGTTGCCAAATGGAACGGTAATCAGAGTGAAATCACTATCTAGGTCCTGCAGTTTCAGGTTCGCCACTACCTCTGCGCTTTTATAGGCCAGCGGCCGAATGTAAATATCTGAGTCATGACCGTTGGTCATTATCAGGTCAACGGTAATATTACAAAGTTGATCGGCGGTGTAAGGGATGTCCAACATCAGAATCTTGCAGCCACGAATCAGGCGTTCGTAGTGCTCCCGCATGCGGAATATGAACATCTTGCCTTTTTCTTCGTTCCAGTTGCCGCGGATACCCTCGAAGACGGCCGTTCCGTAGTGCAACGCATGAGTCATCACACTCACCTTTGCCTCATCCATCGGTACCACAGCGCCCTTGAAAAAGGCGTGCAAAGTTTGGTTGCCGTTGACGGATGTTGCTTTATTTGTGCCCACGGTTTGGCTCCTTTTATTTGGAATCTGCAGTAAATTATAGTCGGACGGCCACAGCTAGTACAACCTGGGTTTATAGAGGGGCATACTGTTCGCCAATCACCGACTTGATCCAACGTATTAATACATTACTGGAGAGAGTATGCCGGAACCAACCGCCCGAAACCTATGGGTGAACACAGAGCGTTAATCCGTTAAGGGTTGATAGCATCCAAATTATTAAGACGCCTTCAAGACTGGTCCCAAATGGCTTGGGGTATACTTGGGTTCGACGCCTGAAATCAGGTCAGAAAGCTATTATTGAGGAACGAATAACAATTGTCTGAATACTCCAGAAAGGACGGGCGAGCCTGGGATCAGATCCGTCCTATCACCATAATCCCCGGTTACCAGAAGTACGCTGAGGGCTCAGCATTGATCGAGATGGGCACTACCAAGGTGCTCTGCGCGGCCTCCCTCGAAGAGAAGGTGCCAGCGTTCATGCGTGGCCAGGGCAAGGGTTGGGTTACTGCCGAATACTCCATGCTACCCAGGGCCACCAACACGCGGAATACTCGGGAACGGGAAACCGGCAAGGTCAGCGGACGTTCCCAGGAGATTCAACGCCTAATTGGTCGCTCACTGAGGGCGGTCACTAACCTGGATACCCTTGGCGAACGCACCGTGCACATCGACTGCGACGTCATCCAAGCCGACGGAGGAACCCGCACCGCGGCCATCACCGGAGCCTACGTAGCCCTAAACCAGGCGCTGCAGATGCTGGTAAAGAACCGGGTGCTGACGCAGGTCCCGCTGCTCTGCCCGGTGGCGGCCATCAGCGTGGGCATCTTGAACGGCGAACTGCTGCTGGACCTTTGCTACGAAGAAGACTTTGCGGCCGACGTTGATTTCAACGTGGTGCTAACTTCCCAGGGCGGCCTGGTTGAGTTGCAAGGCGCCACTGAGGCCGACCCGTTCCCCCGACATCAGGTGGACGAGGTTCTTTCATTGGCGTCACGGGGCATGGAATCACTCTTCCGAGTCCAACGAGAAGCTGCTGAGGGGTTTTAATGAAAATGATTAATCTGGTGGCCCTGATAAAACCCCTCAGTAATTGGTCTATCACAAGAGCCTTTATGGTCGTGGTATTCCTGGCGCTCTTGGCAGCGGTGGCCTGCAACAATGACTCCGACCCGACGGCCACAGCAATCCCCGCAGCGACCAACGGGACGGAAAGCGTCGGCATCCCGATGCTGCAACTGCCCAACATCGCCGATACTGTGGAGCGGGTCAGACCAGCCGTAGTTTCCATCGTGGCCCAGATCATTGTCCAAGACCGATTTGGCCCTCAATAATCAACTTTTGACAGTGGTACAGGGGTTATATTCGACGAATCCGGGCTGGTACTCACCAACGACCATGTGATTGAAAACGGTGTTCAGATCATCGTGACCCAAGATGCCGGCACCCAGGTGGAAGCAGAAATCATCGGGGCCGACCGGCTATCAGACCTGGCCGTATTGCAGTTGCCCGGTGCTGGCTATCCACCTTTGCCGCTGCGCAAGTATGGCAATCTGCGGGCCGGAGACTGGGTGATCTCAATTGGCAACGCTCTAGCGCTGCCCGGCGGACCCACTCTCACTGTTGGCGTTGTCTCGGCGCTGGGCCGGTCCATTGAGGCCTCGCCTGGAATCACCCTGTATGAACTTATCCAGACTGATACCTCAATCAACCCTGGCAACAGTGGCGGCCCGCTCATCGACTTGAATGGCAACTTAATAAGGATTAACACCGCTGTGTTGAGAGGCAGCAGCGGGGTGTCAGTTGAGCGCATCGGCTTTGCCATCAACATCGAAACCGCCCAGCAGGTGGCGGAGCAATTGGTGGAGCTTGGCCACGTACGGTGGGCGTGGATGGGCGTTTACTTGGCCGACCTCATCCCAGAGGTTGCCGCAGAGGTGGCCTGCCCATCCGTGAAGGCATAATTATCCGAGACACCGTTCTGGATGGTCCTTCCCATCTAGCGGGTATGATTCCGGACGATATTTTGGTGAACATCGCCGGACATGACATTGCCACAATCTCTGACCTGACCCTTCTGCTGAAGCAGGAATTCAGCGCCGGGCAATCGGTGGATGTAGAGGTATTCCGGGTAACTGACGGTGTCGGCAATCGAACAATGCTAAACCTAGAACTGGGCGAAAGACCCCAACAATAAACCGCCCTCCAAACCTCAACCAATAGAAAAGGCCCGCCAATATGGCGGGCCTTTTGCTAATTTCTGAAAGCTGTTAGCTGGCTGCTGTCATCTACGAAGTCTCGACGCCATCCACATCTAGGATCACGGTAGGAATATCCAACTCCCGAAGCCCCGTTTCTATCTGCTGACGGTCACCCACCACCAGTATCTTGAGTTGGTCCGGGCGAATCAATTCCTGGGTGATGCGGTGCACGTCATCCAAGGTTACAGACTCAACACTAGACCTGACGGTCTGTAGGTAGTCATCCGGTAGGCCAAACTGAACCATTTGTAGCACCTGGCCCATGATGGCCCCTGGGCGCTCAAAGTTGGCCGGGAAGCTACGCAGGACACTGGCCTTGGCGTTGTCCAGTTCTTCTTGGCTGATGGGCCTTGAGCCTCTGACCTCGTTGAACTCTTTCAGTGTTTCAAACACAGATTCCTTGGTAACCTCGGTCTGCACTGAACCGCCGGCCAGCATCAGGGAAGGGCCGCGGTACCACTGAACGTGGGACTGGTAGCCGTAGCTGTAGCCCTTGTCTTGGCGCAGGTTCTGGTTCAACCGAGCGGAGAACTGCCCACCAAAGGCGTAGTTCATCAAGGTTAGCCCCAAATAGTCCGGGTGCAGCCGAGGGATGGTGGTGTGCAAGGCGCGGATTACCGATTGCGGAGCGCCGGGGCGGTCCACCAGGTAGATGGTGGCCACGCCGTTGGATGGCATCACTTCGGCCTTACCATTATCCGATGAATCACCGCCCTTCCAAGAGCCAAACACCGACTCAGCACGTTTTACGACCTCGTCTATGCTAACGTCACCCACCACAATCAGGTTGGCGTTGGCGGGACTGTAGTCCCGTTTGAACTGGCTCATCATATCGTTCCGTGTTAGTGCGCCAATGGACGCTTCCGTACCCGACAGCGAGTGTCCGTATCCTGAGTCTCGGTTGAACACCAAGCCGGCCATTAGTTGCTCGGCCACGACATTCGGCTCATCCTTGCCGCGTCTGAGTTCGGTCAGGTGTTCGCGGCGAACTCGCTCCACCTCATGATCTGGGAAGTTGGGGTTCAGAATCAAGTCAGCAGTTAGTTCCAGGGCAGTTGGGAAGTGCTTGGTCAGGGTTTCCGCTGAGAGCAGGGTGTACTCTCGGCGTCCTTCGGCAGAGATTCTTGAACCGATGAACTCAAAGGCCTGGGCAATCTCCTGGCTGGTCTTGCTTTTGGTACCTTCCGGCAGCATCTGGGCGGTGAACCCGGCCAGTCCGGGGAGGTTTTCCGGGTCACGGGATGCACCGGCGTCCATCAACACACCAAAGGCCACGATGGGTAAGCCTCGTTGTTCGATTACTGAAATGCCCATGCCGTTGGAGAGCGTGGAGCGGGTGGGTGTTGGCGGAGTGAAGACTGGCTCGCTCTTAGGCGTCGGCATCACGGTCCGGTCAATGGCTACAGTGGCCGGGGAGAGGGTCGGCTCGGGCAATACCCGCAAACGAACCTGGTTATCTCCAAGGACGCTTTCTGCAACCCGCATCACGTCTTCGCGGGTCACTGACATGTACTTATCTAGGCTGGTGTTGATTAGCTCAGGGTTCTTTGAAAATACACTGAAGTGATTGAGCTGGTCAGCCCGGCCACCGAACCCGCCGATGCGGGCCAGGCTGCGGAAGTGGCTGGCCTCGATGCGGTTTTTAACGCGGGTCATCTCTTCTTCAGTGGGCGGTTCCCGGAGAAACCGTGCCATCTCGGCCTCGGCGGCGGCTTCAACCTCAGCCAGTTCGTGTCCCTCAGCGGCAGTAACCTGCAAAACGGCCTGTCCGGCAATCTCAGAAGAGTGGTAGCGGATGTGGGCGCTCTGGGCAATCTGCTTCTCATAGACCAATGACTTGTGCAGTCTGGAGGTTAGACCGTCAGACATTATGGCCTGGTATATCTCCAGCGGTGCGTCGTCAGGGTCGCCTTCCGGTGGGGTCGGCCAGGCGATATAGGTCCGGGGCAGGGTGACCTTGTCGCGCATCTCCAGCTCTATGCGCCCAACAAGCCCGGAATCGTGCCGGCCACGGCGTGGTACTGACTCACCCGGAGGCAAATCGCCGAAATAGTGGTTGACCATCTCGAGGGCCTCGCCCATGTCGATATCACCGGCAATCGCCAGGCTGGCGTTGGTGGGAGAGTAGAACCGATTGAAAAAGTCCTTGATGTCATCCAGGGTTGCGGCGTCCAGGTCTTCCTGGGAGCCAATGGTCATCCAGTGGTAGGGATGGGGCATGGGATATAGGGCTTCTTGCAGGTGCCAATGGGCCATGCCGTAGGGTCGGTTCTCGTAGGACTGGCGTCGTTCGTTCTTCACCACGTCCCGTTGGATATCAAGTCTTTGTTGGTCCAGGGCGTCCATCAGAAAACCCATGCGGTCTGATTCCAGCCAGAGGGCCAGATCAAGGTAGTTGGTGGGCACGTCTTCCCAGTAGTTGGTCCGGTCTGGGGTGGTGGAGCCGTTCAGGTTGGCGCCAGCTTTTTGCAGGGGCTCAAAGTGGCTGCTATTGTGGTGTTTTGAACCTTCAAACATCACGTGTTCAAAAAGGTGCGCGAATCCAGTTCGGCCTATTTCTTCGTCTTTGGAACCCACGTGGTACCAAACGTTTACGGCGACAACGGGGATCGTATGGTCCTGGTGGAGTATCACGTCCAGTCCGTTGGACAGGGTGTGTTTTTCAAAGGCGATGGTTACCATCTGCAGAAATCCTTGGGGTATTCGGGTAGGGTTAACCAACCCATCTTACGGTGGGCCAGCACTGTTGTAAACAAAAAACGGCCCCACAAAACCACTCTGTATCTAGGGAGTTTCTAATACATTTCTTGCAGCCGAAAAACCCTGAATATCCCAACAAAAAGCAGGCCTCGGATAATATCCGAGGCCTGCTTTCACTTTCAATTTAAGGCTAACTGACCGCTAATAGCTGCCAGTTATGAAGAAAGGCTAAGAACCTTCTTCATGCTTGTAGTAATTCTCGTCAGTGCGCTCTGCGAAAGGAAGATTGGCCTTGTTTTTGGCAATCTCGTCAGTCCCCCAAAGGTTAGAAAACTTGAGAGCCCTAGGGCAGTGCCCGTAGGCCTCTTCAACCTCAACCAACATCCCTTGGAGGTGCTTGGAATTGTCGTCAGTTTCGTAAAGCGAAAGCTCGATGTTCTGGCGTTCCAGTTCCTCTTTGTTGACGATGCTGACCTTGCCGTTAACCCGGACGGTGTCATTGATGCCGGGGATGAAGAAGATTAGTCCAATGTATGGATTGCCGTCGATGTTCTGATAGGACTGAAAAAGGCGGTTACCGGCTACATCAGGGAATAGCAGGTGCTTTTCGCCCATCACTTTCACAAATCCGGGCTTGCCGCCCTTGGGGGATGCGTCACAGCGACCGTCGGCATTGGCGGTAGCCATGATTGCGAATGGCGCGTTCTGGATGAACTCCTGAACATAGGGAGTCAGATGTGATTTTAGCTTGGACACTGCCCGGTCAGATGGGGCGCCAAAATCATCGTGAAACCGACTGTCGCCTACGGTCTCCCCGGTGGAGGTTTCTCGGGTAGTAGTCATGGCAGGAGACTCCTAACGCTTATTTTTAGATGTTGAGATAGATTCTAATTGCCCAGGCTTTTTTCATCAAGGCCGGATTTTGTCCTGCTAACGAACAGTCTTCGAAACTTGAGTCATCGCTGTCGCCAATCGCTGGCAGTCAGACAAGGGCCGGATGCCGACCCGAATGAACTCCGGTAGACCGAACGATGTGCAGTCCCGTACCACCAACCCCTTTGCCAGCAACAAGGAACGCCACTTAGCAGCGTCACCGACTTTGACCAGGATGAAGTTGGCCTCTGAATTAGGGATTGCAAGTCCAATGGATTTAAGCTCGCCAGACAAGAAATTCTTGGCGCTGAAAACGGCCTCTCTAGCTCTGGGCAGGTATTCAGCGTCCTCCAGGGCGGACACGCCAGCTTTTTGGGCCAGGCTGTTCACGCTCCAGTCAGGCTGAAATGCACGCAGGCGGGTAACAACTTCCTCTGAAGCCAGGGCATAGCCAAGTCGGAGGGCGGTCTGGGCGTAGTCTTTGGTCATGGAGCGCACCAGCATCACTTCTGGTCGGTTCATCAATGCCAAAGAATCCCAAGGTTCTGCCACGAAGGCCAGGTAGGCCTCGTCCACAACCAGCAAGCCGCCCGCATCACGAGTGGCGTCAGCCAGGATTTCAATCTCCTGGGGATCCAGATAGACCCCGGTGGGGTTATTTGGGTTGCAGATGATGACGATGTTGGGTTTGTTTTCGCTGATTAACTTAGCTGCAGCGCCAAGGTCCCAACTGAAATCCTTGGCAGCGTCGGCGACTAGATTCAATATCTTGGCACCGGCCAACCGGCAGGCACCGTCATACTCGCCGTAGGTCGGCGTCATCAACAAAGCGGTCCCGTTGTCGGGACGACCCGCCAGATAAACGCGGGTCAGCAGATGGAATATCTCCGTTGAGCCATTGCCAACAAACACCCGTTCAATCGAAATCTGCCTGGACGATGTGGATAAGTGACGGCAGATAGTTTCGCGGAGTTCCAAACACTCCGGGTCTGGGTAGGAACTTAAGTCCACGCTACGCATAGCGTTCCATACTCCCTCGGGTGGGCCGATGGGGCTGATGCTAGCACTGAAGTCCAGCAGGTCTTCTCGTTTCAAGCCGAGCGCGCGCAGTTCTGTCGGTCCAATATTCCCATGCACTGGACGGCTGCCGGGCGAGCTTTGATTTGGATTCTCAGACATCAGCAACGGTCAGCCATTAAACTAGGCTGCCTCGAACGTAGATTACTGCAAACGCGATGATTAGGCCGAAGAACCCTACTAGGTACATAGACTGGATCGTGCGGGTGATGTCCTTGGGCTCAATATCCCGGTCAGGTTCACCAAGTTGGTAGCCAAGCTCCGGGTCGTCTTTTTGAAGTTGTACGCCCAAGGCCCCGGCCATCCCAGCCATAGTCCAACCGGCGTTGGGACTCTGGGTGCGGGAATGGTGACGCCACATGATGCTCCAGGCTCTGGATATCTTTTGGCCCGGTAGAAAGCCACTGGCGACCACCAGCAAAAACCCAGCTAACCGTGCCGGAATCAGATTTACTAGGTCGTCCAACTTGGCAGAGGCCTTGCCCACGTACTCGTAGACGCCACGGTAGCCTATCATACTGTCCAGCGTGTTAATCATGCGGAAGGCAAAGGCTCCCGGCAGACCGAAAAGAGCAAAGAACAGCCACGGAGCCAGGAAGCTGTCATTGATGTTCTCCGAGACTGATTCCACGGTGGCGGCGGTGGCCTGATCTGCGGTCAGGCTGGACGGGTCTCGGCTGACCAGCGACGGCATCCGACCTCGCACGGCCTCCATGTCGCCTCGATCCAAGTGCCCACGAATCAGCGCTGCTTCGCGGTGCAGAAGCCGGACAGAGAACGTGGTCTTCAAGAGAAATGCGGCGACCACAATATAAACCACCGGGTGAATCTCTTGCAGCCAGAACGCCACCAAGAAGGCCTCACCGCCCCAAATGGTAGGCAGGGTCATGGCGATGGACAACCCCCCTGTTAAACCCAGTAGACCTTTTTTGGGCACCCAGCGCTCTACAAACTTGATATGCCGTCCCATCCAGACCGTTGGGTGCGCCCACATGGGCGGCTCGCCAAGGGTCAGGTCAATCAGCACGGCAAGAGCTAATACTGCGAGGTCGTCAGTGCCGAAGAATATCAAAACCGTTCCAGCAGGTCTGGCAGGGGCTCGAGCCATTCCTGGGCCGCCAGGGCCGTCGCTACGATAATCACAGTCATCTCAATGATCTCGTTGGTCGCACCATAGGCGTCACCAGTGAGACCGCCCAGGGATTTAGCCATGCCCCAGCCCATAATCCAAGCCATGACCATTGCGCCGATCAAGAGCCCCAGCCCGGCGAATCCGCCCAGCAAGATCGCCCCTGCCAGTATTGATATGCCGGCGATGGCGGTCGAAACTTTGATGCCACTGTCATGGAAAGGCGAGCCAAGGCCATGGGTGCGAACGTAAGGAAATGCCCCCAGCAAGACCACCATTGTCCAACGCGAGATTGCCGGGAAGAGCAGCAGCGCCCATACTTTGCCCGGTTCCGGTATGGTCAACAGGGTGACGAAAGCTGCGTACTTCAGCAGCAAAACCACCACTCCGCCCGCGACACCAAAAGCGCCAACACGAGAGTCTTTCATGATTTCGAGGCGACGCTCCGGGGTGAACCCGCCAAACACGCCGTCGCAGATGTCCATCAGGCCGTCCAAATGGAGAGCTCGGGTAATAATCACCATAGCGGCCACTAAGAACGCGGCGGTCATGGGTGCGGAAAATAGCTGGCTAGAACCTTCTTCTATGCCCACCAACAACAGACCCATCAGCAAACCAACGGCCGGGTAGAAGGCCCTGGAGTTGCTAACATCTGAGGGTTCCCAATTGAGATTGCGGGCGAGTGGGAAGATGGTCAGAAAGGTCACTGCCAAGCGTAGTGGCGTGAGCCAGATGGAAATCAGGAGGCGGCCTCTTCGTCGTCTTCGATCTTCTCTGAGACGCCAGCTTCGGCGAAGGTAGTCATGTCGGAGAGACACAGGGCGGCGGCTTCGATTATCGGCATACAGAGCGCCGCACCGGAGCCTTCGCCAAGGCGCATGCCCAAATCCAGCAGGGGTTCCAGGCCCATGTGACTCAGTGAAACACGATGCCCCGGTTCCACCGACTGGTGGGAGGCGATGAAGCTATGTGCAGCATCAGGGGCGATGGCATGGGCAATTAACGCCGCTGCGCCGGAGATGAATCCGTCGACGACCACTGGGCGATTCCCAGCGGCGGCACCCAGGTAGACCCCGGCCAAGACTCCAATCTCAAACCCGCCGACCTTGATGAGTACGTCCAGCCCATTTTTAGCGTCAGGCTTGTTCGTATCAATTGCACGCTGGACAACTTCGGCCTTGTGGGCCAAGCCGGCGTCGTCCAACCCGGTGCCGCGTCCGGTGGTGATATCAGGAGCCGCGCCGGTGATGACTGAGGCGATGGCACTGGACGGCGTGGTGTTGCCGATGCCCATATCACCGCAGGCCAGCAGGTCAACGCCAGTGGCAATCTGTTCACGGGCAGTTTCAATTCCGACTTCCAGGCATTGTATGGCCTGTTCTCTGGTCATTGCCGGTCCAACTGCGATGTTGTCGGTGCCTCGGCCAATCTTCACTGAACGCAGCTGCGGGTGGTCTGGCAGGTCAGCTGCGACTCCGGCGTCTATGACAACGATTTCTGCTCCGGCGTGACCGGCCAAAACGTTGATGGCCGCACCACCACCCAAGAAGTTCATGACCATGGCAGGGGTGACGTCTTGCGGGTAGGCGCTGATGCCCTCGGCTACCACGCCGTGATCACCAGCAGCCAGAACCACAGTCTTCTTGCTGATGCGGGGCGTGGCCTCACCGAAGATGCCGGCGAGGCGGATGGATAGTTCTTCCAGGCGACCCAAACTGCCAGGGGGTTTGGTCAGTTGGTCCTGCCGCGCTCGAGCAGCGGTCATGGCCGCCTGATCCAGGGCGGAAATATCTTTGATGGTTTGGTCGATCAGGTCTGAGATGGCCATGTAGCCTCGTTTAGCACCGGTTGATACCGGGACTGAATAGGAAGTCGCTTAAAAATTGATTAAAATTCTATGCCTGGTTGGGCCTTGATGCCCTCATGATAAGGGTGCTTTATAACGTTCATTTCTGTGACTAGATCGGCATATTCCACCAGCGCTTCGGGCGCGTTTCGTCCGGTGATTATCACATGCAGCATGTCTGGCCTCGCCTTCAGTGCGTCTATGACCTCTGCGGTGTCCACCCAGCCATAGTGCATGGGGTAGGTGAATTCATCCAGCACAATCACGTCATAATCGCCGGACGCGATGACGGTTTTACATGCTTCCCACTGTTCTCTGGCCAGGTCAGCCGACTGGTCAAGGTCTTTGGAGCGCCAGGTGAAGCCGTCGCCCATCGCCCTCATCTCTATACCCATTTTCTGGGCAGCGCGTTGCTCGCCAAAGTTGGCGGTTGAGTGCTTGATGAACTGGAACATGATCACTTTCATGCCCCGACCCCAAGCTCGGACCAGCACGCCCATGGCGGCAGTGGTTTTACCTTTGCCCTTGCCGGTGTTGACGATTACCAAGCCTTTGTCGATGCGAGGTCCCGTGACTGACTGAGGCCCCGGCTCTGATTCTGTATTTTGATTATCTGTGCTCATTATTTATCCTGACCGGCCAAGCCGGTTTTGTATTAAGTGTTCGCGGCGACGCAGGTCTCAACGAACCGTGACGCCAGACCGGGGCGGCTGCCCAAGTGTATGTGGACGTACGATGCCCAGACGTTTCCGGTGCGAAAGCCGTCGAGTCGGTTGTCTTGGTCAACGACTTTGTACACCGACTCGTTAGCTTCCGGCTGTTTGGCCAGGGTCGACCAGTGGAACTCATGGCCGCGTACCCGTTGTCCTTTGGGGAGCACGGGGCTATCAACGCAGGACTCGACTTCCCGGTACCCCAAAGTCAACCGACTCTGTGACATGGCTGATTCTGCGGGTATCACTCCAATCATGGGATGTGTCACGCCTTCCAAATCTGAAAGGCTTTTGCCCAGGTACATCAGGCCGCCGCATTCGGCGTAGACCGGCACACCTTTACCCACTGCCTGGCGGATGGAATCATGCATCGGTTTGTTCTCAGAGAGTTGGTCAGCAAAAAGTTCCGGGAACCCACCGCCCAGGTATATACCACCCACTCCAGCCGGCAGTTTACTGTCTTCTAAAGGGCTGAACGGAACAATTTCCGCGCCCCATGCGGTCAGCAGATCAAGGGAGTCTTGATAGTAGAAATTGAAAGCCATGTCCTGGGCCACTGCAATAGTGGTACGGGCCGGTAGTGGTTCACTGGGATAAACACCAGGCGCTGCAGGCGGCGTCTGGGCGGTTTGGGCCAGCTTCATAATGGCCGGCACGTCCATGGTGGCTTCAACCTGGTTGATTACGCTGTCGTACCATTTGCTGGCCACCGTGCCTTCCACAGTGGGAATCAGGCCCAAGTGTCGTTCTGGCTGGATGAATTCGTCTTTTCTAGGCAGGTAGCCAAGCACGGGCAGCCCGGTTGTGGCTTCTATTTGCGGTTTGCAGAACTCAAGGTGGCGGTCACTGCCCACTCCATTCAGAATCACGCCGGCCACGTTCAGGTCCGGGTCAAACATCTGAAAGCCCAGCACTTCGGCGGCCACGCTGCGAGCGACCTTGGCGGCGTCGGCAATAAGAATAACCGGTGCGCCGAGAAGTTTTGCCAGTTGGGCGGATGAACCTTCTTCCGTAAGACTGGAGTGGCCGTCAAACACGCCCATCACGCCTTCCACCACGGAAACGTCACGACCGGCGCTGGCGCGTTGGAACAACTCCAGGACTGTGGAGTGGTCGCAGAGCCAGGTGTCTAGGTTGCGACTGGGCACGCCACAGGCCAGCTTATGGTACGACGGGTCGATATAATCCGGCCCAGCTTTGAATGGCTGCACCTTTAGTCCACGGCGGGTAAGTGCGCCCATGATGCCAGTGGCGATGGTAGTCTTGCCCACGCCACTGCGTACGCCTGCTATTACGACGGTTGCGACCATTGAACGTTCCTAATCTATTGGTAACGGGGAAGCCACAGCAGGCACCCCGGCGGGTTTTCTGAGGCTCATTATAACTGGCGTCCGGTGAAAACGCAGGGGCTCGGTCTTGTGCGTGGGGAAATTTTCTTGACATCCCTAAGGCCAGGGCATATTTTTAGTGCAATTTCAGCCGGTAAACCCGGCTATTCATCAGAATTTCATCAAAGGGGACAAGTCATGCCAAAGCTATCAGCCCTGAGCGAGGTTCAACGCAAAAGCATGTTGATGTGGCCCTGTATCGAGCACGACGATACACCCTGGACACCCATGGCCAAGCCTTTATCGGAAAGCAAGGTGGGCCTGGTCACCACCGCAGGGCTCCACCTTAGAGGTGACCTGCCGTTTAGGTCTTCTCATGACGGCGGCGACACAACTTATAGAACCATCCCTAGCAGCACATCCTCTGCGGATATCATCCAAACTCACACCAGCCTGGGTTTTGACCACACCGGCATCTACCGGGATATCAACGTCACCCTACCCATCGACCGGCTTCCGGAGTTGGTGGAGCAGGGTAAGATTGGCTCTTTGTCAAACAATTATTACTCGTTCATGGGTGCACTCCGGGACGTGTCCGGAATCATTGAGGATTCTGGACCCGAAGTGGCGCGCAAACTGAAAGACGAAGGCGTTGATGTGGTGCTGCTCACCCCCACTTGACCGGCCTGCTCCCACGCTGTAAGCGTGATTGCGCGCATCATTGAAGAGGCTGGCATGACGACCACCGGAATCGTCTTGATCGAGGAGCATGCCCAGCGGGTGAAGCCGCCCCGGATGCTGGCGGTGCCGTTCTTCTTTGGCAACGCCCTGGGCGAGGCCGACAACCCGGAGTATCAGCACAAAGTCTTGCAAGCTACGTTCGACCTGCTTGACCGCGACCAGGGGCCAGTACTGGAGCAACTGCCCGACGACATGGTCCCCGACATCCTGATGCAAGGGTCTGAGACTACCAACGAGTCATCAGAAAAGGGACTTAACTCCGCCGATGAACTAACCGCGCTCAGGGCCTACTACGAGCAGTGGATGAACTCTCACGACGGTCGAACAGCCGTGGGTGGAAGTTCCATCCCGCAGCGTCGCTTCCGAGGAGTGGTCCGGTTCATTGAGGGCTTCATCAGCGGTGAAGAAACCGACATGAAGGAAAGGCCCGAGGACATCAATGTGCCCCAGTTCCTCAGGCTCTGTGTGAATGACCTGAAGGCGTTCTATTACGAAGCCAGGATGGCCCAACGACCAGATGGCGCAGACCGGGACATACACGACTGGTTCTGGTCACAGACGGCCATGGGGGCATTGGTCATGGCTCTAGGAACACACATGAGCGGCATCGACGACAAAGAATCACAAGCAGTGGCCTACGGTATTGCCAGATAGCCACTGGCAAAGAACGACAACATCAAATCGATTAGGAAGTGAACCATGGTTACCTATAGCTACGACCACATTCATCTGCGCAGCCGTCAACCCTTGGAGACGGCCAAGTATTTCAACGAGATGTTTGGGGCCGCAATCAAAGAAAGCATCCAGTCTGACGGCCAAGCCAGGGTCGACATCGACATCAACGGCCTGGTTGTGTTCATTGCCCAGGCTGAAGACACCACTCCAGATGGCCCCCATGACCCCTATGTGGGCCTGGACCACTTTGGCCTGAGGGTGGACAACCTGGACGAAGCCGCTGCTGAACTGAAGGCCAAAGGCGCCGAGTTTTCCATGGAACCCAAGGACCTCCGTCCCGGTCTGCGCATAGCCTTTGTACGCGCGCCTGGTGACGTGCGCATAGAACTGCTGGAACGCAGCGACTAGGCTCACTTCGCGGAAAATATAAAAAGGCCGACGCTTGATGCGCCGGCTTTTTTATTTTGCTGTTTGAGTCGATCAGACCGGCCCGTCGTTCCTGGAGCCCTTCATCCAGAAATAAATTCCTGACACGATGATTAACACGCCAATCACTACAAATAGCCAGCCAATTCCCTTTATCAGCCATTCGCCCACCGGCGAGACCAAAATCAGGCCCAGCAGAAACAGCAGCCCGCCGCATCCGACTCCGGCACCGGGCCCAGCGCCACCTAGGTTAACCTTTCTGAACTGGATCTTCTCTAACCTTTGGCCATTTTACCGGCGGCCATTTTAAACGTTGCTTCAGATTTCTCTACCCGGCCCTCTTCAGTCAACTTGTCCAGGTGGGTGCGTACGTTCCGACCCGCCGCAGCCCGCAAGTTGCGGCGCAGGTTTTTAGAGTACACAGCAGTGACAATCTCCTCCACGGAGTCCACTCCAGACTCCAAAGCTGACAGTACCTGATTTTCACGCTCGGTCCGGTGGCGGATATAGCCCTCAACTCGGGCGGTGCCGTTCTTGATGATCTGGCCGTGGCCGGGGCAGATCAGGTTCGGCTTCAGACCAGCCAGCGTTTCCAGCGACTCCATGTACTGCTTCAGGTTGCGCACGCTGGACGATGAGTTGCCCAGGATGGTGTCGCCGCTGAAGATCACCTTGTCACCTGGGATGTAGTAGGAGATGTGATCCGCCTCATGGCCGGGCGTGAAGTGGGCTCTTAACTTCACACCGCCGCCGGCGATGACCGACTCTCTAGACTTAAGTTTCTCTACACAGCCTTCACCCAGTTTGTGGGTGAGCAGTGGTTCCAGCTTGGGATGGCAGCGGACGATGCAGCCAAACTGCTCTTGAAGCCGGTCCAGCCCGCCGATGTGGTCGCCGTGGCCGTGGGTAACCACTATCGAGGAGATACGCGGCTTGCCCAGTTCCGAGTAGAAATCCTGAATTTGTTTGGTCCAGGCTCGGTACGGTTCGCCCGAGTCCACCATCACCATGTGGTCGTTGGGGTCGCCCACAAAATAGATGTGAGTGCCGCCGGGGTGCATGGACCCAAAGGTGCTGGGATCTTCTTCAATGTGGGTGGCGTAGATATTCTTGGTAATCTGCATTGGCCCGCTCATCCCCGTGAATTTACTGCTTAAGTTTAGGTGCAGAGATGGTAGCTCTGCGCCTGAACCCCGTCAATCCCCAGATGCCCTTATGGTAGTATCCTGGGGATTTCACCGTAGGATTCGAGAAGGCTAAGGGCAAACATGATCTCTGAAATGATTAACGGACAGGATTTGAAGTCGGCCATCCCAAACCTGACCGGCACCGTGCACCTCAAGGGGCTGAACGGGCAAGTCAAGATCTACCGGGATAAACACGGCATCCCGAGGATTAAGGCCGGATCAGAGATGGACGCCTATTTTGCCCAGGGATTTGCCAGCGCCCAAGACCGGTTGTGGCACATGGAATCTGACCGACTGCGAGGCGTTGGCCGCTGGGCAGAAGCTGTGGGCGAACAGGCAGTCAACCAAGACATCATGATGCGCCGGTTCCGTTTGGAAGCCAGCGCCAAGGCCGATTATCAGGTTATGCACACCCACACCAAGGGAATGTTTGACGCCTACACCGCCGGGGTGAATGCCTTCATTAACAGCGGAGACGCTCTGCCTGTGGAATACCGCATCACCGGCCTACAACCGGAACCCTGGCAACCATGGCACGGACTGATTGCCTACAAATTGCGCCACATCTCCATGGGCGTTTTCGAATCGAAGGTCTGGCGGGCGCGGATGGTCCGCGAGATGGGGGCTGAAACAGCTGGCAAGCTCTTCCCCGGTGTTGAGCCTGGTTTCTTGATGATCCTGCCTCCTGGCTCCACCTCCCCCGGTCCTCTGGACGAAGGGCTGAAGGAACTCACGGAAGGCGCAGCCGGACTTAACTACCTGAATGAGATGGACTCAGGCAGTAATAGCTGGGTCCTCTGCGGCGCTGAGACGGCCACTGGCAAGCCCATCTTAGCCGGAGACTCTCATAGGGCACTGGACACTCCCAACGCCTACTATCAGAACCAAGTGGCTTGTCCGGAATTCGACGTCGTGGGCCTGTCTTTCCCCGGAGTCCCCGGATTCCCTCATTTTGGCCACAATGGCCGGGTTTCCTGGAGTGTCACCCATACCGCCGCCGACTACCAAGACCTGTACATGGAACAATTCAAAGAGGGCAATCCAGGCAAATATCTATTCAAAGACCAGTGGCTGGACGCGGAGACATTCCAAGAAACTATCAAGGTCAAAGATGGCAGCGATGTTCAGACCACGGTGACCGTCACCCAACACGGACCAATAATCTCCGGTGATCCGGCCCAGGGATCTGGGCTGGCCTTCAAGTACACGGCCACGGAGAAAGCTTCCGCCTGGCCTGAGATACTCTGGAAGATGCTCCGGGCTGAGAACAGCCAGGAGTTAGTGGACTCCATGGAAGGCTGGGTGGACCCTTGCAATAACCTGCTCTTTGCTGACATTCACGGCGATATGGGTTATCTCTGCCGGGGGCGGATACCGATACGTTCTCGGGTCAATGGCTGGCTGCCGGTGCCGGGTTGGACTGGCGAATACGAGTGGGAAGGGGATATTCCATTCGACGAACTACCCGTTTCCATCAACCCGCCCGAGGGCTACATCGCCACGGCAAACAACAGGCCGGTAGGCGACGACTATCCCTACTACATAGCTATCGACTTCACACCTGAATTCAGGGTCAAGCGGGTTACTGCAGGACTAAAGTCGTTGACCAGACCCACCGCAGAAGACATGGCCCAGGTGCACGCCCAGCGGGTGTCTATCCCGGCGTTGGCCTATCAGAGTGTGGTCAAGCAACTAGAACCTCAGGATGAGTTGAGCAAGACGGCCCAGGAACGGCTTCTAGACTGGAACTGTGAGATGGACGCCGACAAGATTCAACCCACGATCTACAGCGCGATGCGCGACGCCCTGCTGAAAGAGGTCTTGGAAACCAACCTGACTGAGAAGCTGGCCTACGAGGCTTGGCACCCCGCAGACAGGGGTTTGGGTTCTTTCTCCAACCGACTCAAGGCTCGGTTGGTAGCAATGATCGACCAGGATGATTGCTCTCTACTGCCCAAGGGTGACACCTGGCCCACGGCGGTTGCCCGGGCCTTGTCCAAGTCGGTGACGACGCTGACCGAGCGGTTGGGAGACGACATTGACCAATGGCAATGGGGCAAGGTGCATCAGGCCCGCCCCAAGCACAACCTGTCTGCGGCGTATCCAGACTTGGCAGAACTGCTAGACCCGCCAGCCATCCCCACCAGTGGCGATGGTGATACACCGCTCCAGGGTGGTTACTCGCCGGCGAATCCCAACACAGTAACGAGCCTATCCGTGGCCCGTTACTCCTACGACCCATCCAACTGGGATGATTCCCTATGGGTGGTGCCGTTGGGCAGTTCGGGACATCCGGGCAGCGAACACTATGCCGATCAGTCTGAGACCTGGCGTCAGGTCAAGATGATCTCGATGGGATATGACTGGGACAACATCAAGGACTCGGCTGAAACCGAGCAGATACTAGAACCAGGTTAAGAACCAAGTTCTTCACCCAGTAGGTCCAGTGCGGCTTTGGCGGCCCCTTGCTTGCACTGATCCCGGTCGCCCGGCAGCAGAACTTCGATAGCCCTGTCTTGACCATCTTTGATTGCGAGACCGATCCAGAAGGTGCCGATGGGCAGTCCGGCTCGTCCGGCGGCGGGGCCGGTTACGCCGGTGGTGGACACTGCATAGTCGGTGCCGCACAGTTCCAACACGCCTCGGGCCATCCCAATGGCCATCTGGCTGCTCACGGTGCCGTGGGTGGGGGATACGTCATCGGCCACGCCCAGCACTTTCTCTTTCAGTCCGCCGGTGTAGGCAATCACACCACCTGGGAAATACTTGGAGCTGCCAGGTATCGCGCCCAGCATGTACCCAATCAATCCGGCGGTATCTGCTTCAGCCACTGAAACTGTCTTGCCGCGTTCAGTCAGTATTTTTGCAATCTCTTCAACGTCCATCGATGTTCTCCTTTTGGTGTTGACCCTTGTTTATCAATTAATTTAATTGCCGTTACGGTTTCTGTAATAGTATGAAAAATTCTCGGTTGCCGGCGTCGCCATGTATCGGCGAACGGCAGATGTTTCTTACTCTGAGACCCTGACCAACGGCCCAGTTGACCGTCCTACCCAACACATCGGCGTGTATCTTTGGGTCTCTGATCACACCACCCTTGCCTACTTGGCCTTTCCGGGCTTCAAACTGGGGTTTAACCAACGAGACTATGTAATGGCCCGGCTTCAGGTGGTTCATGGCCTCCGGGATCACCATGGAGATGGATATGAACGAAACGTCCATAACCATCAGGTCCACTGGCTCTGGGAGGTCAAATGGGTGGCGGGCGTTGGTCTTCTCCATCACGACCACTCGGTCGTCCTGACGTAGGCCGTAATTCAACTGTCCGTGGCCTACATCAACTGCGTAGACAATGCGAGCGCCACGTTGTAGCACACAGTCTGTAAATCCACCAGTGGACGCACCAACATCCAGCACGGTCAACCCGGCAACATCAACCTGGAATTCCTCCAGCGCGTGGGCCAGTTTAACGCCACCCCGACTGACAAATGGCAAACGCCCCTTCACCTCAAGTTCCACGTCTTCCGGAAGAGTGGAACCGGCTTTTAGAACTCGGCCTGCGGGGGTGTAGACCTTGCCTTCCATGATTAGGGCTTGGGCCTGTTCCCGAGAGTCTGCCAGGCCACGGTCAAAGACGAGACGGTCGGCCCGAAGTTTAGCTGGACGTGCTGTCAAAAGGTCTCTTTTGCTGATTGTTTAAGCTAGGCGAGGCATTAAAAATATGGCCGTTATTCGCCAATAAAATTGGGGCGGCGCTTTTCCAAGAAGGCTTTATAGCCTTCCAGGTAATCTTTGGTGTCGAATTGGGTCAGCGGCAAGTCGTCCTCTTCCTTGGTTAGGTCCTCCAGTGATGGCTTGTTCTGAACTTGCTGCATGGTCAGCTTGTTAACGGCGTGGGAGAGAGGCGCCAGTGACGCTATATCATTCGCCAACTTATAGGTGTAATCGTGTAGGTCACCGGGTTTCACTACCTGATTAATCAGGCCAATCCTGAGTGACTCCTCAGCGTCCAGCAACCGGGCGGAAAGCAGGATATACATGGCATTGCCCTTGCCCACCAGATTGACCAGTCCACGCATCTCACGGTGGCCGATGCTGATGCCAAGCTTGCCTACCGGAATGCCCATGCGGCTGTCGTCGCTGGCGATGCGCAGGTCGGTTGCCACTGCCAGTTCGCAGCCACCACCCACCGCGAAGCCCTGGATCATGGAGATAGTAGGTGTGGCCATTTCTGAGAGGGCTTTGAGCGCTCCGTTCACAGCGTCGTTGTAACCCCGGCCCTTGGTAGAGTCGGAGCGATAATCGTCAAAGTCCTGGATGTCGGCCCCGGCTGAGAATGCCTCGCCGCCGGCACCGGTGATCACCACCGCCCGGACGCTACGGTCTGCGTCCAGTTTCTGCATGATATCGGCAAACTCGCGCCACATGACAAAGCTGATGGCATTGCGTTGGCTTGGGCGATTGAAGGTGACCGTGGCCACGGGGGGGGCGGAGTCCAAAAGGATATGGTCGTTCAAGGCTTTGGTGTCCTGTTTTGCCGGTATGCAAAGCAATTGGCAAGGGATTTGGGCGTGCTAGGCCAGTATAGCTCCCCGTTTGTTGGGTGTCACCACTGGTTTTTATGAGACAAAAAATAACGGCGAGCAAGATGCCCGCCGTTAAGTCAAACCAAATTATGAGCTGCGCTGGGGTTGGTTAACGACCACGCAGTTTCGGGTCCATTACATCTCGCAGACCGTCACCGAGGAAGTTCACCGAGAACACCACCAATGCGATGGCGATACCAGGGAACAAAGCCAACCAAGACGTAATATCGATGTATTTGCGTCCTAGTTGCAGCATGCCGCCCCAGGTGGGAACGTCTGGTGGGACGCCGACGCCCAGGAAGCTGAGAGCTGCTTCTACCACAATCGCGAAGCCCACAGTAATCGTAATCAGTACGATGTAGGTCGCCATCACGTTGGGTAGGATGTGCTTCAAAACCACCCGACCGGCCGTGGCACCAATGGCTCTGGCGGCCAAGGTGTAGTCCAGCTCCTTGATGCTGAGAGCCTGAGACCGAATAACGCGGGTTGCGCCTGGAGTAAGAATCGCTATCAAGGCGATGATTACGTTTCTATCAGAAGCGCCAAGTGCGGCCATCAGACCCAGAGCCAAAATGATAGGCGGGAACGCCATCATTGCGTCCACCATTCTCTGGACGATCAGGTCAAATAGTCCACCGATATAGGCGCTGAAAATGCCGATCATGGTGCCAGTGCTGATACCGATAAATGTACTAATCAGACCCACTTTCAAAGATACCCAGGTGCCGTACATCAGCCGACTGAGAACGTCTCGACCAAGCTGGTCGGTACCCAAAACCACCTCGGCGCCGGGTGCGCCGAATTTTGTGGCAACACCAATTTGCTCCGGGTCATACGGGGCTAGGCCAGCGTACCGGGTCAAAAAGGCGATGATTATCATGATTGCCAGAACCGAACCACCGCTGAATGCCAGAGGTTTAGTCCTAGCAAACCTTGCAACGCCCTGAACAACAGCTATGTGTAACGGGGGTTTTGGCCTAATCCTAAGATTAGCTTCTAAAATATCTATTTCGCTGTTATCTGCTTGATCCGCAAACATTTGTTAATCCTATCTGGTGCCTTAAATTTCGGTTAAGCGCCTGAGGGGCGCCCGCTGTTTGACGCGGGTGCCTGTCAATTAAGCGTACCGAATTCTGGGGTCGAGCCATCCGTACAGCAGGTCAACCAACAAGTTGATGGATACGATAGCCATACCAATGATTACGATAGCAGCTTGAATCAGCGGGAAGTCCCGGTGCTGTACTGCCTCGATTAGGATCCGTCCCATGCCGGGAATCAAGAAGATGGTTTCAATAACTACGGTTCCGCCAAACAGACGGCCGAACTGCCAACCTGAAATTGTCAGGATAGGCAAAATGGCATTTTTCAGTCCATGGCGGAACAGGACTACGCGTTCAGCCAAACCCTTTGACCTGGCGGTACGCATGTAGTCTTCACGGATAATCTCCATCATTGAAGACCGGGTCACTCTGGCAATGAATGCCATTTCATATAGGGCCAGAGCAAACGCGGGGAAGAACATCTGAGACAAGTTCTTAGCCGGGTTGTCCCAAAGGTCTACATAACCTAAGGCTGGTAACCAGTCGAACACTTTCAGCAAGAACAGAATCATTAAAACGGCCGCCAAGAAGTTGGGTATGGCGATGCCGATAAGTGTAAATACTCTAGATCCGTAATCCAGCGGGCTATCTGGTTTGATTGCCGATACGATGCCAAGTGGAACGGCAATCACCACCGCCATCAGAACCGATAATACGGCCAACTCTACGGTGACTGGAATCCGGTCAGCAAGCTCCGTCATAACTGGCGAGTTGAACCAGAGTGAATCTCCGAAATCACCGCGGGCTACACCGCTAATCCAATCCCCATATTGGACGAACTTATTCCGGTCGGTGCCAAGTTCGTGCCTAAGCCGATCAAGGTCTTCCTGCGTGTATTGACCGCCTCCGTCGCCTTCCAAGATGGCAATCGCTGGGTCTCCGGGCAGGACCGCCATCACAAAGAAGGCAATCATGGTAACCAGGAGGACTGTGGGGATGAAGAGCAGGATCCTTTTAATCGCGTATTGTTGCATTGTCAGCCTGTCCGGTTGTCGATTCCGCTGATGATTATATACCGGTTCACCCGGTTGCGGTATAGGAGTGCGAGTTAATCGATTCTGCCGTTAAAACGGTGACAAGACCGGTAAATACCTGGGCGTCCCAGGCATCTTTTTGTGACTACTTGAAGCAACCGGAATTCGGTTGCTGCTAACTACGTAGATAATAGCAGATTGGATCGGTTTTCACTGCTTCGAATTTGCTCTCTCGGGCGGTGTGCAAATCGACTGGATCTGCCATTATCAAGCATGATGGCCTGCTCTCGACTTAACGAAAGCAGGCCATCAGTTGTTCCTACTGTATTGTTCTTACTGAATGAACCTAGCTAGATGCCTAGCGGTCCAGCCAGAGGTCTTCGTGCTTGAAGCTGTATTGCACTGTCGCAGGTGCATTGAAGCCCCGGATATCCTCATGCGTCAGCCAGAAGAACTGGCCCCAGTACAGAGTCACCCAGTGGTTATCATCAAATCCCTGGGAGATGTCGTCAGGATTAGTCGGCACTAGGAAGTCCTCGTAGACCTTGAGAAGTTGCTGACGCTTGGCCGGGTCCTGTTCGACCTTCTGGGCTTCGAAAGCGGCTCTGGCAATCTCAGGCTCCCAGTCGGTGTAGTTACGAGTACCGCCCTTTAGATACACACCTCCCAACAGAGCGTCTGGGTCGAGAACAGTCATGCCCTCACCTTGACACGCTAATTCCCAATCGCCAGTGCCTGCGCGTGACGTACCGAATAGGGCGTAGCCTGCTGCACTTTCATGCGTGGCGATGTTCCCTTCAATACCTAAGGTATCGGATAGCTGTTGCTTCACGACGGAACAAACGTCGGGGTAGTTACCTACCTGACGGGCGTCATACTTTACGGTGAAGCCATCAGGGTATCCAGCATCGGCCATAAGCTGTTTGGCGAAAGCTATGTCAGCCTTTCCGCCTTCACTGCTTTTGTCACGCATGCCAGGGAAGGTAGCGCATTCTTCGAAGCTGTAACCCATACTCCAAAGAGCGCAAGGAGTGTCGGCTGTATTATCTTCGAGAATCTCGTTCAATTGAGCTCTGTCTAGGGCCAAATAAATGGCCTTTCGTACTCTGGGATCGCTGAGGTTGTCCGCTTTGCGGTTCATCATCAGACCCCAGTTTCGGCTACCTCCCAGACTATTGGCAATTATATGACCATTGGAAGTTCCAACCG
>Ga0209089_10000842_pt1 | contig 27982 bp, 25 predicted proteins | sample ArcticOcean_MG_C_FD_187431 | JGI IMG/M metagenome (GOLD analysis project Ga0209089, IMG submission 187431) | Marine microbial communities from western Arctic Ocean - ArcticOcean_MG_CB2_150 (SPAdes) (version 2) | ecosystem: Environmental > Aquatic > Marine > Oceanic | place: Arctic Ocean: Canada... | reverse complement strand
AAAGCGCCATCCAGGGTTTCCGTCCGGTTGGCCTGATGACAGAGATACCTTGGTGTTTCTCTCGGGATAGGTGCGCCATTTGCACGTTCCCGAAGGTATTTCTTATCGAATTGCACCGTTCTTAGGATATGCAGTAAATCACCCGCCTTTGCTCACGATCCGCCATTCGCCCTCTCCAATCTCACTTTCCAAGCCATACTTTGCCGCTGATATAGAAAAAAACGAATGTTTTACACTTTAACGTGTTCAAGTTCGTTTCGCTATAGGACCTAAGATAGATTCCTGTTGTCGTGTCTCCTGCAGAAAGATCACGGCTAAATCTAATGAACTCGTAATAATATATTGATATAGAACGAGAAATTTTGTTACGCCGGGGAGGAATCAAACCTCAAACTCTATATTTTTGAGCTTGCCGATCGATTGATAGAATTATGTTTTTTAGTTAGTAGAATTACGTTAAGCAACCACCTAAAGCACCTTGATACGCACCTTCAGAGAATTTTTGTTAGGTTAAAAATCCTATAACCCATTGAAATCAAATGGTAGCGAAGGGCAGACTCGAACTGCCGACCTCAGGATTATGATTCCCGCGCTCTAACCAACTGAGCTACTCCGCCATACCAAATAGGGGCGCCGAAATTGTTGGCCTTTGACGCCCCGAGATTGTGGCGTTTAAGCATCGGCGGCCTTTAAGTCAAGAGCGGCTTGTTCGCCGTCCCCCACGTCCGGCGCGCGGGTGATCCAGCCGCCGCCGAGGACACGGGTTCCGTCATAGAAAACGCAAGCCTGGCCGGGCGCAACGCCCTCTGCCGCCGCCGCCAAATCGAGGGTCAGGCGGCCGCCGCCCGCCTCGGCAATGACCGCCGGGACGCGGGGTGCTAGCGAGCGGATTTTGGCCTCCAACTCCATGCCGGGGACCGCCGCGGCACCATCGCCCAGCCAGTTCACGTCTTTTACGTATATTTGAGTTTGGCCGAGCGCCTCGCGCGGCCCGGCGATCACCCGCGCCGATTCCGGCTCCAGGCGCAGCACGTAAAGCGCCTCGCCGCCGCCGATGTTAAGCCCCCGGCGCTGGCCGACTGTGTAATTGATAATGCCCCGATGGCGGCCAAGAACACGGCCATCCATATGCACAATATCGCCGGGATGCTCGGCTTCGGGGCGCATCGAGCGCACAATATCGGCGTAGTTGCCGCCGGCGACGAAACAGATGTCCTGGCTGTCCGGCTTGGCGGCGATGGCGAGACCGAAGCGTTCGGCGTAAGCGCGGGTTTGCGCCTTGGTCATGGCGCCCAGCGGAAAGCGTATATATTCCAATTGCTCGGCCGTGGTTGCGAACAGGAAATAGCTCTGATCTTTGCCGTCATCAAAGCCCCGGTGTAACTCAGCAGCCCCCGCCGGCCCCATCTGGCGGCGCGCATAGTGGCCGGTGGCCAGCGCATCGGCGCCGAGATCGCGGGCGCGGCTGATCAAATCTCTGAACTTGACGGTCTGGTTGCAGCGCACGCACGGGATCGGCGTCTCGCCGGCCAGATAGCTGTCGACAAAATCATCGATCACGTCGGCGCGGAAGCGGTCTTCGAAATCCAGAACGTAATGGGGGATGGAGAGGTCTTGCGCCACCTTGCGGGCGTCGGCGATATCGGCGCCGGCGCAGCAGGTGCCGGGCCGCGCAGCGCCTTGGCCGACATCGTAAAGGTGCAAGGTGATGCCGATCACAGAAAAGCCCTCATCGGCCAGCAGCGCCGCCGTCACCGACGAATCGACGCCGCCCGACATGGCCACCACAACCTTGGTGTCGGCGGGCGCTTTGTCTATGCCTAAAGAATTCATGGCTCCATTATAGGGCTATCCAGCCCCATCTGCCAGAAGGCGGCCTCCAGTCGGGTGGCCTGATTGAATATTTTTGCCAAGCCATCCATGCGGCCCTCGCCGGCGCGGGTCGCAAAAAGCGCGTCCAGATGCCGGCGCTCGGCCTCGGCGGCGGCCTGATAGTCGTCCGATGCATACATGGCGATCCAGGCGGCATAGGGGTTATCGGCGCCGAGGCCCGCCAATTCCATTCCGATCTCGCCATAGCCGATGATGCAGGGCGCCAGGGCCACGTGCAGGTCCAGGGCATCGCCGGCAAGCCCGGTTTCCAGAACGAAGCTTGTATAGGCCAGGGTTTCGACCGCGGCCGGCGAGGCTTCCATATCAGCGCGGCTCAATCCCCAGGCAGCGCTGAACTCAACATGCAGGTCCATTTCCAGATCGATGATGGCGCTTAGCCCCTGGGCAGCCTGGCGGATGTCTGCCAGGGAATTGGATTTGTAGGCGGCCAGCCCATAGGCGCGGGCGAACTGGATGAGGAACAAATAATCCTGACCCAGATAATGGCGGAATGCGGCCTCCGGCAAGCTGCCATCGGCCAGCCCGGCAACGAACGGATGATGGATATAGGCGTCCCATGCATCGGCGTTGGCGGCTTTCAGGCGTTCGAATAGATTATCGGCCATCTCACAGCATCATGTTGCGCCACTCGGCGGGCAGGCGCACCACCAAGCCGTCGAGGGCGTCGGTCAATTCGATCTGGCAGCCGAGGCGCGACGTACGGGTCAGCCCGAAGGCGAGATCGAGCATGAATTCTTCTTCCTCCGACGCCGCATCCAGCTTGGCCGCCCATTCCGCATCGACAATCACGTGACAGGTCGAGCACGCCATGACGCCTTCACAGGCGCCCTCGATATCGATGCCATTCCGTTGCGCCGCAACCAGGACCGAGGTCCCGGCTTCGGCCTCGACCTCGCGGCGGCGACCGTTGCTATCGACAAAAATTACGCGCGGCATTGAGAACGGCTCAGACGCTGAACGATTCACCGCAGCCGCATTCGCCCGTGATGTTGGGGTTGTCGAAAACGAACCCGGAATTGATCTTGCTTTCGACGTAATCCATGGTGCTGCCGACGATGAACATCAGGGCCAGCGGATCGATAAAGACGCGCACGCCGTCCTGTTCGACGACATCTTCCATGGGGCGTTCGTCCTCGGCATATTCCACCTGATACATATGGCCCGAGCAGCCGGTGGTGGTAACGCCGACGCGGATGCCGAGCACCGGCTTATCGGATCGCTCGATCAGCGATTTGACTCGGACAACGGCGGCGTCGGTCAATGTGATGGCTGATTCAGTAGTTTGCATGTCGTCCATTATAGCACTCTTGTGGTTCGATTTATTTAAAATAAGTCCAAGGCCAGCTTGGCCTCTTCCGACATTTTCTCCATGTCCCAGGCCGGATCCCAGACCAGATACACTTCCACCTCGCCGGTTTCAGGTACCGAAGCTGCGGCATCGGCCACCTGTTGCGGCAGGATGCCGGCCACTGGACAGCCGGGCGCCGTCAGGGTCATGTTGATCCTGATATTGCCGGCGGCGGCAATGTCGATGTCATAGACCAGACCCAGCTCGTAAATATCGACCGGTATTTCCGGATCATAGACGGTCTTCAAGGCCTCGACGACGCCTTCGCGGGACGGCGCCTCGCCGGTCTCCTTGGGCGTACCCGATTTGGCCACCAGACCGCTCAATTCGCCATCCGCACCGGGCTCCTGGTGATCTTGCCAGGGCTCGTTCGACGCCGTCTCGGTTGTTTTGCTTTCTTCGTCCATTATTTATGTCTCGTTTCTATTGGTGATCGTTATTCGGTGCTTGCGCCTTGTTCGCCGAGGATGGCGGCGTTGACGGTGTGCCAGGCCAGTGTCGCGCACTTCACCCGCATGGGGAATTGCTTGACCCCGGACAGCACCCGCAACTTATCGATATCGTCTTCAAATTCTCGGCCCGCGGCGGCGTCGATTTCGCCCTCGCCGGTACACATGGTGTGAAAGGCGCCGAACAGGCGTTCCATCTCCGCCACCGTTTTGCCGCGCAGGATGCCCGTCATCATCGAGGCCGAGGCGATGGAAATAGCGCAGCCGCGCCCCTCGAACGCCGCGTCTTCGATTGTATCGCCCTCGCCGAGGCGCACATAGACGGTCAGCTTGTCGCCGCATAACGGGTTATTGCCGTGCGCTTCCAGGGGCGCATCGTCGGGATGGCGGAAGTTGCGCGGGTTTTTGCCGTGGTCCAGGATAACCTCCTGGTACAGCGCCCGGATATCGTCGTCCATGGCGTCATCCATCAGGCGAATATCTCCTTCGCGTAGAGAAGCGCATCGACCAGAACATCAACATCTTCTTTTTTGTTGTACATGCCGAACGAGGCGCGCGCCGTGGCGGCTAGCCCGAACCGGTCCATCAAGGGCTGCGCGCAATGATGGCCGGCGCGGATGGCGACGCCGCGGGCATCGATGATGGTGCCGATATCGTGGGGATGCACGCCCTCGATGGTAAACGAAACGATGGCGCATTTCTGGCGCGCCTGGCCGATGATGGTCAGCCCGTCGATTTGGCTTAGCGCCGCCGTGGCGTGGTTCAACAACTCCACCTCGTGCCCGGCAATGGCGTCCTGGCCGATGCCGGTCACATAATCGATGGCGGCAGCGAGGCCGATGGCTTCGATGATCGGCGGCGTGCCGGCTTCGAAGCGGGCCGGCGGCTCCCGATAGGTGGTTTTCTCAAACGTCACCATTTCGATCATGTCGCCGCCGCCCTGGTAGGGCGGCATGTCTTTCAAAATATCGCGCTTGCCATACAGAACGCCGATACCGGTGGGGCCATACAATTTGTGCCCGGTGAAAACATAAAAATCGGCGTCCACGTCTTGAACATCGATGCCCGCATGGACAATGCCCTGGGCGCCGTCGAACATGGCAAGGGCGCCGGCTTCATGGGCGAGGCGGGCAATCTCCTTGATCGGCGTCATGGTGCCGAGCACGTTGGAGGTTTGCGTGATCGAAACCAGCTTGGTTTTTTCGCCCAAAAGCGCGGCAAATTCATCGGTCAGGAAATTGCCGTCGTCATCGACCGGCGCGATCTTGATAACAATGCCGATCTCGTCGCGCAGCATTTGCCAAGGAACGATGTTGGCGTGATGCTCCATATGGGAGATCACCACCTCGTCGCCGGCGCTTAAATTTTTGCGGCCCCAGGACGACGCCACCAGATTGACCGCCGCCGTCGCATTGCGGGTGAAGATGATCTCGTCGGCCGAGGCGGCGTTCATGAAGCGGGCTACCGTGGCCCGCGCGTTTTCGTAATTATCGGTGGCCAGCTCGCTCAACCGGTACGCGCCCCGGTGGACGTTGGCGTATTCTTCCCGGTAGGCCTGGTCCATGCGCTCAAGTACCTGCACCGGTTTCTGGGCGCTGGCGCCGCTGTCCAGGAACGTCAAAGGATGGCCGTTGACCTCCACCTGCATGGCGGGGAAATCGGCGCGGATCGCCTCCACGTCATAAAAGTTGGCGCGCTCGCTGGCCTTGGGATCGATGTTTTCGTTGATTGCGGTGGTCATGGTCACCCACCCTGCTCCAACCCGGCCAGCCAATCGGCAAGGCCGCTGCGCAATTGCTCGACGCCTTCGAGGCCATCAAATTCATCGAACACGGTGGCAACGAAACCTTCGACCAACATGGCGCGGGCATCGCGTTCGGGCACGCCTCTGGAGCGCAGATAAAACATGGCGTCGTCATCCAGCTCGCCCACCGTCGAGCCGTGCGCGCACTTAACCTCGTCGGCGTAAATTTCCAGCTGCGGCTTGGTATCGATCTCGCAGCCTTCGGATAGCATGATGGTGTTGTTGGCGAGGCGCCCGTCGGAGCCGTCGGCGCCCTCGGCAACCACGATATTGCCCTGGAACACGGCACGCGCCTTGCCGTCGAGCGCGCCCCGGAATATCTGCCGGCTGGTGGTGTCGGCGGCCAGATGATCGATCCGCGTCGTGTGGTCCGTATGACGGCCGCTGCGCGCCAAATAGGCGCCGGCGAGGCTGGTCTCGGCCCCTTCGCCGGCCAGCTCGATACGCATTTCGTTGCGCAGCAATTTGCCGTTGGTGTCCAAAATGGCGGAACCATAAAACCCATCGGCGCCGATGCGCACGCGCGTCAACGAGATGTTGAAGGCATCGCTTGAATCATTGAAGGCTTTGACATGGTTGAGCCGGGCGCCATCTTCGACGGCGATGGAGGTGACGTGATTGGCGAAATAGGCGCCGGCGCCGGCGTGGGATTCCAAAAGCGTTGCCTGGGCGCCGTTCTTTACGATGACCAAATTGCGGGGATGGCAGGCGGCCATGTGGGCGCCAACCCCCGATGCCAGGAATTCGAGGGCGAGAGTTACTTCGGCGCCATCAACGATGATCACGGCGCCGTCTTGCAGATAGGCGGCGTTGAGATCGGCAAGCGCGCCGCCGTCATCGGCCTCAAGAAGGGCGCGCAAGTCATCTTGCATATCCACAAGCGCTTCGCCGAGGGACCGCATGGATACGCCGGCCGGCAAATCATCGCTGGATGATGCCGCCGCCACATAGCGGCCATCTTGGAAGCACAAACGATGCGCCGCCACCGCGCCGAACTCACCCGCCGGGCTATCGATTGGCAGGGCTAAATTGGCGCTGTTGAGGGCTTTTAAATCGGTATATTTCCAATCTTCCAGCTTCGGCGTCGGCAATCCGGTTGCGCCGAACCGGGCCAGACCATCGGCGCGCAAATCGGCGAGCCATTCGCTGGCGGGCGCTAGACCACCGTGCATGGCGATCAAGGCCTGGCTGGCCGGTGACAATTCGGGAAGGGTTTGTTGGGTACTCATAAACTGCGCCGCCCCTTATGCCGCTTCGGCGGAATATTCCGCATAGCCGTTTTCTTCCAGCTCCAACGCCAGCTCCTTGCCGCCGGATTTGACAATGCGTCCGCCGGCCAGCACGTGCACGTGATCGGGCACGATGTAATCCAACAGGCGCTGGTAATGGGTGATCACCAGCATGGAATTGTTCGGCGTCCTTAGCCCCGTCACGCCTTCGCCGACGATGCGCAAGGCATCCACGTCGAGGCCGCTATCGGTTTCATCCAAAATGGCGAGGGCCGGATTTAGCACCGCCATCTGCAACACCTCGTTGCGCTTTTTCTCGCCGCCGGAGAAGCCCACATTGACGGCGCGCTTCAGCATGTCGTCACTGATATCCAAGGTCTTGGTTTTCTCGCGGACGAATTTCAGGAAATCCATGGCGTCCATGGGCTCGTCGCCCTTGGCGACGCGCACCGAATTGAAGGCGGTTTTGAGGAAATTCATGGAAGAGACGCCTGGGATTTCCACCGGATACTGAAACGCCAGGAAGACGCCCTCGGCGGCCCGCGTCTCGGCATTCATGGCCAGCAAATCGGAGCCCATATAGGTGACGCTGCCGCCGGTAACCTCATAGCCGTCGCGCCCGGCGAGCACGTAAGCCAATGTGCTTTTGCCGGACCCGTTGGGGCCCATGATGGCGTGCACTTCGCCGGTCCCCATGGCGAGATCGAGGCCATTCAGGATTTCCTTGCCGTCCACACTGGCCGATAGATTTTTTACTTCGAGCATAGAGCCGTTTGCCTTTCTTAATTCATGAGCTTGCGTCTAACCGACGCTTCCTTCGAGGGAGATGCCGACCAGCTTCTGCGCTTCGACGGCGAATTCCATGGGCAGTTCCTGCAACACTTCGCGGCAGAAACCGTTGACGATCAGCGCCACCGCTTCTTCTTCCGAGAGGCCGCGCTGGCGGCAATAAAACATTTGGTCCTCGGCGATTTTCGACGTGGTCGCCTCATGCTCCACCTTGGCCGACGGATTGCGGCTTTCGATATAGGGCACCGTGTGGGCGCCGCATTCCTTGCCGATCAGCAGCGAATCGCACTGGGTGTGATTGCGGGCGCCTTGGGCGCCGGGCATCATTTTCACCAGGCCCCGATAGGTGGCCTGGCTTTTGCCCGCCGAGATACCCTTGGAGATGATGCGCGACGAGGTGTTTTTGCCGAGATGGATCATCTTGGTGCCGGTATCGGCCTGCTGGTAATTGTTGGTGATGGCCACCGAATAAAACTCGCCCACCGAATTGTCGCCCTGCAGGATGCAGCTCGGATATTTCCAGGTGATGGCCGAGCCGGTTTCCACCTGGGTCCAGGAAATTTTCGAATCCCGGCCCCGGCAGGCGCCGCGCTTGGTGACGAAATTATAGATGCCGCCGACGCCGTTCTCGTCGCCCGGATACCAGTTCTGCACGGTGGAATATTTGATCTCGGCGTCGTCCATGGCGACCAGCTCGACGACCGCCGCGTGCAGCTGGTTCTCATCGCGCATGGGCGCCGTGCAGCCTTCCAGATAGCTCACGTAAGCGCCGTCTTCGGCAATGATCAAGGTGCGTTCGAACTGGCCGGTATTGGCGGCGTTGATGCGGAAATAGGTCGAGAGCTCCATCGGGCAACGGACGCCCTTGGGGATAAACACGAACGAGCCGTCGGTGAAGACAGCCGAGTTCAATGTCGCGAAATAATTGTCCGAATAGGGAACCACCGAGCCCATATATTTCTGCACCAGTTCGGGATGCTCGCGCACCGCTTCGGATATGGGGCAGAAGATGACGCCGTGTTCGGCCAGGGTAGATTTAAACGTGGTGGCCACCGATACACTGTCGAAGACCGCATCGACGGCGACATTCTTGACGCCGGCCAGCACTTCTTGTTCGTACAGCGGGATGCCCAATTTCTCGTAGGTGCGCAGCAATTCCGGGTCCACATCTTCCAGACTATCGGGCCCATCATCGCCCGATTTGGGCGCCGAATAATAATAGGCGTCCTGATAGTCGATGGCCGGATAGCCGACCATGGCCCAATTGGGCTCGGTCATGGTCAGCCAATGGCGATAGGCCTTCAGACGCCATTCCAACAGCCATTCGGGCTCATCTTTTTTGGCTGATATAAAGCGCACGATATCCTCGGACAGGCCCTTGGGCGCGGTATCGGTATCGATATCGGTCACGAAGCCGTATTTGTATTTCTGCTCGGCGACGGATGCGACTTGTTCGACGGTTTCAATGACTGCGGGCATTCTTGATTTCCTGGTTAATATTGATCGGTATTAGATAGTGACTATTTGACTTCATCCAAAACTCTGACGGGAATTCCGGCGTCTTGTTTTTCCTGGCGGAGGCGGCTGATGGCATCGATCAGCCGGTCGGCGGCGTAATCCACTTCTTCGCCCGTGGTAAAACGGCCAAGCCCGAAGCGGAGGCTGCTCTCGGCGAGATCGTTGGAAAGGCCGATGGCGCGCAAGACGTAAGAACTTTCGTCCGATTCCGACGTGCACGCGGAGCCCGATGATATGGCAAGGTCCGGCAACGCCGACATGATATCTTCGGCGCGGACGCCATCGAAGCTGACATTCAGATTGCCCGGCACCCGGTGCGCCATGGAGCCGTTGATATGGATGCCCGGTAAGGCCACCTGCAGGCGCCCCAAAAGATGATCGCGCATTTCGCCAAGGCGGGCGGGCTCGGACGCCAATGCCGCCAGGCCCAACTCCGACGCCTTGCCGAGCCCGGCGCAGAGCGGCGCCGGCAGGGTTCCCGAACGCATGTTGTTTTCCTGGCCGCCGCCGGAGAATAACGGCTCCAGCCGCACCTTTGGTTTGGCGCCGACATACAGCGCGCCAATGCCCATGGGGCCGTAATATTTGTGCGCCGTCAGGCTGAGAATATCGATGTTCATGGCCTTCACATCGATGCCGATCTTACCGGCGGCCTGGGCCGCGTCCGTATGCAGGAAAACGCCCCGCGCCCGGCACAATGCGCCGATCTCGGCCATCGGCTGAATGATGCCGATCTCGTTCTGGACAATCATGATGGAAACCAGAATGGTCTCGTCGGTTATGGCATCCGCCAAGGCATCCAGATCGATCAAGCCGTCGGCGCCAACCTCCAGATAAGTAACTTGGGAGCCTTCCCTTTCCATATTGAACAGGGAATCCAGCACGCACATATGTTCGGAGACGCAGCTCACCATATGGTCTTTGCGGCCCCGGTACATGCGCCCGATACCCTTGATCGCCAGATTGTTGCTTTCGGTGGCGCCGGAGGTGAAATAGACCTCATCGGTCCCGGCGCCGATCAACGCCGCCACCTGTTCGCGCGCCAATTCCACCGCCGCGCGGGCTTCCCAGCCGTAAAAATGGGTGCCCGAATGGGGATTGCCGAACTTTTCCCCATAAAACGGTAACATAGCGTCGAGCACGGCGGGATCCACCGGCGTGGTCGCGTGGTTGTCCAGATATATCGGCCGCTTTTTGTTGTCTCTGATCATGGTGCCCACGCCCTCACGCCGCCGCCGCTCGGGCGGGCCCGAGGCGCTGATACAGGCGCTGCCAGGCGGCAACGAATTCGTCGGCGTCGGCTTGGCGGCTGTCTTGGCCAAGGCTGACGCGGATCGCCTGAGCGGCTTGCTCGGCCGATGCGCCCATGGCCCCCAGCACGTGCGACGGCGTCACCTTGCCGGACGAGCAGGCGGCGCCGGCGCTTACCATGATGCCGTCCAGATCGAACGCCATCACCTGGGTTTCGGCCAGAACACCTGGCATGCCGATGCAAGATGTGTTGCCGATGCGGGGCGCGCCGGACCCATAAATCCGCGCAAGTGCGCCGATCCGGTTCTCGATACTGTCTCTGATATCTTCGAGCGGCGCCATATGGGGCACGGCGGCGGCAGCGGCACCGAAGCCGGCGATGCCCACCAGGTTTTCGGTGCCGGCGCGCAAGCCCCGCTCCTGGCCGCCGCCCAATATCATGGGCATTAGCTCTGCGCCGGCATCAACGATCAGCGCGCCGACGCCTTGCGGACCACCGATCTTATGGGCCGACAGGCTGACCAGATCGGCGCCCAGATCGTGCCAATCCAATTTGATTTTGCCGGCCGCCTGAACCGCGTCGCAATGAACAGCTGCACCAAACTCGCGGCAGATTTCGGCGGCTTCGGCGACGGGCTGGATAACGCCGGTCTCGTTGTTGGCGGCCATCAGCGACAGCGTGCAAGGCGCCGGGCTCTCGCCCAGCAGAGCCCGCAAAGCCGCGAGATCGATGCGGCCGTCTTCGTCCACCGGGCAGATTTCCGCATCGGCGCGCACCGCCAAAACCGAGCCATGCTCCACCGCGCTGACGATCAGACGGCGGCCCCCGGCCAAGCCACCTAAAGCCAGATTGTTGGCTTCGGTGCCGCCCGAGGTAAAGATCACTTGGTCGGGCGCCGCACCCACCAGCGCGGCCACCTGGACCCGGGCATCATCGATGCGGGCGCGGGCGCGCCGGCCCGCCCAATGGACCGAGGATGCGTTGCCGCATTCCGCCATGGCAGCGCTCATGGCGTCGGCGGCGGCCGGCGCCAAGGGCGTGGTGGCGTTGTGATCTAAATAAATGGAACGCATGACGTTTTATATTTGCAAATAATTATTCGGCGGCGTGAAACTGTCCGCCACGGGCGGATTCGCCGTCTTTGCCCGGAGGCGCATCGCCGCCCATGATAAAGGTTTGGCCGCTGCGCCCCAAAACATGGTTGTTGATGATGTCGGCAAGGGTGACCGAACTTAGAAACAGGTATATCTGGTTGCCCAATTCTTCCCATAAATCATGGGTCAGGCAGCGACTGCGGTCGGGCTGGCAGCCGGAAGGCGAGCCGGGCGTACAGCGGGTTGCCTTGATCGGCTCGTCCACCGCCATGATGATATCGGATATCCGCATTTCGTTCGCCGGGCGCGCCAGCATATAGCCGCCGCCGGGTCCGCGAACGCTTTTGACCTGGGCGCCGCGGCGCAACTTGCCGAACAACTGCTCCAGGTACGACAGCGATATGTCCTGGCGCTCGGCAATGTCGGCGAGCGCCACCGGGCTGCCGTCGCTTTGGCGGGCCAAGTCGGCCATGGCCATTACCGAGTAACGCCCTTTTGTGCTGAGTTTCAAAGTGTTTCTCCTTAGCTAAAGCCGCGCATTAAGGTTGGTACGAATTCGCCGGCGCTAGCCGCCGGCACTTTTAATCTTGGTCACTTCGCGATCGTCATCACCGGCGTCTGCCGATTCGCCGCCGGCAGCCCGTTCGGCTTCCAACTGCTCGATACGCGCCGCCAGGGTGCTGATCTGGGCGCGCATGGTCTCGAACGAGCGCGCCACCGGATCGGGCAGCTCCGCCGACGGCATGCCGTAAGCGGGAAAATCGGGGGCCGGCTCCTTGGGGCGCGCCATCACCATTTTGGCCGGGATGCCGACCATGGTGGCGCCTTTATCGACATCTTTCAAAACCACCGCATTGGCGCCGATGCGGGCGCCGGCGCCGACAATCAACGGGCCCAGAACCTGGGCGCCGGAGCCGACCACCACGCCATCTTCCAAGGTCGGATGGCGCTTGCCTTTTTCCAAGGACGTGCCGCCAAGGGTAACCCCTTGATAAAGCATGACATCATCGCCGATTTCCGAAGTTTCGCCGATCACCACGCCGGTGCCGTGATCGATAAAAAAGCGCCGCCCGATGGTCGCGCCGGGATGAATTTCGATGCCGGAAAGTATCTTGGATATGTTCGACAGAAAGCGCGCCAGAAGACGCCATTTGTGCCGCCAAAGGGCGTTCGATACCCGATAACCCATGAGCGCGTGATAGCCCGGATAGCACAAGATTACTTCCCAGCGGGACCGGGCTGCCGGATCGCGCGCCATAAAAGAATCAATATCTTCAATAAGTCGCTTGTATATAGTGGGATTCATTATGTTAGTATCCGCAGCCTTTTACATAAAGGATCAGCCACACCGGATCAGCTGAACAACTTTCAGCGGAGCGGACGCTTAGCCTAATCCCCTTGAAGTGACGCGAACATACAATAACTTACTAATTAGGTCAACTAATTTGGCACTGAATCCTGTTATTTTTTCAATTTAACCGACAAATCTAATCACCTAAGCTAGGAACCCATGCCGGAAATCATATTCAACGGACCCGATGGCAGGCTCGAGGGCCGCTATCACAAAGCTCAGAACCCGGAAGCGCCGATTGCCATAGTCTTGCACCCTAATCCTCTGCAAGGCGGCAATATGAACAACCGGATCGTTTATATTCTCTATAACACCTTCGTCGAATACGGATTTTCGGTGTTGCGCTTTAATTTTCGCGGCGTCGGCCGCTCCCAGGGCGTCTTCGACAACGGCTTCGGCGAGTTAAGCGATGCCGCCTACGCCTTTGACTGGATACAGCAATTCAATCCGAACAGCCCGTTTTGCTGGATCGGCGGCTATTCCTTTGGCGCGCTGATTTCCATGCAGCTCATGATGCGCCGGCCCGAGATCGAGGGTTTCATCTCCATCTCGCCGCCCGCCAATACCGAAGATTTTTCGTTCTTGGCGCCCTGCCCGTCATCGGGGCTTTTGGTCTCTGGCGATAATGACCAGCATGTGCCGGGCGAATCGGTGACCAAATTGGTGCAAAAACTGCGCACCCAGAAAAACATCACCATCGATCACAGCGTTATCAAGGGCGCCGATCATTTCTACCAGGAAAAAACCGATCTCCTGGAAACCGAGGTAAACAAATATCTGAAGGCGTCCCTGGCCGCCCGCGCGCCGGCGCCAAGCGACGACGAGTAGGCCACCCGCGCCCCGCGCCCGCCGCAAATTAAGGCTTAAACTTGATGCAGCCGCCCGCCGGTCAGCGGCTGCGCGGCGCCCGTGGTGCCCGGAAAACTGATCGGCATATTTTTTAAACTGCGCACCGCCATCAGCGCGAAGGCTTCGGCCTCCAGCGCATCGCCGTGCCAGCCGGCGTCTTCGGCGGCGCGCACCGGTGCGCCCAATCGCTCCGCCAGCAACGCCATGATCGCCCCGTTCTTGCGCCCGCCGCCGCAAATGATCCATTGGCTTACGGCGTCCGGAAAATGTGCGGCCGCGGCGGCCACGCTATGGGCGGTGAAGGCCGCCAAGGTGGCGGCGCCGTCTTCCAGCCCACAGCCATCCATGATCGAGCCATCAAAGGCGTTGCGGTCCAAGGATTTGGGCGGCGGCCGGTCAAAATACGAATTTTCAAGGAGCGCCGCCAGCTTTGCCTGATCCACCTGGCCGCGCGCGGCCAGCGCCCCGCCGGTATCGAAATCCAGACCGGCGTGTTCACGCACCCAATCATCGATCATGGCGTTGCCGGGGCCGGTATCAAAGGCCAGCATGTGATCGCCGCTGGATGGGTCGGCGCCGCGGCCTAACCAGGTGACATTGGCGACGCCGCCGATATTGAGGACCGCCAGCGGCCGCGTCTGGTCCTGGCCGAGGACGCAATGGATGATCGGCGCCAAGGGCGCACCCTCGCCGCCGGCGGCCACGTCTTTGCCCCGAAAATCGGACACCACCTGAACGCCGGTAAGTTTCGCCAATAAATCCCCATCGCCGATCTGCACCGTGACCCGGTTTGCCGGATCGTGCAAAATGGTCTGGCCGTGAAAGCCGATGACGTCGATGGCGCCCGCGTCCAAACCCGCCGCGTCGAGGCAGCTTTGGACCGCTTCGCCGTGCAGCCGGGTCAGGCCGTCGATTAGCGCTTCATCGGCGGCGCCATCAGCCACCGCGCCCCGAAGCCGCGCCCGCCAATCCTCCGTGTAGGGAAGGAATATGGATGACCCGAGTTTTGAGATGCGCGCGCCATCGGTTTCGACAATGGCGGCATCGATGCCGTCCATGGAGGTGCCGCTCATCAATCCGAGAGCGCGCATATGGTTATCCTCTGTCATAAATTTCCTAACCGTCTCATCCCCGCATATTTACCTATCTCGGTTCGCTATTTGATCGCAAGGCGGCGCTTGGATATGTAGTCTGTGCCGGGCGGGCAAATGCGGCAAAGGATTAAGCGGTGGCGTTTCTATCGGCGATGATTTTTGGACTTGTGGTGCTGAGCGATAGCGGCCCAACCCGGCTGGTATGCACCGGCAGCGTGGCGGAAACACCCATTTACGCCAAGAAAGGCTCAACCCCGCCGGCCGCGCCCCGCAAAAACCCCGCCGCTTATAATCTGGTGGTGGATTTTCTCGATAAAGAGAAACCGGGATTTGGCGCCGCTCAGCTGTCGGGGCACGGCATCGATCAGAAATTTTTTCTCATATCCGAAAAGAAAAAAGACCTGCGCGCCTTTTTCGGCGGCGGCATGGGCGGCATTTTCAACACCCCGAACGCGAAATGGCGCACCGGATTTGGCCGCCTCTCCCTAATACGCGCCACCGGCGCCCTCGAGTTCGAGATCACCTACAAATCCCCCAAAACCAAAGCCAAATCCGGCCTCAAATCCCTGTCGTTCAAAGGCCAGTTAACCTGCAAATCCACCAAGGACGGCGCTTGAACAAAAGGCGGATTGTTCAACGCCGATAATCTGTGCTAAACGGGCCACCGGCCCCAAATGGGAAGGCCTGAGCGCGGATACCATGGCAGAATACAAATCAGATTTTGTGCGCACCATTGTCGAGCGCGGGTTCCTGCATCAATGCACGGACCTGGACGCCCTCGATGCGCTGGCCGCCAAAAAAGTCGTGACCGCCTATATCGGTTTTGATTGCACGGCGCCGTCGCTGCATGCGGGCTCGCTGATGCCGATCATGCTTTTGCGCTGGCTGCAGAAGACCGGGCACCGGCCCCTGGTCCTGATGGGCGGCGGCACCACCAAGGTGGGCGATCCGTCCGGCAAGGACGAAAGCCGGCAAATCCTGACCGAAGCCAAAATCAACGAGAACCTGACCGCCATCAAATCCATCTTTTCCCGCTATCTTGATTTCGGCGATGGCGCAACGGACGCGCTCATGGCCAACAACGCCGATTGGCTGGACGATCTGCAATATATCCCTTTCCTGCGCGAATACGGCCCCCACTTCACCATCAACCGCATGCTCACCTTCGACAGCGTCAAGACCCGGCTGGAACGGGAGCATCCGCTGACCTTCCTCGAGTTCAACTACATGATCCTGCAAGCCTACGATTTTCTGGAACTGGCGCGGCGTTATGATTGCGACATGCAGATGGGCGGCTCGGACCAGTGGGGCAATATCATCAACGGCGTCGAATTGGGCCGCCGCACGGACGCATTGTCGCTTTATGGACTGACCTCGCCGCTGCTGACCACCGCATCCGGCGCTAAGATGGGCAAGACCGCCGACGGCGCCGTCTGGCTGTCGAGCGATCAATTATCGGCCTACGCGTTTTGGCAATATTGGCGCAACACCGATGACGCCGATGTGGGCCGCTTCCTGCGCCTGTTCACCGAATTGCCGATTGCCGAGATCGAACGGCTGGAAGCGCTGGACGGCGCCGAGATTAACGAAGCCAAGAAAATCCTGGCCCTGGAGGCAACAGCACTTTGCCACGGGGCCGAGGCCGCGAACAAGGCCGCCGCAACCGCCGAGGAGACTTTCGAGAAAGGCGGCGCCGGTGATGATTTGCCGAGCACGTTAGTTTCAGAAGATGCGTTGCGCGCCGGCATACCGGCGTTCGAGATTTTCCGCCTCGCCGGGCTTTGCAAATCCAATGGCGAGGCCAGGCGCCTGATCAAGGGCCAGGGCGCGCGTCTCAATGATCAGGCGTTGCGCGATGAAACCCGCGCCGTCACCCTCGATGATCTGGACGAAGGCGGCGTCATCAAACTGTCGGCGGGAAAAAAACGCCACGCTCTGGTGCGCATCGCTTAAGCCCAACTCGGTTATTTTTCCGGGCGATCCTTGCCTTTGTTTGGGGCGGGCTGAGCCGCATCGTCCTTGCTCTCGAAAACTTTAAAGATATTGCGCAGGAAGCCCGGCGCCAGCGCGGTCAGCGGGTTGGTGGAAATTTCGGGCTTATCCACATTGCCCTTGACCCGAAACTCGGCGGCAAACACACCGCCGCCCTTTTGCCCGCCGGAAAATAATGGCCCGACGATGGGCAGACGGCCAAGGGCGCTGTTGATCAGATAGGCCGGAATGAGCGTGCCGCGCAGATCCATGGTCTCGTTTTTGGTATCGACGGTGCCGCTGGCGGTAATGCCAAGGGTGATGCCGGTGGCACTGGCATCCTTGACGCGGATCTGATCGGGGCCCGAAACAAACGGCACCACCAATTGATTGAACTGTAATCCATCACCGCCGAGGGCTTCCAATATTCCTGTCAGGGACGCGATCGACAAAAGCTGGGCAAACACCGGCGCGTTCAATATGCGGAATTTATCGATGACCAAAATGCCTTCCAGCGGGCTCGCCGGCATCATGCCTAAGTAATTGGCGTCGATACGCAAGCTGCCGCCGGCCACGTTGTCGTTGAAGTCGAGAACTTTAAGCGCGGCGCCCGCATCCTTGGATGTCAGCAGGAAATGCCGCTTGTCGCCGTTCGGCGTGATTTGGATATGGATTTTCCGGGCGTTATCCATGGCGCCGGTAAACTGCGCCTTTTGCCACACCAAGCCATCGAAGAGCCCCGCCCCGGTGACGTTGGCGAGGGATTGGCCATCCTCCAACAAAGCCTTGCCGAGGCTTATCGATATGCTTAGCGCCTGGCCGCGCTCCGGCTCTGCATTGGCTGGCGCATCCTCGTCATCGGCAAGGAAGCCGCTCAAATCCAGGGTTCGTCCGCGCACATCGATTTCCCAGCGATCCTTAACCGGGATCGCAACGGCGGCGACATCGGTATCGGCAAGCTGGAACTGCTCGATGCGAATTTCAGAGGTCTCGCCGGCCGCGTTGAACCTGGCCGAGCCGAGGACATCAAGGCCGCCGCCGGCAACCCTGAATTCGGATATTTTGTGAAAGCGCTGCTTGCCGAAGACGGCGGCAAGCTCCGCCGTTGCAGCCTCGCCGGCTTGCTTGGTCCAGCCGAACCTGGCAAGGCTGAGGACCGCGTCCTTCAGGCCAAGTTTTGCATTGAGCTGGCCCTCGCCCTTTTCATTGATGGAGATTTCCAGGTCCGCCGCGATCGGCCCTTGAACCGCATCCAGGCCCAAATCGGGAATATCCAATCCCAAATTTTCGGCCCAGTCCTTTTCCGCCAAATTCGCCTTGATGCGGTATTCGGAACGGAAATCGGCTTTTTCAAAATTTTCGCGCCAATGAAAATCCGTTGCAATTTGGTTGAGGCGGGCCTTGCCGGTCACTTCCATGCCCTTGTTGTCCAGCCGAAGGGCCAGATTTCCCTCGGTCAAATCGAAACCGAAGGCAGCCCCCGGCACGGAAATGTTCTGGAACGTGGAGGCCGCCGTAACGGCGATGGTGTCGGCGGTCATCGCCCGTTCCATCAGGAATTTAAGGTTCAACTTGGTGGCGGCGCGGCCCTTGACCGCCTTCGGGCTCAAATTGAACCTGGCCGCGAAATCCAGCGGCTCGCCGTCCAGCGCGGCGACCACTTCGGCGAGCGTTCCTTCCGTATGCACCTCGATATCGGCGAACTGGTCGAACTTGTCCAAACCCGTAAGCAGCACATGTCCCGATTTGATAACCGTGCCGCCGACGCGGCCGCTGGTCACCGTGATGTCGAACTGGTTTTGATCGAACTTGGCGTGGGCGTCGCTTTCCACGATCTTCGGCATCGGCGGAAAATAATCGATGCTCAGGCCGCGCGCCCGCAGATCGCCGGCCAGGGAGACAATATTGAAGCCTTGTTTCTTGCTCCACCCGGCATTTAGCCGAACCCTGGCTTCGCCGACGCTGCCGCTGGTGATGTTTTGGGTGATCCATTGGCGCGCCACCGGCGCCAATTTCGCCGGCCAGTATAATTCGCCATTTGCCGTGTCGAGGCCGTCGCCGGCCAAATCCACGGCGATGGAAAGCGCGTCGCCGATTTCCTGAAGCACCGCATTGCCGCGTATCTTGGGGCCGGGTGTCTCGATTTCGATGCTTTCCAGGTCGAGCCGGTCCACCGATTTGGAATAGCGCCCCTTCAAGCTGATGCGGGTCAGCGGCATGATATGATCGATCGGCGCCGGGATTTGGATTTGGCCCTTTGGCCCCAGATCGAGCGACAAAACATCAATGTCCAGAATGTCACCGGCCTGATCGTAACGGCCGGTCAAGCGGCCCGATTTCACCTTCAGCTGTATCGCCGCCGCTCCGCCGCCGCCGATGGTCCCGGCGCCGACCCTGACATCGAAGCGCGCCGATTTGAGCGTCCCGTCGAGCCCGGTGACCACCTGGGCGGTTCCGTTCGCCGGAAAATTCGCCAGGCTCAAAATCTGCGCTTGTCTGGAGACGCCGGCCAGCAGGCTGGGATTGAAGTCGGCGAAGGTGGCGCCAATGGCCAGCAATTTCGCCCCACTGTCATAATCGGCGTTGATCTTGAAGGCCGCCGATTCCTCGCCGATGCGTAACGCAAGATCGGTCTCGCCGGCTATGCCCTTCGGCGTGCGCCTGAGGACGATATTGGCGTGGGGCGCATCCCAGACAAAGCCGAGCGCCCGGTCATCGATTGTCAGATGGGCGCCGAGAATATTCAGCCGGGTCAGATAATCGATGGCGCGCACGCCTTTCGAGCTTTCCAAAAGCCCGGCGATCACGGTACTCGCCAGATCGTTGGTGGCACTGCCGGCGCCGTCAAATCCGAAGTTGAGCTGACCGGCCTTGGTGCGGATAACCTTGAGGCTGGGCCCCGATATGGACAAGGTCTTGGGCGCCAGACGGCCCTTCAGCAAGGCCGCCGCGCTTAAAGATACCGAAAGCTCCGGAATTTCGGCGATCACCTTGGCGTTCGGCCCAAGCGCCTGGGCGCCGAGCAGGCGGATTTCCAAGGTCCGCCCGACCCCAGCCCAGGTCAGGATGGTGTCATCGATCTCGATATTCAATTTGCCGAGTTCGGACGAGAGCGCGCTTTCGAAATAGGGCGTGAAATAGGCGATGGAAAGCGGGCCCGAGCTCAGCCGCCAGAAAAAGGCGATCAGGGCAATGGCGAAGCCCACGGCCAGAACGCCGATGAACTGAAAGGTAAAATGAAATAATCGCCGGATCACCAACACATCTCCGTACCGGCCGGGATCGCTCTCCGCCGGTGCCGCTTGACCACTGTTGCGCGCTCCCCCAGTCTGGCCCAAATTGGATCGTTTGAAAATGCATCAATTCACGCAAATGCCCGATCGGGAAGATTTGCCCCGCGCCTTCGATGCGGAACAGGCCGGGCTCGGCCTGCAACGGCTTCTGGAAGCCGCCGGGAAAAGCGAAAATCAGGGACTTTCCGAAAAATTACAACGCCTCGCCGATGATCCGGGCGGCGCCGCGCTTTTGGCGGCTTTGTTCGGCAACTCCCCGTTTTTGACCCAATGCGCCGTGCGCGAGCCGGAATTTACCGCCGAATTATTCGAATCGGGTCCGGGTGCCGCCCTCGCCGGGATTTCAGATGCGCTTCAATCGGAGGCGCCGAATAGCAACGATGAGGTTGCCCTTAAAAAAGAAATGCGCATCGCCAAGCGGCGCGCCGCCCTCGCCATCGCCGCCGCCGATATCGCTCAGCTTTGGGATCAGGACCGGGTTACAAATGCGCTGAGCCGGTTTGCCGAAATCTGCGTTGCCAAAACGGCGAATTTCCTGCTCGCCCGGCTGGCACGAAAAGGCGCCATCGATTTGCCGGAGCCGGACGATTGGGCGGCTTCGTCCGGATTGATTGTCCTCGGCCTCGGCAAGCTTGGCGCCAGGGAGTTGAATTATTCCAGCGACATCGATCTGATCATCCTGTTTGACCCGGGCGCGGTGGCCACCGGCCAGCCGGACCGGTTAAGCCAAAACTTCGCGCGCCTGGCCCGCGATCTGGTCAATATCCTGACCGAGCGGACCGCAGACGGCTATGTGTTCAGAACCGACATCCGCCTCCGCCCAGATCCGTCTTCGACGCCGGCGGCGATCTCGGTGCTCGCCGCCGAGACCTATTACGAAGGCGTCGGCCAGAACTGGGAGCGCGCCGCGATGATCAAGGCGCGCCAGATCGCCGGCGACCGGGAGGCCGGGGAGAAATTCCGCAAAAAACTGTTGCCCTTTATCTGGCGCAAAAATCTGGACTTCGCCGCGATCCGCGACATTCATTCCATCAAGCGCCAGATCAACGCGCACCGGGGCGGCGGCGAGATTGCCATCGAAGGCCACGACATCAAGATCGGCCGGGGCGGCATCCGCGAAGTGGAATTCTTCGCCCAGACCCAGCAGCTTATCTGGGGCGGGCGCAATCCGAATTTGCGCAATCGGTCCACCTGCGCGGCGCTGGCGCTGCTGGCCGAGGCGGCGTTGATTACCGGCGATGCGGCCGCCGAGCTGACCGAAACCTATTGGTTCCTGCGCCGCGTCGAGCATCGCCTGCAAATGATCGATGACCAGCAAACCCACGCCTTGCCCAAAGACGAAGACGGCGTGGCGGCGCTGGCGGCGTTTTTGGGCTACGCCGAGGCGGGCGCCTTCCGCACCGACATATTGTTCCATCTGCGCCGGGTGGAATACCATTACGCGGCCCTGTTCGAAGAGGCGCCGGACCTTTCCGGCGGGACCGAGATCGCCGGCAATTTGATCTTTACCGGCTCCGACGACGATCCCGACACCTTGAATACTTTGCAGCGGCTCGGATACCGGGAGCCGCACAATGTTGCCGCGCGCATCCGGGGCTGGCACCGGGGCCACTCACGCGCGACGCGCACCGAGCGCGCCCGCCAAATTCTGACCGAATTGATGCCGGCGATCCTGGCGGCCTTTGCCGGCACGCCGGACCCGGACGGCGCCTTCTCCCGCTTCGATGATTTCGTCGCCCGCCTGCCCGGCGGCGTGCAGCTGTTTTCCATGTTCCACGCCAACCCCAAATTGCTGGAACTGGTCGCCGAGATCATGGGCGGCGCGCCGAAGCTGGCCGAGCATCTGGAACGCAACCCGGCGGCCTTGGAAAGCGTTCTTGAGCCCGGGTTTTTCGAGCCGCCGCCGCCGGTCGCGGTCATGGCCGAAAGCCTTGCCGCCCAGCTTGGCGATGCCGATGACTTCGAGGACGTGCTCGATATCTGCAGGCGCTGGGCCAACGATGCCAAACTTCAAGTCGGCGTACAAAGCCTCCGCCATCTCATCAACTGGGACAGCGCCGGGCATTCCTTGAGCGATATCGCCGAGACCGTGATCACCCAATTGTCGCAAATAGTCGCCGAAGAATTTGCCCTCAAGCATGGCCATATCCCCGGCAATCAGTGGGCCATCGTTGCCTTGGGCAAGCTCGGCGGGCGCGAGATGACGCCGGCGTCCGACATGGATCTGATTTTCATCTACGACCACGCTGAGGGCGCGGTAGCCTCCGACGGGCCGATGCCGCTGGATCCATCCCGCTATTATGCGCGCCTGTGCCAGCGCCTGATCAACGCCATCACGGCGCCCACCGGCGAGGGCAAGCTGTACGAGGTTGATATGCGCCTGCGTCCATCGGGCAATGCCGGGCCGATTGCATCGCACATCACCGCCTTCACCAAATATCACGAGGAAAGCGCCTGGACGTGGGAGCATATGGCCTTGGCGCGCGGGCGCGTGCTTTGCGGCGACGCCCGCCTCACCGCCAAAATCGAGGGCGTCGCCGCAACCGCGCTCCGGGCCCGGCGCGATCCGGCAACGCTGGTTGCCGACATCACCGAAATGCGGGCAAGGATCGACAAGGAGCACCACACCGAAACCTTGTGGGAGGTGAAATATATCCGTGGCGGCCTCGTCGATATCGAATTCATTGTCCAGTATTTGCAGCTCCGCCACGCCCACGCTTCGCCCATCGTTCTGTCCACCAACACCATGGATGCGCTCACCCGGCTTGAAGTTGACGGCCACATCGGCGCCGATGATGGCACCCAATTGCGCCGCGCCCTGACGCTCTGGCAATCGATTCAGGGGCTGCTGCGCCTGACCATGCCGGGCGCGATCGAAAGCGGGGCTGATATACCCGAAGCGTTGAAACAAGCCCTGGCGCGCACCGCCGGCGCGCCCGATTTCCAATCGCTGCAAAGCCTCATGGAAGAAACCGCCGATCAGGTATTCGCGCTATTTACCGCGATCATCGGCACGGGCGAAAGCTGATGCCGCTGACCCTCATCGACGCCGCCTGCCATGTCTTGAACGCCGCCGATCCGGCGGAGAAGGTGCGCCTTAGCGCCCATTACGGGGGCCAATGGGCGGCGGGGAAATTGCAGGAGATCGGCTCTGCCCGCCCGCCGGAGCGCCCGGCCCGGCCCGAACGGCCCACCCTTTGCCGGCCCGGCGATATGAAGCGGCGGCGCTTCGGCAGTCCCGGCGGCCGCATCGCCTTCATGCACGCCATCGCCCATATCGAGTTGAATGCCATCGATCTCGCCTGGGACATGGTGGCCCGCTTCACCGATGAGGATTTGCCGGCGCAATTCTATGCCGACTGGGTAGGCGTCGCCGCCGACGAAGCCCGCCACTTCCAATTGCTGGCCGATTATCTCAATAAAAACGCCGCCGCCTATGGCGATCTGCCGGCCCACGATGGCTTGTGGGAAGCGGCGCACCTGACCAGCGACGATATTCTGGCGCGCCTCGCCCTGGTGCCGCTGGTGCTGGAGGCGCGCGGCCTGGACACCACGCCGGCTGCCATCCAAAAGCTGCGCCAAAATGGCGACACCGATGCCGCTGCAATTCTTAAAACCATCGGGGCGGAAGAGATTCCGCACGTGGCCGCCGGCGTCCGCTGGTTTGAATATATTTGCGAGGTTCGCGGATTGGAGCCCAAAGCCACCTATCAGGATTTGGTGCGGACCCGCTTCAAGGGCACATTAAAGGCGCCCTTTGCCACCGATGCCCGCGCCGCCGCCGGTTTCGATGCCGCCTGGTACGAGCCGCTTGCCGGCTAGTTGGCTAAATAACCAGCCGCTGGCCGGCTAACTGGCCCCTCAACCAGCCGCTTCGCCGTCGCCGATGCGCGATGCCAGCATGGCCGCCATGAACATATCCAGCTCGCCGTCGAGCACCGCGCTGGTGTTCGAGGTTTCGACGCCGGTGCGCAAATCCTTGACCATCTGGTAGGGCTGCAGGACGTAGGAGCGTATTTGATGGCCCCAGCCGATATCGGATTTGGAAGCATGTTCGGCCTGGGCATCGTCTTCGCGGCGCTGCAACTCCGCCTCATAAAGCCGGGCGCGCAGCATATCGTAGGCCGCCGCCCGGTTGCGATGCTGGGAGCGGTCGTTCTGGCACTGGACAACGATACCGGTGGGCAGATGGGTGATGCGCACGGCGCTGTCGGTTTTGTTGACATGCTGGCCGCCGGCGCCGGACGCCCGGTAGGTATCGATGCGCAAATCCTTTTCCACGACTTCAATCTCGATATTGTCGTCGATCACCGGATAGACCCAGACCGAGGCGAAACTGGTATGGCGCCTGGCCGACGCATCGAAGGGCGAAATGCGCACCAGACGGTGGACGCCGCTTTCGGTCTTCATCCAGCCGTAGGAATCGGCGCCCACAATTTTAAGCGTGCTTGACTTGATGCCGGCCTCCTCGCCGGAGCTTTGTTCCAGCCATTCGACCTTGTAGTCGTGCTTTTCCGCCCAGCGGACATACATGCGCTCCAATATCTGCGCCCAGTCCTGGGCCTCGGTGCCGCCGGCGCCGGCGTGAATTTCCAGATAACAATCGTTGCCGTCCACCTCGCCGGACAGCAACGCCTGCAGACGCGCGCCATCCACCTGGATCGATAATTGCCGCAACGCCGCCTCGGCCTCATCGACGACGCCGGAATCGTCTTCGGCCTCGCCAAGTTCGATCAGTTCCACATTGTCGGCGAGATCGCGCTCGATATCATCGACCGCCTTGATGCCGCTTTCCAGCCGGCCCCGCTGGCGCATGACGGCTTGCGCATTGGCCCGATCATTCCAGAGGCTGGGCTCCTCGGCGAGGGCGTTTAATTCGTCAAGCTTGCGCAGCGCCTCATCATAGTCAAAGACGCCTCCTCAACAGCTCGACAGACTGCTTGATGGAGGTAACCAACTGTTCAAATTCGGCGCGCATGATGATTGCTATTCCGGCGAAGTTGCGATGATGGCTTTTACTGGCTGGCACCCCGCGCCGCAAGGGCCGGTCTGAATCAATAAAGCCCGCCGGTGCCGGTCTGAATCAGTAAAGCCCGCCGGTGCCGGTCTTGGGGGCCGCGACCGGGGTTTCCGATATACCCTCCAGCACGCATTTGCCATAGGTATCGAATATAATATTGATTGTTAAAATTTTATTATTTACCTATAGTAGAAAAAAATAAATTTAATTCTCTATTCTGAAGTTTATTGCTTCCATAGTCGGGATGGGCGGTGCATAGAAAATTACGATTAAGCGAATCAAAGTTGATGATATCGGCTGTAGGCCGGCTGCCATGTTCGTGGATTAGGGGGACGTAGAATGACAATGTTTCCAATTACGACCAAGACCGATGACTACACCCTAACTGCTAGTGATACGGACAAAGAGATTCAATTTTATAAATCTAGCAGCGTGTCGGGTACCCTCCCGGCTTCTTCGACGGCAGGCAATGGATATAGTGTGATCCTCCGTAACATCGGTTCCGGCGATCTGACCATCCTGCCCGACGGATCGGAAACGATTGAGGGGGACTCGTCGGTGGTGTTGTTGACTAACCATTGGTGCTGGCTAGGTAACGACGGCTCAAGTTTTCGCCTCATATACTTTTTCCCGGATCGCTACGAATTCATGCGACCGGTCAAAAAAACCAATAACACTACGATACAGGTGAGCGACGCGGGCGACCTCATAATGCTGGATAGCGCGACCGGCAAGACGTTCACCCTGCCGGCTGTCTCGGCCACGACCAACCGGCGAAATGTATTCGCTTTCAAAAATATCAACGACGGATTGCTCACCATCGATGGCGACGGGACGGAGCTGATCGACAGTGCAATTAGCGTTTCTCTTGAAAAAGACCGAAGCATAATCCTCGTCGGTGATCGAACGGATTCGGTTTGGCGGTCGCTCGCGGTCGCGGGGGAGATCACCGGGGTCGTCCCTGGCGGGCCGGAGACAGGGGATGGCCTCATCCTTGAGGATGGCAGCGGATTTCTGCTGCTCGAAACAGGAGACTTCCTTTTACTGGAGTGACAATTATGGCTGACACAAAACTTTCTGCGCTAACCAATCTTGCCGAAGCCCCTGCGGATACGGACGAGTTTTATTTAAACGATGGGGGTGTATCTAAGGCGATCGATGCTCAGTATGTGCAACAATATATTTCGGGGCAAATCATCTCAGCTTTTACCTGGCGGTTGATGAATGATTCCGGCACGTTAAAGCATGCATTTGGCTCGTGCGGGAGCATCGCTACCGACGGGAATTGGATCGATCGGATTACCGGCGCAACATCGACACTAACGGCCTCACCGACCGGAACCGACTCTTCGACGGCTTTCGCCGCCGGTGGCAAAATAAGTTCCGTGAACACATTTGAATTTATTTGTGATACTTCCGCTGAACTAGTCACAGCAGATTCGATCATGATCCCGTCCCCATATTACAACACTACGGGTACGGATTTATCGGCTTTGGTGTATTACAGATCTAGCGATGTTAACGGCACGACAAGAAATAGGTTGGCACTTCAGTTGACCGATCTGCCGAATGGAAACTTGTTTACGATGAACACAACGAACATTCCATCTGGCAAGGAAATTCGATTCTATGTTTTTGGGTATCTGGTGTAAGGAACGAGTTTATGTATACAAAAGAACAAATTGACCAGATGATAGATCAAGGTATTGATCCTGTCGGACAAATGAGAGCGGATCGCCGGCATGCCTTGAATGCCTGGCTCGCTGGAATGGACGCTGGTGATTCAAGATATCCTCGATGGGACGGCGACGATGGACGCTGTCTCCGCATTGAAGAGGCACAGTTTTGGCCGAAGACAATCAAGGCCGCGGAGCAAGCGGAGTTCAAGCGTCTTGATGCGATTTATGAGATCGAAAAAAAGAACTTGGGCCGAAAAGCGGCTAAAATGCCGTTCAATCAATAATTGCTTCTGAATCGGAAGTAATTTCGAACCTACTTTCGCCAGCACCGCCGGCTATTAAAGCCGTGATGCTTTCAGGAAATTTCTGAGATATTTCACTGGCGTGCTTAGTACAGCGGATAGATTGTGTCCGGTGATTGTCCCCGGATGGGGGCGTTCTTCCCGGATAGCCTATCGAAATGCTTCTTCGATTTTCCCGTTCTCCGGTATAGAGCCTTTTTTGCCATTTTCTTCCACCAGCCGGAATTTGGCCTTCCCCCGTACAGCCCCGGATACCGCACCTCGGACCAATCCGCGATCAGATTGGCGAAGGCATCGTGACTTTCAATTCCCGGATGTGCGCCGCCGGCGAAGTCCGAGCATTGCAAAGGTACGCCGAGATAGCGGTCCCGCTCGATACGGCCGGTCGCCAACAAAGCCTCCATGTACTCCTGCAAACCTGGGCTGATTCCCAAGAAGCTAAAGCCCCAGGGAATACCGAAGCTCCGCATTGCGTGGGAAATTTGGTGATAGTTCCTGAGAAAATTATCGAGACAATCCCACGGATTGATAAGTTCACGGAATCCGGAGATGAAACCACTATCGCGCGCGGCATCGGCCGCCACGTCGATTTCCAGGGATTCAAATGCATGGCGTGAAAAATTTAAACACTTTCCCTCGCCGGTTAGGTATTCACGCCGCTCGACCACGGTGAATAGGACGAACATGAAATCGGGCGCAAGTTGGGGCACGGCGGTCAGTGCCATGCGGGCGATGTAATCGTTGGATTTGCCGCTTTTTCCCAAATTCCAGTTGGCGACACTTGTGTGGTGGCGGTCGGCTAGGGCGGAGCAAAGGCGGGAAGGCCAAGCTTCGCTGCCGCCGACGCCATAGCCCTCGGTCCAACTGCATCCGAGACTGACGACGTTGAGTTCGCGCCTTGCCTCGAATGGGTCGCAGCGGTAGCCGTGACAATTGCGGAGGCCCGGCGTTTGATGTTTTAATCTGTCGGTCCTGGGGCCGTAACGAGGCACGCCGTCCAAGGGCCAATAGTCCCAGTCCTGCCCTGGCGCGGGATCGGGTAGATCG
>Ga0209089_10000841_pt1 | contig 27989 bp, 25 predicted proteins | sample ArcticOcean_MG_C_FD_187431 | JGI IMG/M metagenome (GOLD analysis project Ga0209089, IMG submission 187431) | Marine microbial communities from western Arctic Ocean - ArcticOcean_MG_CB2_150 (SPAdes) (version 2) | ecosystem: Environmental > Aquatic > Marine > Oceanic | place: Arctic Ocean: Canada... | reverse complement strand
TTCGTCGAAGCTTGTGCCATGTGCTTGATTTAAAGCATCGACTACAAAATCAATACTCTCATTGGTCACAGTCCGTCCAAACAGACAAAGACCTAAAGAGTCCGCAGCCGCACAAATCGTCTGGATTTCCAGACTAGCTTCAACGAGTTCTTCCGTGGTTTTACCATCACATTGAAATGCCGGGATGTTACCTGTGGTATGATCAGCACCCTGGGCCGTTACCATCATCGAGATCCCCGTGACTTCGATTACGCGGGGGTCGTAGGCGCTTATACCTTGTTTTTTTACCGTGGGGACACGTTTGACCCCATAATGCTCGCCAACACGGGACGTTCCTTGTGCCAGAAATTTACCGCGTTCGGTTCCTCGGCGTATATCCTCCAGTGCATCGGACATAAAATCTCGATTGCCGAATTCCCCTTTGCCTGCCTCCATCAAGACACCTAACATGGCACCTACTTCAATAGTATCAACGCCCAAGTCATTAGCAACATTGTTTAATAGTGCCACGTCATCTGGATCCTCCAGTCCACAGTTACTGCCCATCAAACCCAATGTTTCATACTCCATGGGGGAACACATCTCGTTTCCATCTTTATCAGCGTAAACATTACTGCACTGTATTAAACAACCTGGCATGCATGCATGAGTGGTTTCACCGCCCCGGCTAAGATTTAAATCTCGGATATAATTCCCCCCGAGCTTCATTGGCCCTTCATCAGTATCCACAAGTGTACCGTCGCTAAAATTCCTCGTAGGAAGACCGCCAATTTTATTTGTAAAATCAGCAACCATAGCCGTACCATATTTCCGGAAAGATTCTATAGCAGCGTCGTCATCTAGCCGTCGCCCATACTCACGGACCGCACCCATAACCTTTTTACGGTCATGGAAAGAAGGCATTTTGTTTCGGTCAAGAACAATCGCCTTGACTCTTTTGCTACCCATGACAGCGCCGACCCCACCGCGCGCAGCTATTCGGGTTGGGCGTTGCTCAGGATCGCTGAAACTGATACCAGATATAAGCCCACCATATTCACCAACCGGGCCACAAATTCCAATACTTACTTTGTCACCATATTTTTCAAACAACATCCCGGCCACTTCAAAGTTACCCTTGCCTACATACGGTGACGCATCTTCATAATTTATATCACCATCTTTGGTGATATAAATAACTACCCAATCCTTAGAAGCACCGTTGAGTGTAATGCCCGAAATTTCAAGCTGACCCATAGCAAAGGCAAACGTACCACCTGAATTTGCCTCCTTAACACCTCCCGTCAGGGGACTTTTGCAGCCTACACTCAATCGATTTGCGTTGGAAAAATTCGAACCAGCAAACGGCCCCGCCGAGAAAATTAGAGGGTTCTCTGGAGATAATGCATCTACTTGCGCAATACCTCTTTCTAATAAGGTTTTCGCGATCAGATGGCGTCCAACAACAATCACGTCCTCACCATCGATTTCTTCCTTAGTTGCCTCTTGCTCTGTAAGATCAATATTTATGTACTTACGCATCACAGTCTTACCTTTTATTTTGCATTATTGGAGAATTTTAAAACTATGTAGAAGTCTAACTTATCAATTAATACGGTGCATCCATTTCTTATATATTCTAATCTTATATATTCCAATTAACCTTAATCTTATTACCTAATAAAATAAATCAGTTCGTTGAGAGCCATATAGATCACTTTTACAAATTAATAAACTAGAGAAACTATAAAATAAATGATTCCTAATTCACTGCACTCAATTCCGAACCTTGAAGCGGTCTCGAAGATCATAATAACAATAGCCAAAGATGAAATTCTGAGTCGTTTTAAGCATCTTCAGAAAAACGAAATAAGCGAAAAAGGAATGGGAGAAATTGTTACCGCCGCTGATATCCAAAGTGAAATCCGTCTGGCGAAGGAACTGACATCACTAATACCGGAAAGCAAAGTGGTTGGAGAAGAAGAATATGATCAAAACAAAAGTATCATTGAACGATTTGATGGAGATGAACCAGTATGGGTTTTAGATCCATTAGACGGGACCAGAAATTTTTCACAAGGCAAGCCGTGCTTTTGTATCATCGTCGCTTACTGCCTGAAAAATACCACTTATCTGGGTTGGATATACGACCCTATTAAAAATAATATGTTTTTCGCAGCCAAGGGTTATGGTGCATGGTGCAACAATAAAAAGATAGAAACGGAAATCACACCAAAATTATCAGAAATGGTTGGTTCCATTGGAAAACATAGACGCGAACATCTCTCGACCTATTATTCAAAAACAAACACAGAATCACCAAAACGATTAACTCGATATCGTTGTTTGGGGATGGAATATGTCGACCTAGCTAGAGGAAAACTACATTTCGCGGAATATAATTTGTTGAAACCTTGGGACCACGCTGCGGGTGTACTTATTATGGAAGAAGCTGGAGGTTATGGTGCATTTGTTAGTTCAAAAAGACCGTACACCCCTGGGCCTATTATCAATAAAAGATTTGTGGCGACCTATCGTGACGACATTTGGAACAATATTTGTAATTATTTATTAGTTTAACAAATAGTTACGTTATCCACGAGCTTTCGCCTCTTGCCAATAATATTCCATCTCTTCTAGCGTCGCATCCTTTGGTTTTTTACCATCACTGAAAAGCATCTCTTCAACATACTGGAAACGTTTCTCAAACTTTTTATTACCTTTGCGTAAGGCAGCTTCCGGATCTATATCCATTTTACGAGCTACGTTAGCTGCCGAGAATATTACGTCTGCAATCTCTTCAAATACCGCTTCTCGGTTCTTAGATTTATTGGTTGAAGATATCTCCACTTCTAGTTCTTCAATTTCTTCCTTTAATTTGTCCAGAGCACCTTCGACAGTTGGCCAATCAAAATTAACACGGGCCGCACGTTTTTGGAGTTTATAAGCGCGTAGAAGAGCAGGGAGGCTGTTAGCGATGCCGCCTAATGTTGAATTAGCATCTGGTTGGCTGGAAAGACTTCGTTCCGATGCCTTTTGTTCCTCCCAGGCGTCTGTTTGTTCACTAGCAGAAGCTATGGATTTGTTTTTAAACACGTGTGGATGGCGTAGAACCATCTTCTTTGCACTAGCATTTGCCACATCGTCAAAGTCAAACTCACCCGCCTCACAAGCCATTTGAGCATGATAAACTACTTGCAGAAGTAAATCTCCTAACTCATTTTTCAAGTCATCCATATCCCTTCGTTCGATTGCATCTACTACCTCATAGGCTTCTTCAAGGGTAAAAGGTGCTATTGTGTCAAAGTTCTGATCAATATCCCATGGGCAACCATTAACCGGGTCACGTAAATGTTTCATCACACCAATCAATTCTTCAATAGGTGAAGATTTTAGACTTTTACCGGATGGATCAGATGAGGTCATATTGTTATCTCTAGTTATTTAATTTAAATTTCCAAAATACTTTGTAAGTCTATTTATTATTGAGAACCATCTTGGAGCAATTTTCAAATAACCTTTGAACTATTTCAAATTTTGCTAAGGCGATAAGAGAATAGGGAATAAAATCCTGTTACCTGAGATCTCATCTCTCAATCATAACACCAACGATAAATCGCATAATATATATTATGTATAATTATTGTTCTTTATTTAATTACAATACTTTATCATAATTAAATAAAGAAATATCTTAATAAAATTATATCCCTAATACTTATTGCGTTGCCTTAGTAAACAGCCTAAAAAAATTTTTAGTAGTAATATCTGTTAATTCATCAAAAGAAATCTCAAAGATTTCAGATGCTTTTTGGGCGGTATGAATTACAAAGGCAGGCTCATTCTTTTTGCCACGGTGTGGTATAGGAGCTAAAAACGGTGAATCTGTCTCAAGCAAGATACGATCTAACGGTAACGATTTAACAGTATTCCGTAGGTCCTGGGTATTTTTGAAAGTGATAATTCCCGATAATGAAATAAAAAGTCCAAGTTCTAGCGCACAATTTGCTACTTCCTCCCCCGCAGAAAAACAGTGTATTACTCCAGGGAATGGACCCTCGGTGTGTTCTTCCCTCAAAATTTCAATCGTTCTTTGATCTGCATCCCGCGTATGTATTATTAATGGTAACTTTGTTTTACGCGCGGCTTGGATATGCGTACGAAAATTGCGTTCCTGAATATTGCGTGGGCTATTATCATAATAAAAATCTAGGCCTGTTTCTCCAATACCAATTGTTTTCGGGTGTTCTGCCAATTTGACAAGGGTTTCGGCATCAATTTCGGGTTCTTTGCCACTTTCATGGGGATGAATTCCTACAGAACAAAAGACATTGTTATTATTATCAGCAACTTGCGAAACATCTTCAAATTCCAACAGGCTTGAACATATACACAGCATGTGGCTAACGCCTGCCTCACCGGCTCTCGCAACCACTTCGGGTACTTGCTCACATAATCCCTCATAACTTAAGTGGCAATGACTATCCACTAACATGATATCTCCTCACCTAAACTTTACATTTAGGCTTTTTATTTTAGGGATCGCAACCTACTCTCTAAACCAGTTCTATCAACTAATTATCTTCGTTAAACCTATCATGTTGAGAGATTTTCCCAATGCGCGTAGCCGTTATCATCCATTTAAGCCGAAACAAATCCACGATTGGGCTCTATTCAGCAAATGTTTTAGATAAACTTCGCCCAGATATATTTCTGATCAACACTTCTCAGGGTAGAATAATAGACGAAGAAGCTCTCTTTAATCGTTTAAAAACTAGGAAAATTGCTGCAGAACATTTGGATGTCTTTGAAACTGAACCTGTCCACAATGTTTTAGATCTGTTTAAGGCTACCAAACTTTATGGGAACCCCTCACACTGGTGCCGGAGCTAGAGAGGCATGGGAAGCGATGGCAAGATCCGGCATTCGTAATCTTAGTGAAAACTGGATTCCCGAACTCGGCATTTATCCATATGACTAAGCTGTAGGCAATAATACTCTTGAAAAAGAAAATTTGAATTGTTTAACCGCTATGGCTGTTAAAAACTTTGATTACATCATTATAGGAGCTGGTTCAGCTGGTTGTGTTTTAGCTAATAGATTGAGCGCAAATCCAAAAATCAACGTATGCCTATTAGAGGCAGGCCCTCCTGACAAAAGTTCACTACTTAAACTTCCTATTAGCGTGATGTTTGCAATGAAGCATCCCAAATTTACATCACAGTTTTTTTCAACTCCGCAAAATCATTTGAATGACCGTAAAATCCATGTTCCTCGAGGTAAAACCCTTGGTGGTTCAAGTTCAATAAATGGAATGTTATACGTCCGGGGACATTATCTCGACTATGATGGGTGGGGTGCTCTTGGAAACCATGGTTGGAGTTGGTCTAATGTTCTACCATATTTTAAAAAATCCGAAAATAACGAGAACTACCAATCTAGCGAGTATCATGGAATAGAAGGATGTCTTAATGTCCGTAAGCTCGATTTTCACAATCCTGTTGCTCAAGCTTACTTTAATTCAGTGACTGCTCTTCAATACCCTTACAATGATGACTTTAATGGCCCTACCCAGGAAGGCGTTGGTTTTTATCAAGCTACTATGACAAAAGGAGCGCGGCATTCTGTCGCGTCGGCCTTTTTAAGGCCAGTTAAAGACCGCAAAAATTTAGAAATTCTTACAAGTCTAGAAGTTGAGAAGATTTTGATTAGCAATAAGTCTGCGATTGGTGTTTCAGTCCGAAATACCAAAGGACAATTTAAAATAAATGCACGGAAAGAGGTAATTTTGTCGGCCGGAACTATATCCTCTCCTGCTATATTGATGAGATCAGGAATAGGAAACCCTGACGTTTTATCAAAAATTGGCATAGATATAATTCACCCACTCCCTGGTGTGGGTGAAAATTTGCAAGATCATGTTTCATGCACAATTTATGTAAAGACTATTAGCAAAGTACCTTATGGTTTTTCTTTGCCTTTAATACCTAAATTATCATGGTGGGTTTTAGATTATTTTATGAGGCGCAATGGTCTTTTTGCTAGTAATATCATGGAATGCGGTGGTTTTTTAAAAACAGATAAGACTTTAGATTACCCTAATATTCAGCATATTTTTATGCCTGCATTTAGGCAACCACCGCCAGATATGTTGGCCTATGGACATGGTTATTCTTTAAATACGATATTACTTAGACCAAAAAGTGTTGGCAGTATAAGCATCAAAAGTTCAGATCCTTCTGATGCTCCAATTATTGACCTTAATTTGCTGAGTGAAACCGATGATCTAGAGAATTTAATAACTGGAATAAAAGGCTCAAGGAGAATTTTAAATTCAAAGGAATTTTCATATTTAAAACCAGAGGAATTAAGGCCCGGACCCGCTGTACAGACAGATAGACAGTTGGCTGATTATATAAAAGATAATGCGCAAACTGTTTATCATCCTGTTGGAACTTGTAAGATGGGAATAGATAGAGATGCAGTGGTTGATCCTCAGCTTAAAGTACATGGTGTTGCAAACTTAAGAGTAGTAGACGCATCTATAATGCCGAGGATTATCGGTGGCAATACGAATGCACCAACGATTATGATAGCTGAAAAAGCGGCCGATATGATCAGTGAGGATGACGACTTTTGAATACCTACTTAATTAATCCCAGTGATAATCCTATTATTAATTAAAATGTTGGGATCAGGATGAGATAGCTGCCGTCTTATATTTAGCTGGAGAGGTTATCTCGAGTAATTCCAAATCATCAGAGCACTTCAATTCATTGTGAACTATTTCTGGCGGTTGCACACAGCAGTCCCCCGGACCAAAAGTATGTTCCTCCTTCCTAGTTTTGCCACTTTTTTCTGGAATTTCGTAAATAAATTTAATCCAACCCTTTAAGATATAAATCATTTGGAAATCGAGTTTGTGGACATGCAAGCCAGTCGCATGCAGATCGCTCGGATCTCCGCCATCCCTTACGCGCAAAATATGAGCCTTCACCCTACCCCCTGTTGCCTCTACTACCCCTAGGTCCCGGTACTCAAAGAAATCCCTTAAACCATTCTCCCAGACGGCATCTTGGTCATAATTAGTCGAGAACGTAGTCTGCTCTCCTTGTGTCTTGTTATGATCACTTTGAACATCCATAACCCGTCTCCATTTTGTAATCTAGTATTTACATCAACGCACAAAATAAATAACTAATATTATTCGTCAGACTTCACCAGAAACCGAGGAAAAACGCCCACTGGTTTTGGTAGATCGATATAGGGTTTTGTACCTATTTCCTCGTTAAGTTCCGAGAAGTTTCGGGCATCCTGGGTGATGCCTAATTGATCAAGTAATTTGCCAGCTGCTGCCGGAACTACAGGTTGTAGCAAAATCGCTACCCGGCGTATAACCTCTGCAAGAACAAAGAGCACTGTTTGCATTCGGTCAGGATCTTCTCTCCGAAGCACCCAAGGGGCTTGATGATCGATATAAATATTTGCAGCACGAACTACACTCCAAATTCTATCCAGAGCCACATGGAAAGCCTGCACCTCAAACGCCCCCCGCACCTCAACAAGCAAATTCATTGCTAACCTTAGTAACTCATTATCCTCGTCTGTTAAATCTCCGTAATCGGGCATTTTTGAATTGCAGTTTTTGTTTATCAAAGAAAGGGAACGTTGAGCTAAATTACCCAAATCATTAGCAAGGTCAGCATTGATCCTCTGAATAATTCCTTCGCGCGTAAATGATCCATCTTGGCCATATGGGACTTCCCTAAGAAGAAAATAACGAACCGGGTCGAGCCCAAACTCTTCAACCATCACTTCTGGCGAAAGGACATTACCCAATGATTTCGACATTTTGGCACCTTCGATATTGAGAAACCCGTGTCCAAACACCTTTTTGGGGAGTGGGATCTTTGCACTCATTAAAAAAGCAGGCCAATAGACTGCATGAAAACGGACAATATCTTTTCCTATAATATGTAGATCCGCCGGCCAATGCGTGAGAAATGCATCCTTTGAGGTTTTATTACCTGCATCTGGGAAGCCAAGGCCCGTAATATAGTTGGTAAGTGCATCGAGCCAAACATACATAATGTGATTAGGGTCACCTGGTACCGGCACGCCCCAATTAAATGTAGTTCGAGAAATTGACAGGTCACGCAAACCCTGCCTAACAAAACTGACAACCTCATTTCTACGGCCTTCCGGCATTATAAAATTGGGATTAGATTCATAATAATCTAGAAGTGGTTGGGTGTATGAGGATAATTTAAAAAAATAACTAGGCTCCTCGATCCACTCTACTGGTGCACCAGAAGGTGCAAGTTTCTGGTTTGGATTATCATGGTCGTCAGTTAGCTCGCTTTCATCAAAATATGCTTCGTCTCGCACACTGTACCATCCAGCATAATTACCCAGGTAAATATCTCCCGATTTATCTAATAGTCTCCAAATTTCTTGGCTGGCTCGTATATGCCTCTTTTCTGTAGTTCGTATAAAATCATCATTTGAAATGTTCAAAAGTTCAGTCATTTTCTGAAAGGCAGCAGCGTTCTGATCACAAAATATTTTTGGATCTTTACCTGCATCAATTGCAGACTTCTCCACCTTTTGGCCATGCTCATCCGTGCCAGTAAGAAAGTGAACGTTATAACCGTCAAGCCGTTTAAAGCGCGCCATTACATCTGCGGAAATGGCCTCGTAAGCATGGCCTAAATGGGGTAGTCCATTTACATACGATATAGCTGTAGTGATGTAATATGGAGTTTTTGAAGACAAACTCAGGGCTCCAATATTCTTTTTCTGTGGAAACTAAAAGCGACTAATTTGAATTTATTTTAAAGTCTGGCGCAGGGCCCCACTCTATTGAACACCTCTTAAATCATCTTTCTCTACTGCGGTAATCGTAAAAAAGACATTTAAAACAACCTGCTTAGGATCCAAGTTGACACTTTCAGCCTTGTTAAACAAGTTATTGACTTCCTCACGGATATCTATCCATTTGGTAATATCTAATTCATATCGAGCGCCAAGAACTGCTTTTGATTTTACAGTCTCTGTGAGCCAGTAATTAAGAATTAGGCGAAAAATCAGGAATGAATCGTGATTATTATCTTTAGTAATCTTATCGCTAAGGTTATACAAATCTAATATATTAAGATCGATCAAATTAGAAAGTAGGGTATTAGTTGATCGGTAAATTTCGAGACCATCATGCTCCAATAGTCTTAAAGATAACCCAAGACTGCCGTTAGAAAGCGCTAGCAAAATTTTAAGATCTTCATCGTTTGTTTTGGGTGCATAACCCCTAATAATAGTTGTTAGGATAGACGTATCCAAAGGTTTTAAACATAGTTGACGACAACGTGACCGGCTCGTCGCCAAAAGGCTATTTGGATTATGGGACACGAGTAGCAATAAAGCGCGCCGAGGTGGTTCTTCAAGCACTTTAAGTAAAGCATGTTCCGCACTTGTAGTCATTTCGTCTGCTGCGTCAATTAGCACTACTCGCCACCCTGCCTCAACTGGTGTCTTGTTAAGAAATGACCTAATGGCGCGTACGTCTTCAACGATAATCTCTTTCCGAACAACCTTAGTTTTCTCATCTACACCTCGTTCTATAGATAGGAAGTCTGCATGAGTACCGCTGGCAACACGTCGAAAGACGGGATGCTGGTGTTCGAGTAACATTGTTACTTCCGAAGCATCCAAATTTTCAGTATGACTGTTGTAAACAACGTCTAATGTTTGAGCAGGATCTTCTTGAATCAAAGATTTGTGGGCAAGCACATAACGAGCAATACGATATGCAAATGTTGCTTTTCCGATACCTCTAGGTCCACTTATTAGCCAAGCATGATGCATTTGGCCAGTTCTAAATGCTTGTAGAAATTCCCGTTCCGCCTCGGCTTGACCTTTTAGGTCAGGGTTAAGTCGTGGAGTTGGCACACTTAATAACTCAAGTGCCTCCGCCATCAAGCTTCGTCCTTTTCATCAAGATAACGTGCTCTTATTACATTCTTTATCTCTTCAAAAACTTTATTGGGTAAAGGACTAGCATCTATAACCTTACATCGCGAAGGATCGGATCGAGCAATCTCCAAAAATCCCCGCCTTAAACGCTTATGAAATTCTAAATTCATTTTTTCGTAACGGTTTTCCTGATCGTCCTTGACCGATATCTCTGCTCTTCCAATCGTTCTTTCTAACCCTTCATTTGCAGGCAAATCGAGGACGAAAGTAAGATCTGGATGGAGTTGGTCATCTATAAATCTGTAAACCTCATTCACCATTTTATGTGGGACCCCATGGCCGTACCCCTGGTAGGCAACGGTTGAGTCTACATGCCGGTCACATAACACCCAACACCCCTTTTCCAGCGTTGGTTTTATTGTACGCACCAAATGGTCACGACGTGCTGCAAAGTGAAGAAGTGTCTCCGTTTCTGGATCCCAACGTGATGGTTCCCCTTCCACCAGAAGTTTTCTGATTTCCTCCCCTCCAGGAGAACCACCAGGCTCCCGTGTCACAATATGTTGAATGCTGATGCTATTTAGAAAGTTTGAAAGCATGGTAATTTGTGTCGATTTACCTGCACCTTCTCCACCTTCAAAAGTAACAAAGCGCGCAGGTAATTCGCTGCGCCTCATCCAGTCTCTCCCCAAAGGATATATTTAATAGCTGCACCCAAGCGTAATAATATACCAAGTCGATTCACATCGGCCCCCGAGAAAAGTGGAATTTCGCGGCTTTTTAGCCCTGTTGCTTCCACTTTCAGTACAGCAAGTTTATCCCCTATCTTAATGGGCGTCTGTATGGGCTGATTAAATATAGCAGTAACTTTTATACTTTTACGCACCTTCCTCGGTAAAGTAATTGTAAGGTCTTGTTGAATCAACAACGGCACCTTGCTACTTTCTCCCATCCAGACAAGAGCATCCGTCACGGTTTCACCAGCCTTAAAGAGTGGGTAGTTATCAAAAACACGATATCCCCAATCTAATATCCGTGCAGACTCATTAGCCCTTGTCTTGCTGCCCGGTAAACCATTCAACACCATGACAAGACGACGATCTTTTCTGATAGCACTCGCGGTGAGACCAAATCCTGCTGTTTGGGTGCGCCCCGTTTTCAGACCATCGGCGCCAAGTTTTCTGTAAAGAGTGGGGTTTCGATTGAACTGTTTAATTCCTGAATAAGTAAAACTTTTTTGTGAATAATAATGATAATAATCAGGAAAATTATTGATTGTCGCACGTGCAACTTTTGAAAGATCGCGTGCCGTTGTGTAATGATCGGGATCAGGCCAGCCGCTAGCGTTGACAAAGCTAGAATTGGTCATAGAAAGCCTCTTTGCTAATTCATTAAGCTCCAATGCGAAAGCAGCCTCTGAACCCGCCAACCCCTCAGCAATAACGATACTGGCATCGTTACCAGACTGGACAATGATGCCTTTAATAAGGTCCTCGACATTCACACGGGTATTTACGGAGACATACATCTTTGACCCACCTTTACGCCAAGCCTTTTCGCTGACAAGAAATTTATCGTCTAGTGAGAGCCCCCCCTTTTTCAACGCGTCAAAAACCTGATAGATGGTCATCATCTTACTCATGGAGGATGGAGCCATCCTTTCGTCTGCATTTTTTTCGAAAAGTACCGTACCCGTTGCAACATCCACCAATATCGCTTGCTTACTAGTAGTTTCAAATGCACCCAAAGGTAAGGAAGTCAGAAAAAAACTAGTCAAACATAAAGAAATTAATGTAAAAAATTTAAACAATATCCTATGACCCCTTAGATGGTTCGTTAAAAAACCTATTTTGACTTAAAAGAAAATATCCTTAAATCAATCAATCTGAAACGACAAAATTCCAGATTATTCTAACGCTAGTCGTTATCGGAAATGCTAACATGATTAGTATATTAGATTAATCTACGATCAACCTAGCGGTATCAAATCCAGAATGTAAAATCGACTCAAGAAGAAAGTCAGCGTCACTAAGTGTCTTAATTGGCCCAGCACGAACCCGGAAGAACTCTTTACCGTTAACAATCGCAGAGGTCACACTAACGTTGTTCAAAATACTCAATCGAGCCGCCGCCTGGTGGGCATTTTGAAACTGTGTAAAAGCCCCGACTTGAATAAAAATGTTACTAGGTTCTATAGCTACCGTCGTAATTTCACCATCCGGTTGGACAGAGCCTACAGGAGTACGTTCACGAACAGTAGATCGCCGTATAACCGAGTTTTTAGAATCCTGTGGTATTTTTTGAGTTGGAACTAAACTAGCTCCCTTGGGAGGCAATAATATGTCTTTATCTACACCCGCCTTGGGTAATTTTATATCAGAGGGAATTGGAGAACCAATAGACGCCATAATATCGCGACCCATGGCATGATGGGCCAAAAGCCTACTTTCTGATTCCAATACCTGTACCCGAACACGCGCCGTACCTTGACGATGAAAGCCTAAAAGTTGAGCACCCCGCCTCGAAAGATCAATAATTCTACCATAGGCATAAGGCCCACGATCATTGATCCTCAATCGCAACGATCGTCCATTCTCAAGGTTTGTGACCTGAACAAGACTTGGCATCGGTAGCGTCTTATGCGCAGCCGTCAAACTGTTTTGGTCGTAAATTGCACCATTAGCTGTTTTCTTGCCATGAAATCCCGGGCCATACCAGGAGGCAACTCCTGTACGGTTATAACCGTAATCTACTTTCGGGTGATACCAAATTCCCTTAATTTGGTATGGATTGCCAACCTTATACTTTCCCTTTCCCTTTGCCTTAACTGGACTTGGCTTACTCTTAGCTAATCTCTTTGCGGTATGGACAATAAGTTGGGTCTCAGCACATGAACTCAGCAGGAATAGAGCACCCAAAAGAAAGCAAATTACTCGTATAAAGTTTCCATTAATTTTAAACAAAAGCATGGCAATAATTGTTTTAATTATTCCTTTTTTTCTTCTTAACCCGCAAATAAAACTATTTTCTGCCTATCTCTTCAGCAAGAGTTCCAACAGCAACAGCAAAAAAATTAGAGCGGTTCCATTTCAGGATGGTTTGGTAATTAGAATACGTCAGAAAGACACGGGAATTTGGTCCATTAAGCATAACAATTGATCCTATTAAATTTCGTTTAGGCAAAGCGCTGCCATCCACCCGTAACACGCCCAAATCACGCCATTCTGACACGTCTTTACGGATTTTTAATCCAATCAATTTTTTGTCAAATCCTTTTGGAATTCTAACCTCTCTCCCCCAAGTCTGATCATTTCGCCAACCTGATTTAGAAAGGTAATTAGCCGCAGAAGCAAAAGCGTCTTTCTTATTTTGCCAAATATCACGTTTCCCATCATTGTCATAGTCAATTGCAAAGCTTACGAAGCTGGAAGGCATAAATTGAAAATACCCCATCGCTCCTGCCCAAGACCCTCGCATTTTATCTAATGTGATATGCCCCTGATCAAGAATACGAATTGCTGTTATCAATTGCCCTCGAAAAAACTTGCTCCGACGCCCATCGATTGCAAGAGTAGCCAACGCGTGAATAACAGGAAAACCGCCATCGATGCGGCCAAAATCGGTTTCAACACCCCAGAGAGAAACGATAAATCGAGGTTGAACACCATACTTTTTCCCAATTTCATTTAGTAGCATTTTGTGCTTGGTTAATTTTTTCCGGCCCCTTATTACCCTTTGCTTAGGAACCACGCGCCTAAGGTACTGATCAAAGGTTAGGGTAAATTCAGGTTGACGGCGATCAAGATCAATCACCCTTTGAATAGGTTTAAAATTTGACAGAGCTTGTTCGAATGTCGATACCCTAATTTCCTTTTCAATTACTTCAGCCTTCAGTGCCTCTAACCAATCTGCAATATCAACTGTTTGTGCGACAACACTAGTTAATAAACACGCGGCAACCGTAATACCCAGTGTCATTGCAGCCAAGAATTTTAATATTTTCACGATTTTTCCCTACTCACTATTTTTGGGCTATTCCTTAATCAACCCGTATCCGCGCTTGGACCAGGAAAGAACTCATTTGTACGGCCAGTAAACCAATAAAACGTTAACCCTAACCATTCATGCAACCCCACCGCTAGACCGCTCATTCCGCCACGAAAATTAAATCTCACACCTCTTCGTCCGCCAAATGTCCTACGGTAATCTACTGGATAAGGTATAGCTTGCCAGCCCGCCTGCCGGAAAGTCCCGATTGCGCGAGGCATGTGGAAGGCCGAGGTAATAACTATCCACTGCCCTCCGTCACTAGGCTTCACTACACGCTTTGTCAGCACGGCGTTCTCCGCAGTATTGCGAGACTGGTCTTCATAATGTATTCGATCGACCGCTATTCCTAGCTTATGAAATATGGGCCCCACAAAATGTGCCTCCTTAAGGCTTTGCCCAAATAAAACACCCGAACCGCCACTGAACACTAAACGAGCCTGGGGGTATTTTTTTGCTAGATCAGCAAACGCAGTCAGCCTTTCAACAGCTCCATTAATAGCGGGTGATCCTCTATCCTTTGAGATAAACTGATCTACCACACCTCCCAAAACGATAATACCCTCTACTACTTTGGGAAGAGATTTATTTGGGGGAAACCTATTTTCAAGTTTGGTTATTAATGTCTCGCCTAAAGGAATAGTTGCAAGTAGAACAGCGTAGAGCGCGGTCAATGACAAGCACCAGTGAGCTACGCGGCGCCAACGTGTCCAACTAAGGAGGGCGCCAATGACTAAACCCATAAATAATATGTTACCTGGGTCGACAAAAAACCAAAGGATCTTCGAAAGATAGAAAAACATGACACCGTGTTACTCTGGTTATATTGCAGTATCAATTAAGTCTGAGAACTTACCCAATTGGACGATATTTACTAGGAACTAACTTAACGTCAGAAAATTAAACTTTTACATATCGACTTTTGACAATTGCACATTAAGCCAGTGTGCGGCAAAACAAGACAAATGCAATTCTATAAAGGCCGGAAAACATGACAACTGAAAAACTTGGTTTTATTGGACTTGGTACCATGGGGTTGCCCATGTCATTAAATTTATTAAACGCGGGTAACGATCTCGCGATATGGGGCCGCAACCCTGATAAACTAAAAGATGCCGTCACCGCAGGTGGAGAATTAATGGCAACCCCAGAAAAATTAGGGGAAAGTTGTGGTGTCATTTTTTTGTGTGTCTTCGACTCAAATGCGGTAAACGAGGTCGTATTTGGCAGAGATGGTATCGCAAAAGGAGCTTCAAAAAATTTAATGATTGTTGATCATTCTTCCATCCATCCTGAACATACCCGAGAGATGGCAAAAAAACTGACAAATGAAACAGGCGCTAGCTGGGTGGATTGTCCTGTTTCTGGTGGCCGTTATGGCGCTCGGGATGGAACACTTGTCATGATGGCTGGAGGTGAAAAGAAAAACATAGAGCGACTACGTCCAATAGTAAGCGCCACGTCACAACGGCTAACCCATATGGGGCCTGTGGGTTGCGGGCAAGCGACTAAACTCGTAAATCAAGCGGTTATCGGTGCGGAAATCGCTGTTCTGGCAGAAATGTTCGGATTTGCTAATCGTTACGGCGTAAATGTAAAAGATATCCCTGATGCCCTTGCCGGTGGATGGGCCGACTCCACAGTATTACAAGACCACGCCCGGCGCATGATTCGGGCAGACTATTGGGAAACTGCACCAGGTAATACTGTCAAAGATCTAAATACCGTTTGTGAGATGGGTAGGGCCACCGGTTCACCTATGCCAATCGCAGCATTAACGACCGAACTCTATCGCTACCTCGGTGCACAAGGCCACGCCAGTAAAGGGCAAATTGGACTCATGCATCTTTATGTTCAAGAAGCTTTAGATAAATAGAAAAAATACTTTCAGGAAGGATCCAATGGCAAAACGAAAGAAAAAATTAAAAGACCTACGCAGTCAGCGTTGGTACGGCCCCGAGGATATGAGAGCCTCCAGCCACCGTGCACGTTCCCGGCAAATGGGTTATTCCACAGCAGATTTTGCGGGTAAACCTCGCATCGGAATTATTAATACATGGAGCGACATGAATACGTGTCACTCTCATTTTAAGCAAAGGGTTGAGGAAATAAAGCGAGGTGTTTACGAGGCGGGTGGGTTCCCGATAGAACTACCAGCCATGTCGTTAGGTGAAATCATGGTAAAACCCTCGACGATGCTTTATCGAAATTTTCTAGCAATGGAAGCAGAGGAATTAATTCGCTGCCACCCCATTGACGGTGTGGTCCTTATGGGAGGTTGCGATAAGACGACGCCTGCGCTCTTGATGGCAAGCTTCACCATGGACCTCCCTGCTATCTATATGCCCGCCGGCCCAATGCTACGTGGATATTATGCCGGTGAAATCCTAGGTAGTGGCACGGACGTACTTCGCTACTGGGCAGACCGACGCGCAGGTTTAATCGACCAAGAAACTTTCGAAAACGTTATCGGAGGGTTGTCCCGATCAGCTGGTACATGCATGGTAATGGGAACGGCAGCCACGATGATGTCGCTCGCTGAGACACTTGGAATGGCGCTACCGGGTTCTTCTTCTATCCCCGCCGTAGACTCAAGTCATGCCCTAATGGCAACGGCAACCGGACGGCGAATTGTAGACATGGTATGGGAAGACTTAAGACCTTCTCTCATTATTACGGAAGCATCTTTAGATAACGCTACTGTTATCGACATGGCACTAGGAGGGTCCACAAATGCAATGATCCATCTTATTGCTGTCGCCGGTCGCGCAGGCATAAAACTGGATCTTGATCGCTTCGATGCTATCTCACGTAAAACACCGGTACTTGCCAACATCAAGCCCTCGGGTAAATATTTGATGGAAGATTTTTATTATGCGGGAGGCCTTCTGGGCCTCATGGTCCGATTGAAGGAGCGGCTAGACCTTACTGCTAAGACTGTTACCGGAGGAACTTTAGGTGATTCCATACAAGGAACAACAATTTATAATGACGATGTAATATTGCCTCTCGACACGCCACTTTACCATGAAGGGGGAACCGCCATATTGCGAGGTAATCTGGCACCAGATGGCTGTGTAATCAAACAAACAGCCGCTGATCCAAAGTTTCACCAACACCAAGGTAAAGCTATTGTTTTTAAAGACTATGTTGATCTATCGGCACGTATTGACGATCCAAACCTAGATGTAGATGAGAACTCAGTTCTTGTTTTGCAGAATGCCGGGCCAATCGGAGCACCAGGTATGCCAGAGTGGGGAATGCTCCCAATTCCCAAAAAACTTCTTAAAAGAGGAATAAGGGATATGGTCCGTATTTCCGATTGTCGCATGAGCGGTACAGCTTACGGTACCTGTATTTTGCATGTCTCACCTGAAGCCGCCGTCGGGGGACCTTTAGCACTCGTCAAAGATGGCGATATCATTAAACTTGATGTCCCTAATCGAACCCTTAACATGGATGTTTCCAAAGCAGAATTAAACCGACGAAAACGCAAATGGACCCCCCCACCATATCCTGCAAGTCGTGGTTATACAGCTTTATTCGCAAAACACGTTACCCAAGCGCACGAGGGTTGCGATTTTGATTTTCTTCATGCTGGTGAACCGACACCTGAACCGTTGATTTTTTGAGGCTAGGAACAGATAGGCTTGTCTTATATTTTTTTTATCGTAAAAAAACGCATGTAACTTATTAATTCACTCACAATTACGAGGATATTATGGCTGGCAAGACAATAAAATATGGGACCCGTGATGGCGAAGAATTTGATGGCTACCTTACTAAACCGGGCATCGATGACCCCCTCCCCGGTATCGTCATAATTACGGCTATCTTTGGTACTGATGACGACATGATTCAATTGAGCGATGGATGGGCGTCAGATGGATTTATAGTTTCGGTTCCGGATATTTTTTGGCGAGTTCTCCCAGGTCCTACGGCTGACCACGCTGTTGGACGTGATCGGATGGGGAAATTTGACGTAGAACAAGGTATGAAAGATATAGAAGATGTTGTTGCCGATCTTAAAAACCGTCCTGAATGCAATGGAAAAGTAGGCATGCTAGGCTTTTGTTTTGGTGGCCGTTATGTTCACTTAAGTGCCGCACGTCTTGGGATTGATGCGGGGGCCGCCTTTCATGGAACAGCTATCGGCAAAAACCTTGAAGAAACCAATAAAATAACCTGTCCCATGAGCCTTCACTTTGGTGAAAATGACCCCGTCGTGCCGATGGAGGAAGTGAATGCGATTAAGGCTGCATACGCCGGCAAAACAAATGTTGATATTATTGTATACAATAATGCCGGCCACAGTTTTTCCATGCCGAGCAACCAAGGATTTGATCCCGACGTAGCAAAGGCCTCCAGAGATGCAGCACTAGCCCTATTCCGCTCAATGTAAAATATAGATCGTTAATCGAGATCTAAATTGAAATAATCAACTGCATTTGTGCGTCCAATCTTTTGCCTCTCCTCATCGTTGATGACCTGTGTCGCATCAAACCACTCGCATGCGTCCTCCATGGTTTCAAATGGGTAATCGGCGGAAAAAAACATGCGGTCGACGCCAACGACATCTAAAGCACACCTAAACGAGGGATCACAAAAGTGTCCGCTGGTCGTAATCATGAAATTATCCAGGAAATAGTCTCCGAGAGGCCGCTTCCCTCGGTATGCTCTTCGAGAAAATCGCATACGCGCGTCTATGCGCCACAAGTCATAGGGAATGTGCTCACCCAAATGCCCTATGAATATTTTCAAGTTCGGATAGTCATCAAACATTCCCGAACCACACATTCGGAGCGAATGGATTGATGTTTCTACCGCAAATCCCCAAGGTGAACTCTTTAACCAGGGATGGCCATCGTAAATTGGTGCACGAGACGAAATTTGCATCCGGGGGTGAAGGTAAAATGGGACATCGAGTTCTGAAACCGTTGCCCAAAAAGAGCGATACTCAGGAATATCGTAGTAAATGGCAGAATCTGGAACATCTTTTTGAGTAAACCCATTTACCATGGCACCCTTAAAACCCATCTCTTTGACACAGCGCCTAAGCTCCTCGGAAGCAGCATCTGGATCTTGCATGGGGAGCGCAGCAAAAGCAGCATAACGTTTTGGATGTTTTGAAACGGCGCCGGCCATGGCGTCGTTTGCTTTTTTGGAAACCTCTATTGCTTCTTTGGTATCCAAAATAGCCTGCACACCCGGCGCATTATTTGAGAGAATCGCGAGTTCAATCCCATTCTTATCCATTAATTCGAGACGCTCGTCACCCATATCCAAAATTTGCCGCTCGAACTCATCCCATTTTCCGGAATCACCAGCAAAATTTCGGGTCTCCCCAAGTGTCTCGGCAATCGCCATATGTTCTTCAAATACGATTTTACCCTGCATGATCTTTATTCTCCTCCATACTTTTTTCTTTTTCCTATAAATCGTTACGGAGACGACTTCCGTAACCAATAAAGCTAAATTTACACAATCATTCAGTAAATCAAAGGCTTAGATTTTTGCTGCATCGAAGTGCTGTTTGCACAGCAACTTCTAGTGCGCTTAAAAACCGGGAGCGATCTTGCCTGTTAAATGGACTTGGACCACCGGTGATCTCGCCTGTTTCTCGGAGATTAGCCATTAGATCCCGTGTTCCCAGGGCGGGTCCAATATTGGTTTCGTTCAAGGTATCTCCATTTGGTTTCAACGCAACGGCACCGGACTTGATGCAATCAGCAGCTAGCGGAATATCCCCGGTTACAACTAAATCATTAGATCCTATATGGTCTGCTATCCAACGGTCGGCGGCATCCATACCTGGCGAGACAATAACCAATTCAATTCTTTTGTCATTGACTGGGCGTATACCGCCGTCGCTTACAATATACAGCTTAAGGTCATGGCGTCGCGCAACTTTAATACATTCATCCCTTACCGGACATCCATCAGCATCAACATATATTTCAACCACCATTTAGTCCCACGTTCTTTCAAATGCCGGGCCACCTTCCTTATCCGGCCAATTTGGGTTCTGTCGCCCTTCCAGGTCATCGAGCATGTCATGGACACGCTGGATATGTTCATCTTTAGGGTACATCCTGAACATCAATGACTGGGTCCGCATTGGATCACCTGAGTAATATTGTTCGTATAGACGTTGCCGGCCCGCAAAACTGGAAAGAGCCGCATCATAGGCTAAACGATTGAGTTTTATACGTTTTGGTGAGTCTGCGTTAACAGATTGAAAATATTTTTCTACATCCTTCTTCGCTCCACCAGCTAATTCGGCAAATGATGGCACACCTACCAAGCCACCAGCTCCGAGTGTATTAATTATCTCACATTGGCGGTTGTAGAATTTCCAAAACATACTCTGCCAAAGAGAGATATGACGCATGGCCGGTGAAAAGGTGCCAAACTTGGTTTCGTGTGCCTCTGCTTCAGCGCCAATTCGGCAAGTTCGGGCAAACTCGGCGATGGAGATCGTTTCAGCCAACATGACTTGCACCGGGTTATGTTCATCAATTTTAGTGGATTGTGCGATAGCAAGGGCCAGCGCCATCATGAATTCAGCCTTGGAAGCTGCACGTACGACGGATTGATGCAATGCATGCGGGCCTGCTCCTGTTTGGCCTCGAATTACCGCTTCAGCCTCTTTATCTCTAAATAAGAAAACACGTTCCCATGGGACCAATACGTCATCAAAAACGGCAATGCCGTCAGATTCATCAAAACGAAGCGACAAGGGCCCATCCATGGGTGAAGCAGCATCAAAATGTGCTACGGGTGGTCGACAAATGAACTTCAACCCTGGAGTAGAAGTTGGAATTGCAAAACCAAAGGCATAGTCCGTTGTTTTATGAGTTTCAGTTGTATGCCACGTGACCGCGGCAGGCATCACGACGATTTCATTGGCAAGCGCACAGAGGGTTGCAACCATCCGTGCACCGCGGACGATAATACCGGCATCGGTTTCCTTGACGATTTGTGCCACAATATCAGATTCTTGAAGGTGAGCCGGTTTTGAACGGTCAACCTGCGGATTGACCAGCACGTGGGTCATAGTGCTATCATTTTCCCGAACATATTCATAAAAGTTTTGGATGTTATCGCTTCCGTTAAAGGATGGACGATCAAACACCTCTGCTGCTGCTGCCCAGGCGGCTACCATTACATTTTTATAATCAGGACTACGACCCAGCATACCGCACGTGGCATCCATCCATACTTTCATGGCATCCCCTCTAGCCTTCACATCCTGCATTGATCTTGGTTGTATGTGGCTCATACCCACTTTATCGCCGCTAGAGGGAGATGAATAAGTCAGGGTGTCTGATAGGTCAGGATCATGTTGCATCTGCAAAAGTTCAGCCATGGTTTCAGCTGCACCAATAAATCTATAATCCTTGGTGACATCTTTGATACGTTCACCATCTATGTAAATTTCCCGATCATCCTGAAGGGAAGACAAATATTTTTTGGCATTTGTTACAGGCATTCTAATGTACTCCAGCATATTAATTAGCGACCATGAGTTAATCATTTTCAAGTTCCAATACAACGAAAGACCAAGTATATTTTCACTAGGTGAAATGTGGCGTTACAGCAAACATGTCCCAATCAAAAATAGCTAAAGTTAAAACTATCCGCTCCCTCGAGCGGGGGTTGAACGTTATGAGTATTCTGAAGGAGATCGGCCTGGCCAGCCTGAAGGAGATATTTCAAAATTCGGGCCTGGCTCGGCCAACACTCCTGCGCATCCTACGCACGCTTGAGGGCAATGGTCTTAATTCGCCGTGGCATTGGTGATAGGCTCAATCGTAATAGTTTTCGCCTTGAAAAAATGATCGCCAAACTGGACGAAAGTGATCGTCTCGCGGAGATCGCCGCACCGGTAATCGACAGGCTCTGCCGGAAGATTTCCTGGCCATCTGATTTAGCTGTGCTGAGTGAGAGGGGTCCTTACATGACCCTCAAGGAAACTAGTCGCCCCAATAGTCCATTTTTGCTTAATCATGACTAAATTGGCCACAAGGTAAACCTTACTCTCTCGGCAGTTGGACGTGCCTACCTTGTGAACTGCGGTAAAAACGAATTGGAAAAATTGATTCCGCAATTACAAGCTACCGGGTTACCAGAGAATAAAATTCTGCCGAATCGAGAAAAATTTGATGCTATATTAGAAAAAATTCGTCAACAGGGCTACGCTGTCCGGGACCTCAGTTTTGCTGGCGGACAGTCGCCTTTTCGTTCACAATACGATGATGGACTGGAAGCCATCGCAGTAGCGTTTCCCTATGATGGCCTGGTTATAATAGGATGTTTAACGATTGCATGGATACAGCAGCAGGCTGCAAGCGTTGAAATGATAACTCAGGAATACTTAAAATCCCTTTAGTCAACAGCCAACGAAATCATCGAGGCGTACCAAGCTTCATGTTTGGATTAAAAGCCACCTTTACCTTCCTAAGCATCAAAACAAGAACTACTTGTACATTTATTGAAGCAAAATATTTTGTAAGCGCAGATTTGGACTGATCCCGTATTACCTAACCAAGTCGGTAACAACAAATGTTATCGCTCACCGTGATTATGTCCTCGGCTCATGTAATATTCCATCATAAACGGTTTTATTTACTACTCAGACCACATCAAGTGGCTTCGTGTTCTTGCCCTCACGGTAAGTCAGATAACTTGAGCTCACAAATATCACTACTCCCCCGGAAATCGTCCATATCGTGGGTATTTCTGCAAAAATATAGAAACCAAACACGCTAGCCCAAATGAGTTTTGTAAAATCAAAAGGGATTACGAGTGTAGCATCGGCAAGTTTTAAAGATTGGACAAATAGGAGTTGTCCAACCGTACCAACAGCGGACAGGACAAATAACCAAAAATACTGTTCTGCATTAGGCCACTCCCAAACAAATATTGCGGGAGGAAAAGTAAAAATAGCTAAAAAGAATAGGCCGTAGATTGTGATAGTCACTGAAGATTCTGTCTGCGACATGTGTTTAATAATAATGATAGTGACGGCCCAAGTTAGTGCTGAGATCAAGGCATATAACGCTCCAATATCGATGATTTCTATGCCAGGCCTTAATATAATTATTGCCCCAGAGAAACCGATAACCAAGCCTGCTATTCGACGTGGCCCAATTCTTTCTTTCAAAAATATAACAGCCATGAGAGCGACGAATAACGGAACAGTAAATGTCAGTGCAGAAACTTCGGACAACGGCAACAACCCTAAAGAAAGGAAATATGTGAGCATCGCAATGGCATTAAACACGCCCCTTAAAGCCATCTGTCCAATTCTCTGGGTCTTTAAGGGTGCAGTTCCAACCCTCAGTAAAAATGGTATGAACATGCAGAGCCCTATCACATTTCTGCAAAAAGCCACTTGGAATGGATGCATACCTTCCGATACAAATCGAACGAGGGTCGCCATAGTTATCATTAAAGCGGCGGCGAGAAGCATAAAAGCTATCCCCCGTAAATTTCCAGATGGAAGATTGGTAATTTGAGACACGAGCTATAATAGAGGTTTATTGTAAAATGAGATTACTATAACCCGGCAACATCTATTAGTGTTGCAGCTGTCTCTCTTTGAAGTTGGTGGTGGTCATTGACTGCTTTTTGAAGCTCTGGAGAAACTGTTAATTCCTTATCAAACTCATTTTTTTCCCGAAGTGGCCAAAACCATCTATTTAAATTGGGATGCAGACGTTCCAATGGGTATCTGCAGCGGACGAGGCGATTTACGTAGATAATCCACGCTACATCCAAAACCGTAATACTTTTCCCTAATAAATAGTTAGATACCTTAAGCTTCTGATCTAACTCCTCAAATGCCACTCGGAAGCGATTTGCCGAAATTCTCACAGCGTCGTCGGTAATGCCGATATCAGCAGTTGTCTCCCAAAATTCTAATTCACGGTCCTTATGCTTATCTACCTGTCCTTGGACCCTCCCCGACCCAAAATCCCTATACTTTTGAAGGGTCTCTGCAGAGCGTGGCACCTTCCCCCTTGGTTGGGTAAAGCGAAAACTAATCGTACGTAAATCCAGATGCAGGTCATCTTCGTGGTGTAAAAGCTTTGTGATCTCCGTTGCCATTCCTTTTGGAATTAAATTATGGTCTGGAAACCTTTCGTCTAAAACCGTGATGATGTCGTTACTTTCGATGTGTACCTCACCGTTAATTATTAATGTGGGGACAAGCCCTCGTGGATTAATGCCCAGATAATATTTGGTGTAATTTTCGCCATTTCCTAAATCTATTTCATGTGGTTCCCACTCGATCCCCTTCAGGTTGAGGCAAACACGTGTTTTCTGTGAACAAGAAGAACCATGAAAATGAAATAAATGAACGCCCTTCCAATCCAGCACTTCACGCGTCAGAACATCGCCGTCAAAAAGTTGTACCATCGTGTATCCTTTTATAGGTGCTCTTTATGCACCCCTAAGCTTAAAAGTCTCCACGAAGCACTTTATCCATTTGGCTTCAACGGGCACCGTCAAGTCAATGTATCTCCTCCGGGATAACTTCCGGTGGCATGAACACCTTTACTGGCGGCGGTTCCCCTATATAAGGCTCGACCTCTACCAAAGCAGTCATTGCCGATGGTCCTTGTGCTAACTTTGAAGTCCCCTTATCTAGCGTCAGAACATTTGGATTTCCATGGACGTCCAAGCTGCCAGGCTCCCCGGGGTTTAGCGGGTCATACCAAGCGCCTGTGGACAACTGTATGACACCTCGCATCACGTCATCAGACAACTGTGCGCCTGCGAGACAGGCACCGCGGTCATTAAAAAGTCTGACGATATCACCGTGGGCAATTCCTCTGTCCGCAGCATCCTGCGGATTAATTGTTGCGGGTTCCCTATCCTTTATTTTGTGATCCTGACTATATCCGCCATTATCGTATTGGCTATGCAATCTCGTCTGCGGCTGGTTTGTTATTAGGTGGAGCGGATATTTATCCGCCTTCTGAGCTCCCAACCACTCCGAAGGTTCCTGCCAAATGGGATGGCCCCGGCAATCTTCGTATCCGAACCCTGCAATTTTGGACGAATAAATTTCAATTTTTCCCGAGGGGGTAGATAGGGGATTATCAGAAGGGTTGGAACGAAACAATCCAAGAAATGGCTTCGGCTCAGACTCTGGAAATTTAAACGACCCACTTGCCCATAGTTCTTCTAAAGTTGGAACGTCTTCAACAAATTCTGCTGCACCTTGACGAAAGCGATGGTAAAGATGCTCAAGCCAGTCTCTCTCTTGACGATTTTCCGTGAATTCCTGTTCCGAACCTAACCTTTTTGACAGAGACGAAAATATTTCATAGTCCGTTCGTGATTGCCCTGGCGGCTCCGCAACCTTATGCATCGCAAATACGTAACTGTCGGACCGCCCAGCGCCAATGTCGTTGCGCTCAAAGGATGTCGCAACAGGCAGCACAATATCGGCGTGTCGAGCGTTTGCATTCCACCAGGGTTCATGTACGATTATTGTACCTGGTTTTTGCCAGGCTTTAAGCAGGCGATTGATATCTTGATGGTGATGGAATGGGTTTCCTCCGCACCAGTAGACAATTTTTATATCAGGATAGACGCGTTTCTCCCCGTCATAATCATATTCCATTCCTGGATGCAGGAGCATATCTGCAATCCGCGCGACCGGGATAAAATCTTTTATTTTATTGGGCAAACGGGGCAAGGCAGGTTTAGGAACAGGATTACGAGTACGACCAACTAAATTAGTTGCACCATAGCCATAGCCTACACCACCACCTGGTAAGCCTATTTGCCCGAGAATTGACGCGAGAACTGCACCCATCCAGAAGGATTGTTCACCGTGATCACTTCGCTGTGTAGACCAGCTTAAATTTATAAGCGTCCGTCCTCGCGTCATCTGTAATGCGAGATCACGGATTACGGTGGGATCTATTCCACTTATTTTCCCGGCCCACTCAGCATCCTTGGGGATCCCATCTACCTCACCCATAAGATAGGAGGAGAATTTATCAAAGCCCACACAATAGGTTTTTAAAAAAAATTCATCATGAAGATTTTGGCTTACCAACGTGTGGGACAAACCTATCATTATAGCTGAATCAGTATTAGGTCGGGAAGCATGCCATTCAGCATCGGCCACATCCATCATATCGGTCCGGATTGGTCCAAAATTAACAAACTTGACCCCTCTTTCTTTGCAAAGTTTTAGTGCACCGGAGACATGGTGCTGTCCCATGCCACCGCTCTCTACCTGGGTGTTCTTGATTGGTATGCCACCAAATGAAACCAATAGATCTGTATGGTCGGCAATCATGGAGAGAGGCGTATTTATCTCCATCTGCTCGAAGGTACCCATCCCAATCACATGAGGTAAAATGACGTCTCCCGCTGCAAGACTATAGGTATTTTTGCTAAATACGAAGCCTCCAGCGAGTGCCATAAACCTGTGAAGTTGACTATTCGCGTGATGGAAACGCCCAGCACTAGCCCATCCATACGAACCCGCATAAATGGCGCCATTCCCATATGTTTGCCTCACGCGATCTATCTCATCCGCAACAAGATCAAGCGCCCGATCCCAAGAAACAGATACAAATGGTCCCTTACCGCGACCTTCAGGATGCCCTTTTGAGGTTTTCTCAAGCCATGCCTTGCGAACCATAGGCTGCTGAATACGCACAGGATCGTTTAGGGCCTGCGGCATTCCATATCCTATTGGTGATGGGTCAGGATCATCAGCAAAAGGGGCTAAGGAGATGACCTGTCCATCCTCGGTACTCACTTGGTAAGCACCCCAATGAGTTGCGGTCATAAATTTGTTCATATAGCTATCTTACAAAGTGATCAACAATTTGAAAAGACGATGTACCAATAAAGCATTACACAGCTAATACTGGTGAAGGCATAATTGGTCTAATTTTTTCATATGCCATACCAATCGCAAGCAAATCTCAATCACTTCCAATAGGTCCGTCAAATCCTATCGCTGCTGGTAGACCAGACCCTGTTAGACTTGCTGCTACTGTTAATCCTGGACTACCTCCAATACTCGCAGGCTGCACATTATGACTGGACGCCAACAAATATGAAGTTTTCTTACCTCTAATAGTTGAGGTTCCTAATCCTCTAATCTTGTTGGGTTGTAATAGCGTAGCGGGAAACAAAAGTGCTTGTAATTTTTTTTCTGAAAATACGTTTGCGTAAGACTCTTGAATTGCTGGACGAATTGTAGTTATAGCGTGAGTATAGAGGTCTTCAGAAACAGCCTCTCCTTCCATAAGTTGTTTCAATCTCTCACCCATTCCACTGGCGGTTACTTGTGCAATCAGGTCCTCAAAATCAACGCCACTCCCCAATAATTTCAAATATTCAGCTAACCCTCTGACCACCTCATACATGGTAAGTGTTTGACCAATTTGATTTATATTTTTTCTAGATTTTGAATAGTTACGTCGACTATCTCTGCGCCTGCATCAGATAACCTCTCCACTTCCGTCTCAAATATGTTTAAAATATCTGGATCACAGTCAGTGCAGAAAAAGTCCCGGTCAATCCCAAGTCTAAGTTCACCGATTTCTGCAGCATGTATGCTGCCCTCTCCAGTAATGACACTGTCTAATAAAGCCAAATCGCCTACACTTCTAGCCATGGGACCAATTGTATCTCGCGTCCAGGATAATGGTACCACCCCCACTTGGGAATAACGTTTTGTAGAGGGGCGGAGACCTGTTATTCCGCACCATGCAGCTGGATTACGTACACTGCCTCCCGTATCACTTCTTAGCCCTGCCGGCAAGATCCCTGCCGAAATAGCAGCCCCTGTAGCACTTGAAGAACCGGATGGAGAATACTCCAAATTGTGAGGGTTTTTTGCTGCGCCCTGGGCGCCCCATCTAATATCGCTGCCATCAGGGGGCTCAATGATACCTGGACTAAAGGCTAATTCATGCATATTGGTTTTGTCATAACAATGGCGCCAGCAT
>Ga0209089_10000840_pt1 | contig 28009 bp, 36 predicted proteins | sample ArcticOcean_MG_C_FD_187431 | JGI IMG/M metagenome (GOLD analysis project Ga0209089, IMG submission 187431) | Marine microbial communities from western Arctic Ocean - ArcticOcean_MG_CB2_150 (SPAdes) (version 2) | ecosystem: Environmental > Aquatic > Marine > Oceanic | place: Arctic Ocean: Canada... | reverse complement strand
AAGATTATCGAGGAAATTATGCAACTTTCAATAGAAATAAGGGAGGATTGTGACGAAGTCCAATTCGGAATTTATGTAAAAACATGTCAATGCGGAGATACTGTTTCACTATCAAAAAATCAAATCCAGAAAAACGATTATCTTAGAATCTCGTAATTGATCCACTAAGTGAATAACCCTCTAATAGTTTTATAGGATCTCAAAACCTATTATTTTTAACTAAGATTTCCCCAACTTAAACTTTTTCAAAAAACTATTTTTCTCTTTCTCTTCTTCCTTCTTCTCTTCTTCCTTCTTCTCTTCTTCCTTCTTCTCTTCTTCAACCTTCTTTTCGCTATATTCATGTCCCAAGGCAGCATAATACTTACCTTTAACATTATCAAACTTTTTATCAGTAGGATCAGGAGATTTAACCTTTCCCTCTTCACGAAGCCAAACTGTACTCTGAGGATAAGGTATTCCAATTCCTTCTTTATACAATCTTCTATAAATCCTTGTAATTGCCTCTTGATGAGTAGGCCATTTCTTTGCAATATCATCAACCCAAAATCTAATCTTAAAATTCAAAGAACTATCTGCCATTTCTAAGAAAATAGCTTGAACTTCTTTTTCCTTATCTATAATTTTAATTTGTTCAACTTCTTCAATAACTATCTTCTTAATATATTCAGGGTCCACTCCATATTCAACTCCAAATTCAATATTAACCCTAATACTTGAGTCAGGTTGATAATAATTTTTGACTGTACTTCCTGCCATAACCCCATTAGGAACAATGATCATCTCATTATCAAAACTTCTTATTCTACTTGTCCTCAAACTAATTTGATAAACTTCTCCAGAGAGTCCATTAACCTCAATATAATCCCCAACCTTAAAAGTTCCATCAAGGACAATTGATATACCTGAAAATATATTGGCTAATGTTGGCTGAAGTGCAAGCGCAACCGCCAAACCTGCTATCCCTAATCCAGCTAAAAATGGCCCCACTTCAAATCCCCAAATATTCAAAATAAAAAGACCAATTATCAATATCAATGTAATCCTAAGAACCTCATGAACTAATTGACCAATTGTATCATCAACATTACTTTCTGTTTGTTCAGATATTTTCTTCCATAATCTCATTAAAGTTATATCTACAACATGAAATACCAAATATCCAATTGAAATTGCAAGTAAACTATATAGGACCTTAAACACTATTCCTCCTACACTAGAATCAAAAGCTATATCTTGCAATGCAACAACCAAACTCACCAAAAGAGCAATATAATTTAGTGGCCTATTACTCTTTTTAAGAATGATGTCATCCAAGTCACTTTTAGTCTTACTACTTAGTTTAACAAAAACCTTCTGTATAGCAAATAATCCCAATCTTAATAATATCAACAAAACAAAGAAGATCACAAAAGCCCTAGGGTAAGTACTCAAATAATTCAAATAAGGTATATTGTTAAAGACCATGTTAATCAATATTATACTAGGTTTTTAAAACTAACGAAAATAAAAAAAAATAAAAATTTAACTATTTCTTAGCCAACTTATTCAACTCAGATTGAACTATCGCAGGCATTATAATCCCTACTAAGATATATAATATAAACCACAAAAGGGTATTATTATCTTTCTTAATATTCTCAGCAAATCCCTCCGAATACTTATATATCCAATACAAATTTGCAATTGGAACAATTAATAACCAGGCAGTCGGAATCTCCGCACCCCTACTATTAATCTCTTCTTTAGTTGAAACCATCCAGTATATAGCATATATTCCAAATGTAATTATCGAATAAATATAAACTAAAACAATGTTTCTATTTTTCACCATCTATTTTTTACCTCCTTTCATTTTTCAATAAACTATCCTCGGACCATATCCCCATAAATTAACCGCAGTAGCAAGTTCACTACAGTCTTCTTCCTTAACAAATTTTCTCACAGGTATTCCATCCTCATATATCTGACGAGCTTGAAGTGCAGCAATTACTCCAGGCCTCACCCCTTTTGGATGTCCTAGTACTCCACCACCACATTGAATAATGATGTCCTGTCCCAACTTATCCATGATACTTTCAAAATCTCCTGGGTGAAGTCCTCCACTTGCAGTCATCCATACTGGTTTAATATGATACCACTCCTGCCCCAAACTTGGAATTTTTTTGTCAACTTTCAAATGTTTTTCTTGCAAAACTTTAGTAATATAAACCGATTCACCATAATCTTCCATTTTGGCTAGAGGACTTCCCCCATGAATACTATCTACTCCAAGTAAGCGAAATAATTTTGCTAGTACTACCATTGATAAACTAAATCCTTCTAAAGGTCCAGTACCATGAACTCCAGGGCTATTATCTCTAGTTATGAATCCATGCATTGCACGATGAGCATGTATTGCAAGACCCAAATTTCTCCTCCTCAATGTATCTACTGCAGAAAAACCTGTGGTTATAACATCCATCATCATAAAAATACCTCCATTACTTTTTATTAGTTTAGCCCTTCTTTCCATCTCGTCCATATTTGAATGAGTTATGTTACACAAATAAAATTTCTTATGTCCTGTTCTTTTCTCAGCTTTCTTTAGATTTTGTAAAACTAGGCGGCACCGTTTATCAAATTTGTTAAAATATAAATTAGTCAAATTTTCATCATCCTTAATTGCATCATAACTACCATCTCCTGCTGTAAATAAATCCCAAGCCAAAGCTGCTTGCTCTTTATCCGTTCTCCCTATTTTAGGTTTAGGTACTGTCGCTAATAGGCACCCCTTTTTCTTCCCCAGCATTTTTCTCACACCAGCTACTCCAAACCTAGGGCCTAAAAATGCCTGAACCATTTTCTTAGGAAATTTTATATCAAAAACTCTCATAGCACTAACCATTTTCATTCCAGCTATATTTCCTACAATGCCTGCAAGTAACCCACTTATGTTATTTAATTCAAATAAATCAATTGGATAGGCAACTTTAAACATATGATTTTTATAATCCAAATCATAGGCCATGGCTTTCTTCTTTGCTGCAAGTGGAATGCCACTTCCCACCCCATCAAATACTTTTGTCCATGTTCCCGTAGAACTTTCAGCAGCAACTGAAGCACACCCCTCTTCAAAAACTTTCCGAAGTGGTTTACCCTTCGCTTCCTTAATAGCTATCTTGGATAGCTCTAATTTAACAAGTGTAACTAAATAATTATCATTAGGTTTCCATCCCTTTTTTGCCAAGTAGTCTAATTGTACTGCCATTAAAACCTCTCTTAATTACTATCATTAGTCAAGTTGTCTTTAAAATCTTTTGCTAGTCCATAAAATTGTCTTTTTAAGTGAGAATGATCTGAACTTAATTTTGCCAAATTATAAACAATTGCAAAAGTAGAACTTACATTAAAAATAACAAGACCTAAGATAATATCTTCCACAGACAAAGAACCTCCAAGAATTTTTTTCAAAAGATGATAGGAAATAAAAAGCCCAATAATAATAGTTATAGATATCAATAAGTTTTGTATTATATTTTTTGTTTTTATCATATCACTCTATCGATAAACCAAATAATAGATAGTAATAAAACCAATCCTATGATAGCTAACCAAAACCAATAAATCTTATCCATATTTTCACCTATTAATAACCTGTATTTATAATTTATATATCTTTTCTCTAAAAGTTTTGTTAACACCTAATTTCCCACTTACTAAGATATCCTTCATAGAGTATTAACACTTACCAAAATAATTATTTCTTTTTCTTCTTAATTATCTTATCCTTACCTTTTCCCCTTAGGCCAAGATAAATATTCTTATAGAATAATATAGCAAAAGGAGCTGTAAATAATGTGTTAATAAAACCCGCAACAAATTCTGTAACTAGATATCCTAGTAATTCAGTAATTACTCCTACAAGTCCAAATATCAAAACCAATACGATTGTATATCCAAATATTCTCCACCAATTTCCCTTAACCATATGAAAACTAGTTCTCAAACTTTCCATTACAGTTTTATTAGAATCAAAATAAACAAATATTGCTAATGACCAATATATTCCAAAGATAATCCCAGGAATAATTAGTGCCATAAATAATAAACATAAGAAGAACATTGCTACTATCCCAAACCAGACAAATTTCCAAAAGTTTCTTTTCCCTGAATGTGTAACTCTATGAAAATCAAACTTCGCAAAACCTTTCAGACTTTCCTTAATCAATCCTGCCTCATATATAAAATAAAATATTGCCCCTATAATTCCTATCAAAGATATTGCAGCTATTAGTTCTGCAGATAATTTCAATTCCTCTATATTAACTTGCTCACTATAATTTATTCCAAACATAAAAAATATTAGAAAAGCCAAAACTGTAGGAATTCCGATAAATACTAACGTCAATAAAAACAACTGTTTAAAATTCTTCCTGTACTCATCCCAACTTTTACCGATAACATTTCCTAGATCCATTTTAGTTATTAGAAACTAATAGCTCCTTATTTAATACCTCATCTGCATTTAAAACTTCAACACCTAATAAATTACCCTTAACATCAAAATCAATAATTATATTTTCATTCAATTCAATAGTCTTAGTTGCCTTTCCTTCAGAAATCTCATCAACCTTATATATATAGGCGGCATTTGCATCCTTATCATACTCAACTTTCATAACTAAATTACCGTTATAACCTTTATATAACTTTCCTCATTTTGTTTCTCTACATAAATAATTTTAATCCTTCTACCTCCAAACCTGCCTACAGCAATTTTTCTTTAATCAAAGGATTCCTTAATCTTAGGAATACTATGTAAAATATGTTCAACCTCCCAACTTTCTATACCTCTTTGAACCATCCTCTTTTTTGCATGATTTGAATAAAGAATTTTCATAAATATTATATCTTACTAACCTACAACTTCTATGAAGTTGGAGGGTCAATAAATCTCAGATTTTCTGCAATTTACTCCCATCTCCAGTATCATCTACTCTAAATCCTTTTTTAGCAATTTTATCACGTAGTTTATCTGCCAATTTCCAATCCTTATCATTTCTTGCCTTTTCCCTAGCTTTAACAATTTCAAGAATTTCAGCAGGAATTTTTTCTTCCTCTCCCTTAAATAAATCAAGTCCAAAAACTTTTTCCATACTTTTTACAGTCCTTACTTTACCAAAAGCATTTTCATCTCTAACAAGCCTCCATAAAACGACCAGAGCACTAGGTATATCTAAATCATTATCAATAGCAGTTTCAAATTCGTTTAAATATTTTTCATTAACCTTCCCATCATCCTCCCATCCAGAGATTATATTCCTCAATCTTTTTCTAGAGGTCTTTGCGGCATCAAGGCTATTCAAAGAATAATTCAATTGAGTTCTATAGTGTGCAGTTAATAAAAAATACCTATAATCTAATGCACTATAGCCTTTCTTTTCTAGATCACTAATAGTCTCAATTTTGCCTTTACTTTTACTCATTTTCTCTCCCCCAAATTTTAAGAATGCTCCATGTATCCAATATTTTACCCAAGGTTTTTTCTCATATGCAGATTCACTTTGTGCAATCTCATTAGTATGGTGTATAGGAATATGATCTTCCCCTCCAGTATGGATATCAAATTGTTTCCCAAGATATTTTGAACCCATGGCGCTACATTCAATATGCCACCCCGGAAATCCTTTTCCCCAAGGACTTTCCCATTCCTGTTGCCTCACTCCAACTTTTTCAGAAAACTTCCACAACGCAAAATCAGTTTTATTTTTCTTATCTCCCAATTCCACCCTTCTTCCACCTTCAAGACCCTCTAAATTAAGTTTAGCCATTTTCCCATAATCCTTAAATTTACTTGTATCAAAATAAATTCCATCAGGAGTCTTATAGGTATACCCCTTCTTCTCTAAAATAACAATCATTTCTATCTGTTCTTTAATATTATCAGTAGCCTTTGCCCAAATATTCGGCTCAATTATATTTAACTTTTTCAAATCTTCATTAAAAACATCAAAATAATACTGGGCAATTTCACTAGCTTTCTTACCTTCCTTTATAGCAGCAGTTTCCATCTTATCTTCACCAATATCTGCATCAGAGGTTAAATGACCCACATCAGTAATATTAATCACTTGCTTAACCTTAAATCCATCGTAGGTCAAGACCCTTTTAAGAATATCATTAAAAATATAGGTCCTTAAGTTCCCAATATGTTGAAACCAATAAACTGTCGGTCCACAACTATACATTCCAACTTCTCCTTTCTTAATCGGTTTAAAAGTCTGTTTCTTTCGCCCATATGTATTAAATAACTTTAACATAAAATTAACTAATTATCTTAATATAAAAACCTTTCAATAAAGATCTTCTTCATAATCTATTCTAGAATGATCATCATTGGCTCCCCCCTTAGGCATATTCATTAAATCTCCTGAATCATCAATTATCTTACTCAATCCATGTGCTGCCTCGATAACACTAATCCCAAAAGCATACCCTATGCAGATCATATAAACAAAATCATTCATACAATTTAACAATATAAAAAAATATTTAAACTTACTGAATATTAAATTATGATCTGAGTAATTCCTAATTGATCTGATCTTCTTTTTACTACATTAGCTTCAAGTTTAGAATATTTATCTATAGCCTTTCTTACCAAAGCTGGATCATTTTTAGATTCAAGAAGTCCTTGTAATCTTCTAAAATGATCACTATATTCTTCAAATTGTGCAGCCTGATGATTACTTAGATAATCAGATTCAACACCTAATTTTCCTAGTTCAATAATAGATCTTCTATGGGATTCTAATTGGGATAATGTTTCAAATAGTTTTGATTCATGATCATTAGATATTTTATCTACGAAACCTGGAATGCCATCCATATAATGTTCTGCATGGGTATACTGGTGATCAACCAAACTAATTCTTAATAAATGATCTATTTCTTCAGGTTCTGCTAAACCATCTAATTGGTGTTTTTTAAGTCCTTCATATAATGTATGGGTTTGATAAATATTTGAAAATTGTCCTAGATTTCCATCAGTAGATTGTGGTTCACAAAAAGATAGTCTTAAATTAAGTGCTAGAGGACTCATTCCAAAGTCCTGCACGGCAAATTCTCTAATGACTTCATCACTTAGATATTCAAAACCTAGCACATATCTAAGATCCCCCTCTACAGTGTCAACTAACCCATCCATATATTCCTGTCTCTTTCCAGGTTCAGCTAACGCTTCAACAATAGATACTCTTGCCATACAAAATCTAAAAATCAACTGTATATAAAACTATCTATTTTGTTACTACTTAAAAATAACAATCATTACTGTATACTAAACTTTTTCCTATCGCGAGGGACTTGGAGGATTAAGGGATTCAAAAAAAGCTAAGTCAGTAAAACTCTTAAGAGTTTACTGTATATCTATATCAAAAGGTTCAGTAGTATAAGGAGTACCATCTTCCTTATTTATCTCTAACTTATATCTAATTATGCAAGTTGAAATGTCACTTACTGCTCCTTCTGGAACATTAAATCGTACAATATCTGTATATTTCTGACCACTTGAAACATCCACACTTCCAGTTCCACCTGTAGTTATCCAGGCTTCAGCTTCCGTTTCTCTAACTCCACACTTCTTTCTTATATTATCATCTGCAACGGTTACACTCCAACGAAACTTCTGGGTGGCTACTGCATTTTGTATACCAAACCCTAATCCAAACTCATCTCCTTGCTTAATTTCAGCAATTCTATTTGGCAAATAAATTACAGCTCTTTGATCTTCAACAAATAACTTATTTATTTCAGACTCAACCTTCTGATTCATAGTCTCAACATTAAACTTAGCTCCTGAGAAAATAGTTCTAATTAATATAAGTCCCAAAATCAACATGCTCATCGCCAAAACTAAAATAACTATTGTCCCAATAGAAAGCTCTAATGCTGCCCTCTTATTCTTTTTCTTAATCTTTTTAATCTGAAACACCATCTTTATTAATTAAGATAATTAAAAGACATATATAAATGTTGTGAAATGTTTTCATATCTCAATATCCTAATCCGTTGGGATAGCAGTAATTAGAAAGACTTACTAATTTTCCATCAGTCAATTTAGATCATTTAGTCTAACACACAATTAAGCATAGAAATACTTTTAAAGATTAATAATTAACCATCTAAATGACAGATTACAAATTTATTTGGGGAACACAACACGGTCCCTTAGGAATTAAAACAGCTTGGGGTGATACCTATGTGGAAGCAAAAGTAGTTGCAGATGAATTTGTTAGCGATAGAAATGCTTCCAATAAGTGCTGCGAAGATTTAACATATAGATTATTCGATCGTGGAGAATAATCTCAAAACATCTCACCCCAAAAAAATTTCAGCAACCAAAAATCCTGCAAACACATAGTTATTTAAAGATAAAATCTCACATAATATTAATAAACTCCATGGGATTAGGAAACTAACCCCATGTTTATAATTATATGAAAAAGATTGTGATATATATTGATGGAAGCAATTTTTACTTTTCTGTCAAGAAAAAATTCAATTGCAAAATTAATATATATAAATTTTGTAAAAATCTAGTTGGAGAAAATGATCTAATAAGGATAAATTATTATATCGCGCCAATTAATAGGCTTAGCAATCCTGAGATGTATGCTGATCAACAACGTTTCTTTGAGAAATTAAAGAAAATCAATAAATTCAATATTATTCTAGGGAGGCTTGAAAAAAGAAAACAGGATGGAAAAGAATATTATGTTGAGAAGGCAACAGATGTAAATTTATCACTTGATCTTGTTTTAGATGCACAATCTAATGAATTTGACGAAGCATTTCTTATTTCTAATGATGGAGATTTTTTTGAAGCTGTCAAGGCATCAGTTGAAAGATTCTCAAAAAAAGTGACATATGTAGCAATTGGAAATCAAAAAAACATCTCATATCACTTGAAGAGTAAGGCTAGCAAGACCTTAAGGATAACAGATGGATTTATTGAGAAAGTTAAGATATAGGACATACCAAAACACTTCCTAAAACATCTCGCCCCAAAAAAACTTCAGCAACCAAATATTCCCTAATATCAAATTAACTATAACCATCAACAATATTCCAACCAGAGCTATCTTTCCTACAGTCCAAAACCAACTACTTTGTTTCTTCTTTTTTCCACCCAAAACCCCTTCCATTACATGATTTATATCATCAGTAATCCTATCTCTTTTCTCTTCACTTTTTCTCTTATCAATATCTTCTAAACGTGTAATTTTCATATTTCAAACAACTATCATGACTATAATAAATTATGGGGAAGGAGAGAATCGAACTCTCGACACCTACGTCTTCAGCGTAGTGCTCTCCCACTGAGCTACTCCCCCACATTCAATTACCAAAAATAGCGAATATTTAAAGCTATCTAACTAATCATAATCTTCATATTCATCTGGAGAAATATCATCATCAATATGTATTTCAACACTTCCAATGGGTAAATCAAATGAATAAAATTCCCCTGCAAGTAATTGATTATATGCATCCTCATTCAATACAGTACTCACTGTATCACAATTAGTATAATTTGAACCCTCTGGAAAATATTCAAATTTTTCAGGAATATCTAAAATTCTATCTACTCGTAACTCAAATACGATTTCATCCTCCAAGTCCCTCTCTAATTTCCCTTTAATAGCCCTCCCATAAATGGTAGATGATTCTTCAGAATCAAGTGTTAGGGTATAAATATTATCAGAATAATTTACATCCATCTTAATATTCCTACAACATCCTATTAAAATATTATTATCTCAGGAATTGATAATACTTCCCGCTTCAAGGGAAGTGATTCCTGTAGATCCTAAAAACTATAGCTGAAAGCTCATTGTTTTTTTGATAAAAAATGAGTGAGGAGTAGGCCACCTTCTGTCATATCTTGAATCTTATTCAAACGATATCTATCAACATTCGACTAAGCACGCAGCTTGGGCGCTTGCATCAACCAAGATGTTCGTTTCATCAACTTCAAGATTTGTAATCTTGAAGGACCCGGAAATCTCAAGGAGATTTACACGGAATCTCTCAATCATCAAAGCTTCCCCCACGGGTTCATTGCTCCGATTGAGCTGTGTCGTTTCTGTAACAGGGCTCAATCTCGCAATTGGCTGCTTTCACAGATGGTTCCAAATAAATTTGGCCAACAATATAATTGTTAGGATGGGCGGACCTTCCTCAGCAACGAAAATCAAATAGATTTTCGAGGCCCCAAAGATGTAAAATCTTTGAGGAATTTATCGATTATTTATATCAATTGTCAATCCAATGACTAAACTCCGTAAGTTGACTACCTCACTCAATAAAAGAAGAAAATAGGAGTATATAAGACTTTCTTTTTACAAAAAATAAACAAAAAAGAGGTAAACATGGAGGGCAAATCCATTAAAAGTACAAAGATGACTATAACAGAAAAGCTTCCAATCATCAATGTTTCACCCTTTCATCTACCTCTAGGTTATTAGAGACAGATTTCAAGTATATAAATTAACACAGACAAAGAACAATTTACATAATTTTATATATCTTATTAACGTGAATAAACAATGGAACAACAAGCAATATCAGAAAGGCTAGATCGAATAGAAGAAGCTCTAAAAAACATACAAGAAACTATCTCAGATCCGGATACTATCTTAACATATGAAGAGAGGCAACTTTTAGATCAAAGTATTATTAACCAAAGAGAGGGAAAATTAGTTTCCTTAGAGGAATTAAAAAATGCTAGGAATAATTCTCGATAAACAACCTCAAAAATTTTTTGACAGGTGTGATGACGAGTTGTTTAATAAGATTACCAATAAATTAGAATCATTAAAGGAAAATCCATTCCCACAAGAAACAAAAAGACTTCAAGATTATGCCCTACCCACATTTCGAATAAGAATAGGAAAATATAGAGTTCTATACAGAGTAGATAATAATGAAATTGTGATAGTAGTTATCAAGATTGATAAAAGAGATAAGGTTTATGATTAGTTACAAAAACACAGACAAAGAACTCTTTTACTCAACACCAATCATCATGAACAAATATTGATTCCCAGGTTTCTTAGTTATCAATACAGGATAAAAATCAATACTTGCATGCAATTTCTTATCAGGATAACTACCAATTAGGTCCCCTTCCTTAACTAACTTAAATGGCTCAATTTCATTACTAAATTTAAAACCATCTGGATTATCTATCACCATCTGCCTTATTACTTTATACTTTGAAATTTCTTCCCTTGGAGCCTTACCTCCAATAATCCCTGTAGCCTTAAGAAAATTATTCGCAACCTGAACAGCTACTTGCTTTGTTAATTCTTCATCATGCTGCCCACATTCAACTACTACTTTTACACCTTCATCATCCATTGTAGTCCCCTTAATATGTCCTCCAATATCAATATAATTTTTAATTCCAAGCTGACTAGCTATCTTTGTTTTACTCTCATCATCTTCAATAACTAACATAAATGGTTCAGAATCTTCACTTGTAGAATGTATATCTAATAGATAATCACACATTTTCATAAATGGAAATAACTCATAGGCGATCTTTTCTTCTAACTTCCCATCTTCCTTACCTGGAAAAGATCTATTCAAATTTATTTCTACAGATCTTTGATTCAATTTAGCAGCTTCTAAATTAGCCTTAATTAAAATCAAAGTACCTTTTTTTGGTTTTATCCCTTCTAAGGAATCAATTGCAAAACCTCCACAAGGTTCATTTCCATGGACAAGTCCTATTATCCCAACTACAGGACTCCCTTCCCCAATTATCTTAACCCGATCCATACATTATTATCTCTAGAGGATTTTACTTGAATACTATTTGCGAAACAAATCATAGTAAAATTCTTCTCAGAAAATTTATAATTTTCTGTAAATTTCATACTAAGGCAAGTAAAGCAATCCCTTTTAAATGTTTGCTAAGAAAAGCTTTGTCCGGAGTCACATAATTCTATGGTTAGACAGCAAATTTTCATCGAGTTTACCTCGTGAAAATTTACTAATTATCTTCGTCCGGAAGCATTCCGGACAGTGCTCTAAGAAAAATTAATATCTATGCCCAAAAACCACCTTCTCCAAATACAATTCTTTCTTATTAACATCATAAGAAAATATAACTCGATACTTATCTACCCAAACTCTACAATTATCATTCAAAACATTACGTAAGTGTTTATATCTAGTAGGATCAAATGCAACTTCATTAATCTTCTTAATAATCCTCTTTTTAACAGAACTATCTAACCTCTTAAAATCTTTTTCAAACTGCCTTGTCGGCAGTATTTTGTAACTCATCCCAATCAGCAAAATTTCTTTTAGTAATTTGCTCTTTAGACATTTCAAGGGATTCTATCAACTCAGAATCACTAGCCAACTCTAACGATTCCAATTTTAACTGAATATCTTCGACACTATCTTGCAATTCCTTAAGAACATCTTTATCAATAGATATAGTTCCACTTTCCATAATAGCTCTAGAATTAGAAGGTATTTATAATTTACCCTAATAAAATTATCATCAAAAGACACAGAACAATCTTAACTATCTCAGATACCTGTCATATTCCTTCAAATATCTTTTCAGAAACCACTGAACAAAAATAGAATCATCTTTTTTTATTTGAGATCTTTCTAGGGCACTATAATAACTATTTCTATTTTTATATTCTATATTTAACATTGGATAACCATTTTTCTGCAAAACAAAATTCATCATTATCCTAGAGATTCTACCATTCCCATCTGAAAATGGATGAATCGTAACAAATTTTAGATGTGCCAAACTAGCTAAAACAACTGGATGTAATATATTTTTCTCTTTATTATACCAATCAAAAAACTCTTTTAATAAAAAATCAAGCTCAGAAGGCATTGGTGGAACAAATTTACTTCTAGAAATTGCAACTTGATGATTTCTTATCTTCCCAGCTATATCTTGCTTTGTATCTTTGAGTAATAATTTATTCCATAACAAACATATTTGCAAAGACAAGTTTTTCTTGTGATCTAACATATTATAAAAAATTTTTTTATGAGCTTCAGCTTCTCTTACGTCATTAATAGGTTTCTCACTAGGACTAAGCCCCTTCTCAAGCAAATTTGAGGTATCTCTTAAACTCAATGTAGAACCCTCAATTTTCTGAGTATCATATGTAAATCTGATCATAAAAGACTCTAACTCCTTATCTCTAGCTGAAATGGGCATATCTTTTCTCTCATTAGCAAAGTTTTTCTTTACAATATCTATCTTGTCTAGCCATAATTCATTATAAATTTCCATAATAAATTTCTTTTTAATTTCATCAATATTCTTTGGAATCTTTTTTCCCAAATATATCTGCTTTTTTCTAACCTTATTTTTATCTCGATAACTATGCTCTAAATAATAATAAGTCTGCTTCCCTCTAACAAGTTTTTTAACATTTACCATAAAATAGTGTATATCTACATATTTATAAATATATGTATTATGATAGAAATATAGATATATAAGTATATCCCAATAAAAAGACACAGAACAATCTTAACTATCTAATGCAGGATATTGATTATTTAAATAAGTCCTTAAAAGATCTTGACGTTCAAGGGTTGTTTGCAATCTAGATGATTGCTCAGGAGGTATACTCTTAAGAACATCCTGATTTGTGATCGGATACTCTAAATCAGATTTTTTAGCAATTAGCCTCATATCCTCCACAATACTATTTCAGTTAAGAAAAAATTCTTGAATAATATCTCCCAACCCTATCTCATGAGGCGGACTTCCTGATAATATCTTAGTTTTATAATCTTCACTATCTACCATTTTCTATAAATATAATCATTATCAAAAGACACAGACAAAGAACAATCTTAACTTTTCTTAAATCTTGCGATTCAAGTATCTAACCAATAAATTTAAACTTCATACAAACTTCATTTTAAAAATAAATTTTTAAAATAATTAATTGAGGCTTTTAGTAGATGCGAACTGAAATTCTCGAAAAATCTTGAATCTTACATTCCATCTCTATCAACGTCGTCTTCTACGACGGCCTTAGTTGTTTCGTTTTGCGGTTGGCTTCGTGCTTAGATGCTTTCAGCACTTATCCATATATAGCGTAGCTGCACAACTTGCTCATAACAATTGTTACACCAGCGGCTACGAACCCCCGTTCCTCTCGTACTGAGGGATCCTTCCACTCAAACAACGACATACCTAATAGATATCATACAATCTGTCTCACGACGATCTTAACCCAGCTAACGATTCCTTTTAATATGTGAACTCCAGCACCCTTGGCCGCTTGTGCACGACCAGGATAGGAAGAGCCGACAGCGGTGTAGCAAGCCTCGCCGTCAATTTGAACTATCAGGCGAGACAACCCAATTATCCTTGGGGTAACTTTTCTATCACAATAGGGTCCCATTAAAAGACCACTATGGTTCGCTAGACCCATCTTTCAATTCTGCTTTCCGTACTGTTTGGAAAACAGTTAGACAAGCTTTTACTCTTACACTCTACTCTAGATTTCCGCCCTAGATGAGCTTGTCATTAGGTCCCTCCGATATCTTTTCAGAGGGGTGCCGCCCCAGCCAAACTATCCGCCTGCTGCTGTTCCCTATAAGGGTAAGTGAACCTACAAAAAATGAGTAGTATTACATATTGTGCTCCCCCTTCGCCGAAACTAGGGATCGACGCTCCTACTTATTCTGGGCATCCCAAATAAATTCACAACAACAAGTTATAGTAAAGTTCCACAAGGTCTTCGCTTCCCATTAGGTATCCCCGGCCTGTTCACCGGGAAGTATATTCAGAAGTTTCTTGTTAGGGACAGTGACAATTTCGTTAAACCATTCATGCAAGTCGCAATTCATACGACAAGGTATTACGCTCATATCTGTTACTTTCATCCTCAATAAATCAAGAACTACTAACCTATTTTGGTATTTTATTATCCCAAAACAGGCGGTTAATAATTTCTTACTAACTCATTACTTCGCAGTCAAAAAAACGTAAATAACGTTTTTAGGATTCAGAAAACTTTGTTTTCTGAATAATGATCGGACTATATCTTCACAATAAATGCGTTTGGCGTATAGTCTCTGAGGGTTCTTCAATGTTGAAGTCTTCCCTGCTGATTATCCGCAATTTGAGATTTTTACTTTCTTATTTCTAAGATGAGTACTCAAATATACTCGGACTTTCCAGCATATAGCCAAATTTTCTATGTTAACTATTCAGCCCTTAGGCCAATAGTTATGGTTTAATTCGTCATCAAATTCAAAGTGCCTTAAACACTTTTTCTTTTGATTTAATTAGTTCTTTAGTTCAGATGATTAGTAATTCTTGAGACTACATAGCGTCGCTGTAATTAATAATTAATTACAACTCCGTAAGGCAATGTAAATGCCTACCTTAAGAGCCTCAGGAATTAGGCCCGCCGTTTGATGGACCTTAGCCGCGTTGAAACACGGTTTTAGACACCACCACTGGGCAGGTCTCACCGGTTATACAAGTCCTTTCGGATTAGCAACCGGATATGTTTTTGATAAACAGTCGAACCATCTTTGTTACTGAGATCTACGAATGCCTTTCCATTTCTAAAAAGACAAATATAGACACTCCTTATACCGAAGCTAAAGAGCTAATGTTGCCGAATTCCCTTAACAAGATTAAACTTACAGGTCTTAGCCTTCTCAGCTAGAGCATCAGTGTCGATTCTGGGTACAGCATTACACGCGAATAAAATATCGGTCTTTTCACTGTCTCCTGGATTCAATTATTTTCACCGTACAAATTCTATTGGATCTAAGGATTACCCTCCCCAATTTTATTTGCAAAGACACCCTTTCGGGTGCAAACTTATCCTGAAGCAAACCATTACGTAAAACGTATAATGTGCAGGAATATTAACCTGCTGTCCATCGTCGTAGCCGGTTAAGGTACAACTTAGGTGCTGACTAACCCTTGGTTAATTGATATTGCCAAGGAAACCTTGCTCTTACGACCTCACACAGTTCTCAGTGTGATTAGTTCTTACTCCTGCCAGGATTCTCATTCCTTTTCGCTCCACCTCCCCTCTCGGGAAAACTTCTGCGCAAAAAAGACGCCCGTTTACCAGAACACTTCTAAAGAAGTGCCTCTAACGTATCGGTAGTATGTTTTAGCCCCGTCCATTTTCAGGGCCTCAAACCTCAATAGGTGAGCTGTTACGCTTTCTTTAAAGGATGACGGCTTCTATGTCTACCTCCCCAGTGTCTTAGGTTTAAGACTCCTTTCGATACACTTAACATACATTTTGGGACCTTAACGCTAGTCTCCCTTGTTCGGGTCTCGTAGAAGCACCTTACGCGCCCCCACTGTTTCCCGTTATACACATCTTACAATTTCTGAGTTGGAATGTTCGCCGTAGCAAAAGCGCTCTGCACGCCCAATCCGTCCTTTACGCCGTAAGAAAATTATAACGAGACTATACGTAGGCATATTTCAACGGGAATCAGCCATTGCCAGATTAGATTGGCTTTTCACCCCTAATCACAAGTCGTCTGAGTGCATGCACGCAACAACAGTTCCGGCCTCCATTTTCCTTTCGAAAAACTTCACCGTGCTCATGAATAGATCATCTGGCTTCAGATCTTATCCAAGTGACTTTTCGCATTTTCATACTTGCTTTCGCTTCGGCTCCCTAATGTTAACCTCGCCACTTAAATAAACTCCCTGGCCCGTTTTTCAAGACGTACGTTACAACTCCGAAGAGCAGTAACCAACTGTAACTGTTAGATTTCAAGTCTTTTAACTCTCTGTTATGAGTACTTTTCAGCTTTCCCTCGCGGTACTAGTTCACTATCGGACTTACAATAATATTTAGGGTTAGCAGTTAATTCTGCCATATTCATACATCCAATCTAGGATATACTACTCTTTTAGGATCATTCATATTCATACAGTTTACGGGACTATCACCCTCTAAGGTATATCTTTCCAGATAACTTTAACTTTTGAACTTAGAACTACTCAACCACATCTCTACCTTCATTTCTAAAGGAGATTCAGCTTGCCCTCTATCCTTTTCGCTCGCTGCTAGTAAGGACATCATTATTTATTTTCTCTTCCTGCTGGTACTAAGATGTTTCAATTCCCAGCGTCTGTCATCCTCTCGGACTTAATACGTTTTCGCATTCGGAAATCTCCGGATCAAAAGTTGCATGCACTTCCCCGGAGCTTATCGCAGCTTGCCACGTCCTTCTTCACATTGTAAACCAAGCTATCCGTCTAACAGTAATAATAATTCGGCCAAGATAAAATTAATTAATATAAATATCAATCAACTATCTTGACAGGAGTAGAAATAATTTTCAATTAAGAAAATCATTTCGTAGAAATTTTAAATTTCTACATATGTCGTTTAATTTTTAATTTAATTAGATACAATTTTTCTATTTCCCCGTCTAAGACCGGGAAAAGTTAATTGCTCTAGCTAAGATTGTTCTTTGTCTGTGTCATTGAATATGATGGCACTGGTCGTGCCTATTCTCTACTCCACAACCAAATTTCTTTGGTTACTTCATATGTAGTTGAATGTTTCAAGTCGTTCCCGACTTTCAAATTAATGAATGTGATTTATTATCTATCTCTATATAATTTGGATAAGCAATTGTCAGCTATTCTTATACCTATTGAACCTACTGTCGTGATGGTTCCAGTACCTTGAATAATATCTGTCAGATTACCTGAACCAAAAAAGGTCTCAATACCTGAGGCTAATCCAGCCATGCCTAATCCCAGATAGATTCCTACAGAAGTTCCTTCAGTTATGTTTTCTTTCGACATAACTCCTTCTATGAAACCTATTCTATAGTCTGTATTTGTCATCTTATATTATTTCCCTATCAAACAAACTCGGTTTGTTTGGAATCTCCTCTAGTTTTTTTTATTTTTTTGAGTGTGATTTGTGATTTATTGCTTTCGCAAATGGACCCACCGTGAATCGAACACGGGTTTCTTCGTTGCAAACGAAGTGTTCTACCATTGGACTATGGGCCCGAATGTGATCCATATGGTTTGGATCCTTTTGTTTTAATCCGTTCTTCTACGGAACTTTTTTATCATCTCTTGTTTTTTAGTGAATATAATCTAAAGCTCAACCCAGACTTCTTTTCTTTGGCCAGGACCAAGATTTTCACCAACATCATCCACATATCTAGGCATGCCTGAAACTTGTTGCGGCCAATATGCCCTCACAACGTCCTCTTCTGGAAGATGTGCAGTAGCCCCACAATGAGTTATAGTAAAAGCTTCAGCTGTAATGGTGTTGTCATTACTCTTACTTACATGAAGATGATATCTTTGTGTCATTTTACTTATTTCCTTTCATCCGTCCTTCCACGGAGTTTTGATATAAAAATATAATGATATTAACCTGAGTAGTCAAACTTGAATATAATCTTTTAAGTGTCAAAGTATTCTAAAATTTATTTTTCTCAAAAATAATTTCATTTTACTTACGTAAAACTTATTATTTTATCGAAATAAAAATAGGAGGTGATCCCTCTGCAGGTTCCCCTACAGATACCTTGTGACGACTTAACCTACCTTGTCGTACCGAGATTCATTCCCGAAGGACTTCACCAAAGCACAACTCGGTTGGTTTGACGGGCAGTGTGTGCAAGAGGCCGTGACATATTCACCGGGCGTTGATAACACCCGATTACTACGGATTCCATCGTCATGAGGTTGGGTTACAAACCTCAATCTGTACTAAGCTACGCTTTAGGAGATTGGCTTCTCTTCTCAGAGTCGCATCTCATTGAACGTAACATTGCCGCGCGCGTGTTGCCCAGGGGATTCGGGCTGTACTCACCTAACATTGCCCCCACCCTCCTCCTTGTTACCAAGGCAGTCTGTCTAATGTGCTCTTTCGTAGAAATTAGACACAGGGGTCTCGCCTGTTACTTGATTTAACAAGTCACCTCACGGCACAGGCTTATGTCGGCCATGCAACTCCTCTCAGCGCGTCAGGTAAGCCCTTTAGACTGACCTTCATTCTGCTGTCGCTCCTGGTGAGATTCACGGTGTATAATCTGATTAAACCGCACGCGTCACCCGTTGTAGTGCCTCCCCGCCAATTCCTTTAAGTTTCGGCCTTGCGACTATACTTCCCAGGTAGTTCACTCTTCGGCTTCCCTACAGCACTAACGCCTCTCGAGGAGGCGCTAATGTTTAGTGAACAGCGTTTACTGCCAGGACTACAGGGGTATCTAATCCCTTTCGCGACCCTGGCCTTCATCCCTCACTGTCAGATCCGTACTCGTAAGGTGCCTTCGCCATTGTTAGTCCGATCAAGATTAACGCATTTTACCGCTACCTCAACCGTACTCCTTACGTCTTCCGGTCTCTAGTACTGCAGTATTTCTTGCACGCCTGATGCTTGAGACATCAGATTTCACAAGAAACTTACAGAACAAGCTACGAATGTTTTAGACCCAATAAATGTGGATACGACTTGGACCGCCGGTATTACCGCGGCGGCTGGCACCGGTCTTGCCCAGTCCTTATTCGTCTACCTTTTTACAGTAGACAAAAGATTCTCATAGAGAATCACTCTGGTTTATTCTATCACACTTTCGTGCATTGTAAAATTTCCTCAGCTGCTGCACCCCGTAGGACTAGGAATAGTGTCTAAGATTCCTTCTTAGGGCCTCTCCGCTAAGAGCCCTTACTGATCATCGCCTTGTTAGTCCATTACACCAACAACAAGCTAATCAGCCGCAGCCCCATCCTAAAGCTCGAGTTTCAGAAACACATCATTACAGAAATTGTTTCCTATCAAGGTTTACCCTCAGTTTCCCGAGGTTATCCTTGACTTTAGGGTAGGTTAGCTACGTGTTACTAAGCAGTTCGCCAATATTGCTATTAAACTTGCATGCCTAAATATAAACCAGATAGCCGTATCCGCCAGCAGGATAAACTGGATTTGGTTGTTATAAAAATTTTCTCATATCTTAATTTCCGTGAGGAAATTAAGTCAAAGATTTCCAAGAGAATATCCTATTCTCTAAAATTATGAATTGTATTATGATATTATTCAGGATGATTATCTGAAGGAATCTATTGATTCCGAAGAATCTAAAACAATAAATTGTTTTAGAGTTTCTTAATAAATTATACACATAATTTTTAACGAAGTCTCTCCAAATTGCTTTTAAAATTCTAAAAAGTTCATCTACATATTCTTAAAAAAGAATTGTAGATCCAGAGAATTTTGAATAAATCAAAATTGTCTGAAAAACTTAAATTAACATATAAATATGTTGACGGTTACAAAACATGGTTGACTACTACATCCTACCTAAAACTTTGTTAAGGTAATCATCCCAGTTAATATCATTAACATTTTATGAAATTTGATGCTAAAGTAGGTATATAAATGTTTGTATGTAAATGAATATGTTCAGCGTCGGTGAATTATTTCTTAGCAGCTTTCCATAAGATTTCAAAATGATTCCTATAACTTTCCGCAATATACTTATTTTTTATTAGAATAATTAGAGGCCTATCAATAGAAATGTGGATAGAAACATAGTCTCCAAAAACAATAGTAGTGGCCTCACTTTCCACATCTAAATATTTTACCTCTACAGTTTTGATCTTATTCATTTGATGATCTTTATATTTTGGAGTAGTTATTATTCTTGCAGAGCCTCCTTTTTTCATCCAGTTTTTAATCATAACAGGAGTTTCATACAGGTAATCATAGGCTCTTCCAGTGGCGCCAAAAGAAAGCGCAGTTTTATTTTTAATCACTAGTTTCATTATAGATCTTAACCCTTCCTTCCCTTCATAGACCTCAACTTTACTTTCTTGAACGACCTTCTTTCCTATGTGTTTTAAATCTTCAATGAGTTCTTTCACAATATCTTCCCGAGATTTTATAGGATTCAATAAATTATCTAAATCTGCACATGAAAACAATTTCTTATTATCTTTAATGATATAATTCGCTTGACCTTTTTCTATAAGATGATTAATAACTGTATACGTTAATGTTCTATCCATCCCAATATTCTTAGCAACCTGATTAGCATTAAGCTGCCCACTTCTAAGAATCTCTAAATACACCTTGGCCTCATTACCTGTAAGCCCTGCCTTCTGCAATTTCTCATTTGTATCCATGATAGATTACAAATATTTTGGTATATAAATGTTGTTATTAAAGATAACAACTTAAGTTTATATACAATTATTTAGAGATATTTTTATGGAAGAAAGAAAAGATCGATTTCAAGAGAGTATGGATCATATGGAAGAATGGGCACTAGACACTGCAGATGGCTGGAGAGAAAGTGTTAGAGATAAGTATGGAAGATTAGGATTATTAGCATACGGTGCGATACCAATATTATATGCGGCAACTTTCTCTGGAATTGGAAGAGCAACAGAATCTCCTTTAATTTCTGCAACTCCATTGGCTTTAGCATTATTTTCTGGAGGAACTCCCAGATCTACAAGAGGATTAGCTAGACTTGTTGGAGGAATAGCAAAAGTGGCTATCGGAACCGCACTACCCTACGCAGATATAATTTATGAATCTATCTCAGACAAGCTTTAACAAAAAATCAATAACTATTTATACATCAGCCCCCTAATCTAATAATGGAACAAGAAACCATAACCATCCCTAAAGAAGAGTACGAAGAATTACTATCATTAAGGGAAACCTTAGAAATTCTTCAAGATGAAAAAACAATGAATTCTATCAAAGCTTCTTTAAAAGATATAGAAGAAGGGAATGTTATACCTGCATCAGAATTGTAATCTTTTAGAATCTTCAACCTCTTTAAATTTCTCATAGAAATCTCTCCCGTTAGATCTTTTTCCAACACTAAGTAGGAAAATTTTCAAGTTGTCTTTAGTCTCCTGGTAAATTAATCTATACCCATTTTTAAAAAAATGAATAGACGTATAACTTTTTAGATCTCCTTTTAGTAGAGAATGAAGGGTGCCTTTAATTTTATCACCATACTCAAGCCCCTTAATTATTTCTCTAACAAGATTCTTAATCAAATCATCAAGATTATCAAAATCCTTATTAAATCTTTTTGTAGCAATAACATCTCTTATTATCATATCTATTATAACAACTATCAATTAATAGATCTTTTGATGCAAATCAGCTTTGTCCGGAGTCACATAATTCTATAGTTAGACAGCAAATTTTCATCGAGTTTACCTCGTGAAAATTTACTAATTATCTTCGTCCGGAAGCATTCCGGACAGTGCTTGCAAATCAATAACTTTATAAATCAATTATTACAGAGTTTCATATGGCAACAGAAAAATCTTTAGCAGATGCATTAAAACAAAAAATGCTAGAACCCTCAGAAGAAGTAGAAGAAACTCCTGCAGCAAAACCTGATTCAGAAAATCTGACAATAGGTGAAGAAGAAAAAATAAAAGAAGCTTCAGAAAAAATAACAAAGAAGGACGTAGTTGAAGAAAAAAAAGCAATCTCAAGTAAGGAAGAAACTCTAATCCCCTTAGAAGATTACATTAAATGTGCAGTTCATTTAGGAACAAAAGTTATAACTCCTCATATGAAAAAGTTTGTCTATAAAAGAAGGGCTGACGGACTTGCTGTAATTAATACAATTTTAATCGATAAACAGCTAAGAGAAACTATTCAGTTCATAAATAAATACAATCCTGAAACAATCTACTTATGTTGCAAACGTGAAGCTGGTTGGGAAGCAGCGAGATCGTTTGAAGAAGTTACCGGAATAAGAGTTTTCACTAAAAAATATTCTCCAGGAATTACTACAAATTTAGAACTTGAAGATTTCTTTGAAGCTGATCTAACAATGATCTGCGATCCATGGATAGATAAGAATGCACTTCACGACACTATCAAATTAAAGAAACCTATAATTTCTTTATGCGATACAAATAATTATACTCAAGGAATTACAAACATAATTCCATGTAACAATAAGTCGGGTAAATCTATCGGTTGTATTTTATTTATTTTAGCAAGAGAATACAACAAGAAGCATGGAAAAGAATTCACTGCTAAAATCGAAGATTTCACAGGTCCTTTGGAGTAAAAATTATAGTATTTTATTAAAAATTAATTCTATCTAATTATTTATTTCTATATATCCCTACATCTAATTCATAGGTTGGACCTTCCCTAGATCCATCAGGCCATGCAGCTTCTACAATGTGCACATATTTTTCTATACCATAGGTTGCTCCAGGATAAATTCCTGTTACAATAGTTCTTATCCTTTTCAGAGCTCTGGACCTCCCACCACCAAAACCTTCTCCATTAAAAAATGCACTTATCCCTGGGAAAATTCCTGCAGGAACTGAAGCGCGAATAGAAAAAACCTCGACACCCTCTTCTAATTGTGAAGGTCTAAATTTAAATATTTCAAACTTATTTGCCATAAATTAATATAGTTTCATATAATATTTAAATATTATTGTGAATAAACCCATCCCAATTCACTTCCAATTTCTAACCCAATCTCAGAACTTATACCTGAATTAATTTCTAAAATATAATTACTATCCATTTCAGGTCCATACAACCTACATTCCTCAGTAACACAAGGAACAGCATTAGCAATATAAATTACCTTATAATCACTATCCAACCAAATAATATCCAAAGGAATCAAAGTATTCTTCATCCAAAATTTACGATCTCCAGGTTTATCATAAATAAACAACATCCCACAAGAATCACATAAACTTTCACGAAACATTAATCCTCTTGCCCGATCATCATTGGTATCTGCAATTTCTACATTAAAACAATCATCCCCAAAACATACCTCATTTATTGATAACTCATTAATCTCCTCACTAGCACGATTACCATTAAATATCATAATTATAACAATTAACAAAACTACAATCAATCCAATCCAAACCTTCTTTTCCATCTTATTATCTGTCAATACTACTTTTTATATTTATCCAGCAGAAAACTTATAAACTTGCTATACTACTATCCTGTTATGGAAGATGAACAAGTTATAATATCAAAAGAAGAATTAGAAAAACTAAGGAAGAAGGCAGAGATAGCTGATGATGCACTAGTTCAGTTAAAGCTTAGTTTAGAAGATATGCAACATGGAAGAATTAGCAAGGAAGAGAATATTGAAGAAGACGAAGTAGAAAGACATGTTAGAGCTAGTTTAGAAGATTTAAGACACTGTAGAATCAGACGTGTCGCTTAGAAGCTTCTTCAGCTAGTCTTCTAAATTCTGGTAATTTATTTTTAATTGAATTGATAGTTTTTTGTTGATCTTTCTTACTACTAGTTGCAACCATAAGAACTAATACTAAATCATCATAAATCAGATAATAAATTCTTTTCCCACTAATCTTTTTTTCTCTTAAAAAAGGATAGCTAATTTGATCACCTACATAAGGATTTTCAGTTAATTGATTATAAATCTTTTCAACTGACTCTCTATCTTTTTTATCCCACCTTTCAATTTTTTCTTCAAATTCATTCGTTACAAAAACTTCATACATCATGAACTACCTTCTCTTACTCAACTTTTTCTCTATCTTAACCAATCTCTTCAACTTAGTCTTTCGAACTTTCCCATAAATCCCAGTCTTAATAAAATCCACTCCAAACCCAACACCCAAATCTGCAATAGTACTGTCCAAACTTTCCCCACTCCGATGAGAAATTATTGTCTTAATGCCCTTATCCTTACAAAGATCAATTACTTCTTTAACTTTCAACAAACTTCCTATCTGATTCGGTTTCACAATAATAGCATTTATGGATTTATTTTTTATAGCCCTTCTCAAACGAACTGGATTAGTGGTTGTCAAATCATCTCCCACAATCATACATTTACTTCCAATCTTTTTAGTTTTCTTCAAAATTTCTGAGAACCCCTTAAAATCATTTTCTTCAATCCCATCCTCAACATATAATAATTCAAATCTATGTATCAAACTAACCACATATTCTATTTGCTGTTCCTTACTTAATATCATTCCAGGATTTTCATAATAATAGCTATCTTTTTTAAAAAAACTGTTTGCAGCAATGTCGAGTCCTATTTCTATCTTTATTCCTTTCTTTCTTAAAATTGCACGTACAATTCTCATAGCTTCTAAGACTTCTTCATTTGTTACACCTGTCTCCCAAGCCCCCTCATCATTCCTTCTTTTAGCTTTTAACAATCTCCCTACCATTTGATAGGCCTGTTCATTTATTTTAACATTTTCCTTAAAACTTTTACTCTTAGCTATAAACTGAAATTCTTGAATATCTGGCATTTTCCCATTCATCCCCTTACTATGCTTCCCGCCCCCTACACTATTTCCAACACTCCCCATTCTAACTCGTCTTCCACCTAAAAACTCATACAATTCACACTCATTTTCTGCCGCAAGAGCTTTTAGTAAACTAGCTTCAAGTGCATAAAGGCTATCTCCTCCAAGTTTAACATATTTTTCTACATAAACCAAATGATTAAATTTCTTAATTTCTAGCTTTTCAACATAAAGCTTGTTAATATATTCAACTTCATTACCTAAACTTCTAACATATGGCTTAACTTCAAACTTACCAGTCGATTTCCCGACAGGACTTATTGTAATAAATTTGCCCTTAGAAGTTTTAACCCAAACTAGAATAGTATTTTCTTTTCTAGAATCCCTTACTATTTTAGCACCTACTTTAATTGGAATCATAAATCTAAATGTTAAGTAGCATATAAAAATCTTAGTAATCCTAGTAAAAAATATTTTAAACGTAGACTTGCCCTAAGTTATTCCAATAAACTTAATAATATAATTCTATCAACACAAAAAATAAATTTATTTGCAAATCTTTATATTGAACTAAGAACTATTAGGCCTCAACCTTAACAACTTCTTCTTCAGTAACATCTTCTTCATCCGTAGGATTAGCTATTTCCATTATTTCACCTTGTTCAGCAATATCTTTTTCTTCAGAAGCCTCAAGTTCTTTTTTCTTTATTTCTAGTTTCTCAAGTTCTTTCTTTTCCTTCTCAGCCTTTAATTCCAATTTTTCTCTAACTTCCTCGTCACTTAATTTCTTTATTTCTTTCTCTGATTTCTTTGGTAGTGGCCTCTTAACTGTAATTGGTAATACTTCAGCATCAAGTTCTTTTTCAGCAATTCTTAAAACATCAAAATTCAACTCATCTAATTCCTCTTTGCTAAACTTCAGTAAAACTGGCGCATCCATTGCTAACTGCAAACTTCGAGCCCCAAGAATACGAGCAATCTCATATCTAGTATATTTTTCTTCTAATTCTTGTTTCATCTTATATTAAATTGAAAATTTAGGTATATAAAGTTATTCTTTTAAGATTGTTACCATTTTGAAATTATCACAATAGGAAGATTTAATAATAACTATATTATACAAACTTTATGCTAGACCAAGTATTATCCACAACAACAGATATAGTTCCATTAAGAGTAGATAGAGATAGAGTAACTTTTGCCTTCCCTTTTCAAGGAAAAATAGCAAAACATTATTTTGATAAAACACTAGAGGATCATTCTGAAAGAGGTGTTGAGGGATTTAGTGGGCATTGGGAATATAACTCAAAAACCGGTTTAATTGAAGGATTAAATTCTAATCACCTGGTGAGACTTAGTACAAAAACTAGCCCTGATGGAATACGGGTTCCAACAATCCAAGAAGCAATAATTTTAGGTCAAAAAGGAAAATTAACCAATAATGGTTATAGGATATTTGGAATCGTAGTATGTAGTGATAAAAATCCAAATCAGGATGTAGCAAATGAATTGAAAAAAGGATTTAATGGAGATTTACCCCTAATAACCTCTTTCAGGAATTTAAATTATAGATTAGATGATCATTTTTCAAATGGGATAGCTATTACTCTTTCAAATGACAGTCAAGGAATCATAAGTGGAAAAGAAGCTATAGAATACCTAGTAGGTAATCATTTTCACCTAGGAAATTCAGCAGGTGCCTGCTGGGTTGACCTGAACGGGCATGGCGAACGGGGTGCTGACTGGAGCAGGCTTGATTACTCTGACCGTAATGGTCGGGTGGATTGGATGGTTGCCGAAGGCCCGTGCACTGATATTGAATCAGCTTATACGGGCAATAAGGGGGTACTTGATAGAGAAATTAATGCTAAAATAAGTATACTAGAAACTGAAAGAGACCCAAGAAAAAAATCTTTTTTAGAATCCTTAAAATAATAAAATGACACAAGCTAAGATAATAGGGCCACAAAGAAAAGTTCTAGTAATGTGTATAAACAAACCTCTGATAGAATAACTATTTATTTACTCAACTCTTCCACTTGCTTTCCTAAATCAGAAAACAATTTATCATAAACCTTCTCAGCCTCAGTAATTACTTCATTCAAGTGATCTACTGATAAGCTATCTAGTCCACCTTTCTGCATACTATTAATTATCTTTTCCTTCCCAGGCTTACTAATTGCTAAAGTTAAACGAGCACTACTTGCATCTTCTTCGTCCCTAGTTGGATCATATACTAGTTTATTCCCAATTTTATAAAATGTCATCATCAAACTTTCTTCCTTAGTCAATGGTAAATTAATTTCACTATGCTCTCCATGCTTAACCCCATTTTCATCACTATATTCTGGAATTTTACTCATTTTCAATGCAGCAACTGCTGCAATCGCACTAGCATCTAGTAAGTTACCATCATCGTTTATCGCATAAATATCTACCATAACTGACCAAACTATCTTGCCTTCTTCAATACAAAGTTTACTAAAATCAATATATCCTGATTCCCTAATCCCACGATCTACAACTCTTGCTATTTCTATTTCATCTATTTTTGGTGGGCCCGGTTCGTAACGATCTCCAGCACTTGGATTAATTTCCATTCCAACCATTAAAGTTCCTTGATCTTTATGATCACTATATGGTTCTTGAGTCTGCATTTTAACTCCCACAATAACT
>Ga0209089_10000829_pt1 | contig 28213 bp, 28 predicted proteins | sample ArcticOcean_MG_C_FD_187431 | JGI IMG/M metagenome (GOLD analysis project Ga0209089, IMG submission 187431) | Marine microbial communities from western Arctic Ocean - ArcticOcean_MG_CB2_150 (SPAdes) (version 2) | ecosystem: Environmental > Aquatic > Marine > Oceanic | place: Arctic Ocean: Canada... | reverse complement strand
GAATCAATGGGTAGGGCCTGAGCAGCCCCCCAGTCACCCGGTTTTTGTTGAATGCTCAATTCCTTTGACAAGCGTCAACAACTGTTGATTCAACGGAGTTGGAATTCCTAATTCCTCACCCCGCCTTACAACCTCCCCACAAAGCGAGTCGATCTCTGTAACTTTTCCAGCCATTACATCCTGCAACATTGAACAACGGTTAGTAGCAGTAGCCTCAAGCACTCTTTTCAGTTCAGGCTCACAGTCAAAGAAGGACATATCAACCCCTTCAGCAGTCGCCACTTGAGCCGCTTCTAACATTGCTGAAAGCGCCTGCTCATGCAAATCTGGCTGCGCCAACAACTCACCATTTCTGACCCCACAAATTGCCGCCAATGGATTGATTGCTACATTTATCAACAGTTTCTGCCACAACATCTCAGCGCAATCAAATTCCCATTCTGGATTCAGTCCTGAAATATCCAACAAGTTCAGCAAATCGTCAACTCTCCGGTCATCAGGAGTAAGGTCTGATTCATCAAGAGAAGCAAGGCGTATCGCACCTCTCCCAGTCCACTCTACCTCGCCTAGACCATTTCTCATAGCCGCATGGGTCGTGCACCCAGCCAACACTCTGTGTTTGCCAAGCCGCGCCACCAACCTCTCCGCATGACCCATGCCATTTTGCACACTCAGCGCAATCCCATCCGGACGCAACAGTATCTCTGCCGCAATTGCCAAAGCCGGCGTTGACTTTGATTTGCCGCAGATGATTGCAACATCTGCGCAACTGTACAGTGGTTCAATTATTTCTAAATCTGAAACTACCCAGCGATCTGGTTGATGGTGCTCAACATCGCCATCTACATCAGTCAAAATGAGACCCGTGGATGCTAAAGCAGCACTCTGTGAACCTCGTGAGTAGAGAATTAAATCAACATCTGTTTTTGCAAACGCGGCTGCAAAAACAGAACCAATTGCTCCGACTCCAAGTATTGCAACTCGCAAGTTCACGCCTCCGAAATAATGCATTCGACTTGACCATCAGTCTGGTCAATATCAGCACCCTGATGACACCATGAGCCGAAATTCAGCCGTATTGAATCAGTCACACCTGATTCTTCATGCAAAGAAAGCCAAGCAACTTGTAATACCTCGTTTGCATCAAAATTCTGAGTTAAATCTAGTTGTATTGACTCCCCGGGTGGAAGTGTAACGTCTGATGAATCTGTCCATCCTGTGTCTGTATCGTCTAGACCGTGGTGACTCATAGTCACAATTACAATTGAGGTGTTTCCAAGATTGATAAACTCCCATTCTCCACTCGCCAGTGGCCTGTCAACCCATGCCCAAGTGACTTCTTCGCCAAACCGCAATGCTAGGCTTGGTCCCGAAGCAGTGGTGAAGTTTGCTCGCATAGGTGGAATCATTTCAGCATCACAAGTTGACACCACACCACCAATTGGTGGAATAAAATGCATCTGATTATCACCATCAACATCTGGGATAATCACTTCATCCCTAGTTTCTACATTCCAGGTTGCCACCCCATCCACTAGGCCAGGCTCACGCGCAATATTGGTGCAGACGTCGTCTCCTTCACCCCATGCAACGTGACTTCCCGCTGACAACCAAGAGGGGCTTTGCTCGGATTTACCATCTAATATCCAACCTTCGTTGGGAATCGGTAGAGAATAGGTTGGATTCTGAAATCTCAGCGGCCATTGAGTTTCTTCTCCTTCATCACTGATGAATGATAGTGGTAAAATATGGCCAAAGTCATCAGATTCGAGAACCATCCTACCGTGGTTAGGGCCACTCACACAAATTTCTGCCTCACTATCTGTTGTAAAAATCCCATCAGTTGGAGTCGTGACGCTCCAAAGAAGGACTGGTGTTGAGAGATTTCCTGTTATTTGGCCTCCACTAAAAGTAAGATTCGTGCAGGCTAGCAGACCATCAAAAGTAGGCTCAAGTTGCCAATGTGCTTGAATCGGTGAAATCGCTATTTCAGGGTTTAAAGTAATGGTTTTTACTGAGCGTTCCGAGCCTGCATCAATGATGAAATGTAGCACAGTTGGCAACAACATCGTGCTATTGTTAGCGATTGAGGCTGTTAGAGTCGCTTCACCATCATTTAGCAAATCAACATTTCCAACATCACATGTTGCGGGCAAGGCCATTTTTTCAGAATCGCAATCAATTGCTAGATTCCAATCTGGCCGGGGCGGGTCAGCCCAAACAGATACTTGGACGAAGCGTTGTGAAATCCCTACCATCTCGAAATCAAGTGTGTGTGACCATTGTTCGTCAACCTGTAATTCTAGTTCATCACCCCACTCAAGGGCCAATCCTTCCTCCCAATTTTCGTAAGGTGCAACTGCAGCAAAACCTGGGAAGGTGAGCATCAGAGCAAATAGGACACTGATGAAAACGCGGAATCCATATCTACTGCCTAATTCAGTAACATCATCAGTAATTAGGCCGGCTGAAGTAATCGATTGTTCGCTAAACATCCGCCAAACCCCAAGTGAAATTATGATTAACCAAGGCATATATCCTGATGTGAGTAAAATTATCACTGCAGCAAACAAAAATAAGCCATAAAGAGCAAATTCAGTGCCGGAATCTGTCATCGTTTCTCGCCCAAAAATCGCCCAGACTAATCGGTAACCGGGGAATCCAGGAATTGGCAATAATAGAATCCAGCCAAATATCATCAGTGCTTGGCCAGCCAATGCTAGCGGATGTAACCAAACAGTTCGAACCGCGATTTCTTCTGGAGTAATGAAGAATGAAACGATGAGGTTAGTGATTGAATTAAGTTGTAATATTGCCGGCATACCAGCGAAATCTGGTGAATTATTTGCTGTCAGGAGAATTCCAGCAACTGAGAAAACAAGTCCCGATGTGATCAAACAAATCGGCGTTACAACGCCGGAAATCAACATACCTCGCCGATTTGCCCAAGCAACCGTTTGCATGAATTTTTGATTCATGAAGAAAAATAAGCCAAACGGCCAAATGATGACTGCTTTGCTCATAAACATGATTGGGGAAATCGCCACAAGAAAGTGGCCAACATTAACCCCATGCTTGTGAAAAATATTTTTTCTGACTACTGATGTAATCCCAATCGCAGCCATCAGCGGGGCACAGAAATAAATCGCTGAAGACTGCAATACTGCAGTATCATACCAATTTACACTGCTATCCTGATGTGATATCCAATGTGCCCCAAGAGTAAGGCTAAACATGCTTGCTAATACCCAAAATAGGCTTTGCACTAAGGGGCTTTGCTCAGGATGCCTGTCACTTGGTAAGTCGATGAGAGTTAGGACATAAGGTTCACCAACATCAAGCAAGGCTCTCCACCCATGCTCATGTAAATGTTCATCTAATTGTGCAACTGCGTCGCTAGCAGTTCCTTCAATAGGAGTTACCTGCCAAGATGGAAAGGGACCTAGTTCATCGCCCAACCGGTTGAAATGCCGGTCGATAATGTGTTCAAGAAGTTCAAGACTGCTCCATGCTTTCTTCTGAAGCAAAAGTGGTTTGAGTTCTTCCTCATCCTCAGACATGCACTGCCTCCACAACACGGGGAAGGCTCATGCCGTATCAACCCTTGACCAATTAATCCACTCTGTAAGAGTGGAAATGTTTACAAAAATCCGAATTCTTGAGAAGCGATTCACTTGTTCTTGAATCGCTTGAGGCGGAAAGTTTCCTCTCTTTCCATTTCTTCAAGGCGAAGTTGAATGAATGCTTGTGCCTCTAACATCTCAGGAATCACCTTGAACTCAAGCGCGTTTACACGGCGCTTGGTTGCTTCAATCTCAACAAGCAGTCGCTTGAGAGTGGATTCCATCTCTGCTGCTTTGACAATGCTCTCAATTAGAGTACCATAGGAATCAGCTGCCTCATCCAAGTAAGGTGAACCGCCGATCAACCCTAGACCCCTCTCTTGCAGGCTTTGTGAAAGGTACTTACCCTCCACTTTAGGAACCACGACACCCATGATGTTGTGGCGGATGACCTCAACCTCTGGGCTTTGTGCCACCGCTATTGCAGCACTCTTCACCGCTAGGCCACCTTCAATTGAACTTGCCAAATTGATTGCTTGCTTTGCTTCGATATAGGTTGCAACAAGTGCTTGCTTAGCCTCAATCATTTCGGATAAAAGTATACGAAATTCGTAGAACAGACCGTCTCGCTTCAACTTCAAGAGATTGTATCCATTTTTTGTCTGTTTAATTCGACGCTTCAGATTGATTAGTTCGCTTCGCGTTGGTTTGATATCCAATGCCATGTTCTAATCCCCCTGATTCCCTGTAACTATGTCCTAAGTTTTCATTACCACGAATCACTCTTTCTTGTTATCTGGATGGTACTTATCAATCCATTGCTGATCAAGCCTGACTAGGTACTTTGTCTCAATTGTAGACATTAGTTCCCAGCACAAGTCAAGAGTTTCATCGATGCTTCGGTCTTCGTATCGGCCTTGGCGCAGGAACTTGTCCTCAAACAATCCTGAGAACGCCAACAATTGCTTGTCACGCTCATTTAGTGCATCTTCACCGACAATCGCTACAAGACCGCGCAATTCGCGCCCTTGTGCATATGCTGCATACATCTGGTCAGAAACCGACTTGTGGTCTTCACGAGTGGTCTTCTCACCGATTGTACCACCCATCAGGCGGGACAAACTTGGCAACACATTGATTGGAGGGTAAATACCACTTCCATGCAACTCTCTTGAAATCACAATCTGGCCTTCAGTAATATATCCTGAAAGGTCAGGGATTGGGTGGGTAATATCGTCACCAGGCATAGTAAGGATAGGGAATTGAGTGATTGACCCCTTCTTCCCCTTCACTAGTCCTGCACGTTCGTACAACATTGCTAGGTCAGTGTACATGTAACCTGGGTAACCACGTCGTCCTGGAACCTCTTCTCGAGCCGCTCCAATTTGACGTAGTGCGTCACAGTAGTTGGTAACGTCAGTGTAAATGACAAGCACGTGGTAATCTTGCTCGAAAGCGAGATACTCTGCTGCTGTTAGAGCAAGTCTTGGTGTGATAAGACGCTCAACTGCTGGGTCATCAGCTAGGTTGACGAACAGAACCGCGTTTTCTAATGCACCAGTTCGCTCCAAATCGCTTCTGAAGAAATTGTATTCTTCTGCAGTAATTCCCATAGCACAGAATACAACAATGAATTCTTCATCGCTTGCAGTCAACTTTGCTTGACGAGCAATTTGCAGAGCGATGTCATTGTGTGGTAGACCAGATGCACTGAAGATAGGCAATTTTTGTCCGCGTACAAGTGTTGTACAGCAGTCAATTGCGCTGATTCCAGTCTGGATAAAGTCGTGCGGACTCTGGCGAGCATATGGATTGATTGCAGCACCAATGATGTCTGCTTTTCCTTCAGCAATAATTTCTGGGCCGCCGTCACGAGGGCGGCCAGCACCGTCTAGGATTCTGCCAATTAGGTCCTTGCTAACTGGTAGCTTGAAAACATCACCAAGGAACTTGACGCCTGTTGTTCTGTCAACTCCTGCGGTCCCTTCGAAAACTTGTACAACCACGAGGTCATCGCTGGTGTCTAGAACTTGTCCGTTCTTCATGCTGCCATCATTTAGGCGCAATTCAACGATTTCTCCGAATGCGACTGGCTCTGTCTTGTTCAGGAACACGAGTGGTCCCTTAACGTCTGTAATGGTACGATATTCTTTTCCTGCCATCTAAAATCCCCCTTAATTCTCCTCCGCCGCAGCGGCAATTTCTTTTGTCATTTCAGCAACTAAGCCTTCAATTCGGTCAAGATAATTTTCTTCAAATCTTGCGCGCATCAAATTACTACGGGCTGGAACGTTAACAACATCCTCAAGCATTCCACCTGATTCAATCGCCATCTTTGCTTCTCTCTGGAATGTCAAAATTGCCTTTGCCATGTGGTACTGCTGTTCAACACCAGTGAAACAGTCAATATCGTGGAATGCATTCTGTTGTAGGAAGTATTCACGAATCATTCGTGCAACTTCTAGAGTCAACTGTTGGTCAACTGGCAAAGCGTCTGAACCAACCAACTGTACAATCTCTTGCAACTCGGCTTCAATTTGAAGCAAACCGCTGATTTCAGTTCGAACTTCGGGGAAGTCAGGTGCGATGTTGTCCTTGAACCACTGGTCAAGTGACTGTGGGTACAAAGAGTAGGAATTTAGCCAGTTGATTGCCGGGAAGTGACGCTGCCTTGCGAGAGGCGCATCAAGTCCCCAGAAAACCTTCACAATACGAAGAGTTCCTTGACTGACAGGCTCGGAAATGTCGCCTCCAGGTGGTGACACAGCCCCAATTACGGTAACTGAACCATCTTCACCCTCAAGGGTTTCAACACGGCCAGCGCGCTCATAGAACTCAGCAAGTCTGCTAGATAAGTAAGCAGGATAACCCTCCTCACCAGGCATTTCTTCAAGACGTGAAGATATCTCACGCATTGCTTCTGCCCAGCGGCTGGTAGAATCTGCCATTAAAGCAACATCGTAACCCATGTCACGGAAATATTCTGCAATTGTGATTCCTGTGTAAACAGATGCTTCACGAGCAGCTACAGGCATGTTAGATGTATTTGCAATCATAACTGTTCTGTTCATTAGAGGCTTACCTGTATTTGGGTCAATCAAGTGAGGGAATTCGTCCAACACTTCTGTCATCTCATTACCTCGCTCACCACAGCCAATGTAAACCACAATTTGTGCATCGGAGTACTTTGCTAGTGATTGTTGAGTCACGGTCTTTCCAGACCCGAAAGGCCCAGGAATTCCTGCGGCTCCACCCTTCGCAAGTGGAAACAAGAAGTCAAGGATTCTCATGCCAGTTACTAGAGGAGTGTCTGGAGCATACTTCTGCTTGTACGGCCGAGGTGCACGAACTGGCCAGCGCTGCATCATCGCAATCTCTGTGCCATCATCAAGTACACAGACAGTTTCTGATACTGTGTAATCGCCACCTTTGATACTCTTAATTGTACCAGTCATGTTTGGGGGAATCATGATCTTGTGAGCGATGGTTTCAGTCTCTTGAACTGTACCAATTACTTGGCCACCCTCAACTTTGTCACCTTTCTTAGCAGTTGCTACAAAGGCCCACTTTCTCTCTTGGTCAAGACCGTCTGCATCAACACCTCTGGTGATGAAGGTACCCATCTTCTCAAGGAGAATTGGTAGAGGCCGCTGTATCCCATCATAAATCTGGGTCAACAGACCAGGTCCCAACTGTACCGACAAGGTTTGGCCGGTGTTAGTTACCTTTTCACCCGGGCGTACACCTGAGGTGTCTTCATACACCTGAATGACGGCTTTATCGCCATGCAATTCGATAACTTCGCCCATTAGGCCTTCGTCACCGACTCGTACCACGTCGTACATTTTCGCGTCCAATCCAATTGCTGTCACTACTGGTCCGGATATTCTGTATATTTGTCCATTTTTACTCATTTCATCACTTCCTTATAATTATTTTTTTGAGTTTCACTTCCAGAGGTCAACGCCTATTGCGCTTTTTATCTGCTCCCGCAGGGTGTTATCCTGCTCGGTGCCGATGCCAAGAAACGTCGGAGATATGCTATCCGACAGCTGGATGCGAAGCCTGTCGGGCATTTTGATAAGGTCCGTAGCATCAATCACGACGATACCGACCTCCTTGTCATTGAGGAGTTGGCGTAAATCCTTCTCCATCTCCTCATCATTTGGCGGGTTTAGTATGCGAGTTACACCCGCAAGTTGGAAACCAAGGCTGAATTCGGGCGTGCCTACTACTGCAATCTCCATTTCATTCCCTCCTTAAATTCTCAAATGTGCTTCAATTACTTCATCAGAAAGGCCCGCTGCCCTTCCACGAATCATCATGCGCAGGTTAGAAACCTCGCAAGCCTTTCGTTCTACATAGTTGATTACAGGGAAAGCCGATAGGGGGTTCAATGTCGCCATTCGGTTTAGCATAACTATTCGCTGGTCAACTAAGGTGTTCACTATTGGGTCCAGTGTGCCCCGTTCGCGTGAAGCGATAAGAGCATCATCAAAGCCACTTTCGTTGAAATTCTGTGCCCTGCGTAATATCTCAATCAGCGCTTCTTCGGTTTCTGCTTCAGCAGCCTGCCTTAGAGTGGTTGAATTGAGAGCATGGCCACCTTTCAACATTAATTCGTTCCTTTTCTCCGAAGAGAGACCCTGCTTCAGGGCTCGGAATAAATTAATCACATTTCGATGGTCAATTTCAGTACGCAGGTACTTGAGTAACTGTGGGTGACTACTTGCACCTACTCGTAACTTCTCAGTAGCATCATGGTAGTATTGCCTGTCAAGAGCATCTTCCAATGCCATCAAGTTGTTACTATCCTCAACTGATGACAAGGCCTTGCCGAATTTTGTCCCAGACAGTGCTGAGACCGCATCACCAAGGTTGTTTGAATTCTTTACAAGTTCTAGCCACTGGCTGTTAGCTTGATTCTCTTCTGGCAGCACTTGGTTCGATACAATCTCGTCTGATACACCACTACGCACAGCCCGCAGAGCGGTCTTTACTTTCTGGTAGGTGTATCTCTCAACAAAGATAGATACCAAATCACGCAGGTGTCCTTGACAGAATCTGAGTACTTGATTCAAATCTCGGTCCATATTGTGATTTAGCGCCGCCTCAACTAGGTCTGCACCGCTGAGCCGGGTAGCATACAGGTCTAAATCAGCCCTGTATCCCATTTCAGAAATGCTGGAAGCCATAGCATCGGGTTCCTGCATCAATAATTGTCGCATTTGTGTTGCGTCGATTAAGCCAGCCTTGCGCGCTTTGCTGCGCGCTGAGGCATTTGCCCAATTTGACTTACCACGAGATATCGATGCCATAACTAAACCACCATCCGCTTATACGTCTCCGAAAAGTATCGATGTAACGCTTGAGAGACATGATTTCCATGAATCTTCTAAGCGTCCATCAAAGCGGTAATCAAGAACGACTGAGCCGTCCCCTGTTTCCAGCACAAAGCCACCTAAGCCCTCAACATCGTTGCCAAAGTCAAAACCAGGGTTGGCCTTTTCTAATGCCGGCCGGTCAATTCCAACCGGACGTATGATCATGCCTTTTTCCGCTTCACCTTTGGCCTGAGAGAGAAGTGCTTTGATTAGCCCCGCTCGACCCTTCATACCTGAGGAACCTACCTGTTCACGAATTGCGTCCCAAGTAGCATCCAACTCTTCGCGCCTTGCGATAAGTTGTGCCTTTTGGTTAGCCTGTCGTGCACTTGCAACAGTTTCAGTCTTTATCTGTGAACTCTTCCGAACAGCACGAGAATTGATATTCTCACTGTGCGAATTCGCCTCAGCCTTTGCTTCATTGAGAATTCCCTTGGCTTCTGTTTTGGCTGCGTCGGTGATACCCTTCGCCTCCTTTTTCGCCGCAATGGCGATTTCGCTTGCCAACGCTTCTAGCGTCATTTCAGTTCATCCTCCTCCAATTCTCCAATTACGATTTACTCACAACAAGAACATTGCAAGGAATCCGAACAACACAACGGTTTCAGGCAGTACAGTGAACAGTAGACCAGTACCGAATTTTGAACTGTCTTCTGCAATCATTCCGACTGCTGCAGCCCCAATCTGTCCTTGTCCAAGACCTGTTCCAATTCCACAACCTGCAAGTGCGATACCCGCACCTAACTTTGCCATTGTATCCTTCTCAGCTATTTCGTCAGCGGTTTGTCCACTGACTACTCCAGCAATCAAGCTGATGCTCATTAAAACAAGCATCAAACGCATTCCTCTTACCATATTTATTTTCATATTTATTTCCTCCATTTTTTCCATGCATTGCATAGGAATCTGATATATTATTGCTCAACCTCCACAGTTCGGGCAGTAAACCCAAATGGTGAGAACTTCTCACCTAGAACCTCATAGAATTGCTTCATCCACTCAACCAAGTGAAGTCGAGCGGCGTGGATGTTAGGACTGACAACACCTAGTAACCAAGCGAAGCCTTGAACAATCAACCAACCAAAGAATAGGACAATCAGTAGGAAAATACTGCTTCCCACACCAAATGCGAAGCCAAGACCTCCTGAGATGACAAATCCTGCTAAGAGTTGCATCTTGAAACTAAGTTGTGGGACATCTATTTTGAGCATCTTGAGAACAAATGGCAGTATCATTGGCAAAAGAATAGCAGCCAAAATAAATCCGCTAACATCCTGATTAGATAAATCACTAATCAGTCCAACCATGCCTGTACCGTGGCCATCTTCCATATGCCCGTAAATCATATGATTTCCAGTCTCAGCGATTTTAACGCCGACAATACCAACTGCGAAAAGACGAACGTAGGATACCACTGTTGACATCATACCAATTCCTTCAATTGGGCCCAACATTGCTGCAATAGCAGGGGGCATGCCATGGTATTTGTATGAGGCATATATCAACATCAATACACCAAGACCAGCAATGATTCCACCGATAAGTTGCATCTGAGAAAGGAAGTCCAGATAACCTTGACCGTGAGTACCTTTCAGCCCAAGGAAAGCATATGCAAACAGGAATCCACCTACTAGAATGGCAATCCAAGAGCCTTTGTCAAAGAAGGCGACTGCTGGCCCTACATTGCCGTGTGAATCTCCGTAAAGCCATGAATCTCGGAATCCAATGCCTAATCCTAGCAAGGTGTGGAATACACCCATGTAAATTGTTAGAAGAATTAGATCTTCAAGATTGCCACCAGCAGATGCCATTGTGACTCGGTGGAATGGGTAGGAGAAGGCCGCCCCGAAAGGAAGGCCGTGCTCAATTCCAGCGAAAGCAAAGAAACTCAACTCATGAGTTGACCAGTGGAATGCTCCACCATTTGGATAGAAGATTGTTGGCCATGTTGCCCAAGCAGGTGCCTCAGAAGCAGTCCAGTGCCAGTGTCCATGTGCTGCCTCACACGCGTGGGCGCTAACAATCGTTCCAATGTCGCAACCACCATGAGGTAATATCTCAAAGCCGGCAAATTCACCGTATAGATAACCAAAGAATACTGTGGCTAATCCAATGTAACCTAGGAATTTAGCCGCTAACATCATGGTTTCATCATGGCCCTTTGCTCTGTAAAGAGCATAACCAACACCCATTGTCATAAATCCGTAGGCCATGTCTCCAAGCATTAATCCGAAGAAAAGAGGGTAAGTGAAGAACATGAATAATGTCGGGTCAACTTTACCATAGGAAGGACGGCCCATCAAATCAGTAATCAATTCCATCGGCTTACTTGTATGTCGGTCTGCAAACTTGATGGGAGGCATCTCTAATTCTGGACCATGGTGACCATGTCCACCGCCACCAGGTGTTATCTTGAATGCCTCAGTTTCAACATAGAGGCAGGTTTCAGAAAGGGCGGTTTTCACTTCATCACTTCGAGAGGTTTCTATCCAACCATCAAGTACGAAAGTGTGCTCACTAGTTGCGACCTTAATTGGTCCTAGGGCAATTGCCATGTCTCTCTCAAGGAGTTCAACCCCTCCCTGCAAAGATGCACCATTATTTTCGCCCCACGTATCTAACTCTGTTTGGAGGCCATCCATTTCATTTGATAGGTCTTGATTTCGTGCTGACAAATCAGAAAGTCGAGCACCGACATCTCCTTCGCCTACTGGGACTGTTACTGAAGAGAATTCTGCATCATCAAGTGCGGACTGGACTGACGGCGCATTCTCATTTCTGCAGAATACTGCTGCCACTTTTTTCTTGTCACCACCAATGATTGCGATTCCATCGCCGGCTGCTTTCTTAGTAGCAGGTGAACCACTAACATTGCCAACAAAAACTGTGACACCTTCGTATCCTGAAAGTAAATCAAGGTCGATTCCAAGGGGTTTGAGTGTTTCGAGTGCATCCGCTTCTTCAGCGATTGCACCTTGTTCAGCCTCGATTGCATCTATTCTATCTGAAGAGGTTAGCATTTCGTCGACTAGAGAAGGCAAATCTGCAGCCATCTTCAAACGGATTGGTTTTGCCTCAAGAGGAACTTTGATGTCACTCGTTGTAATTTGCGAGATGACACTACGGTATCGGTTCAAGTTTCGCCCAATTCCCTCCGATGAAGGATTAGGCTTGCCCAACTTAAGGCCCTCTTCATCACCTGAATAATCAACTACGTGAATTGCTTTCAGGGCCGCAAGCGCTTCAATGGCATTATCGAGGTTAGGGAATGTGCCTGCGGCAGTTAACCGAGACATTCCCTGAGTCGTTAATTTACCCATGTATTCAACCCCAAAAACTTACTTCAATTACTCAGTAGTAAAATTGTCTAAAACCGCTTCAATTGCTGCTGAACGGTTGTTCTCACTTTGGCTTCGAATTGTATCAAGGTCTTTGTCTCCTTTTGCCCGAACTTTGTCAGCATCTTTGTTGGCTGCATTGTGTGCATCATCGAGAATCTCTTGTGCAGCGGTATCTGCTTGCTTCTTTCCATTTGCAACTACTTCACTAGCGTCAGTACGAGACTTAGTGACAATGCCACTAGCATCATTTTGAGCCTTGTCAAGTTTTTGATTTGCCTTTTTCTCAGCATCCTTTATTGAACGAAGAACTTCCTCACGAGACATAGAACCACCCCTTGGGTGATTTTGCGATAGATGAACGGTTTATGAGTGTAACCGACCCATAAACAAAACGATTCTTGCAGGTTCCCGAACTACCGTGAATATTAGACGCCAATCAGGGGAAGAAATAGGGTATGAAAAAAGGTGCGTTTTCACCGACCTTCACTGTGGATTTCGCCGAGTAACATCCTTCCGACGCGTTGAAACACAAAACCCCTGACCCAAGGTAGAGGGAGAGTCATGGACAGCGAGCATATTGGCGACTCTGACTGGTCTGAATTGCAAGCAAATTTAGAAGCGACAATCCCGGTCTATGATCGTATAAATCGCTTCGCTACACTTGGTCAAGACCAACGCTGGCGCAAAGGAGTGAGGGCACAAATCCCAACCGGAAGCACCGTCTTAGAAATTGGCTGCGGGCCAGGAACTTTTGCTGAGCGGATTGAGGGTTGCGAAGTCACCTGTTTAGACCCAATACCGGCGATGTTAGATGTAGCCCGTACTCGCATCAACGCCGCCCGCTCCGAGCGCCAAGAAACTGCAGCAACATTTGTCGCTGGCACAGCAGAAGAAATACCACTTTCCGACAACTCATTTGATGTAGTCTGTTGTATCTTTTCATTCAGGGATTTTCAAGACAAACGTAAGGGCTTAGAGGAAATTCTAAGAGTCTTGAAACCAGGTGGCAAACTCATCATCTGTGATGCTGGAAAAGCAAATTTCCTACACGGATGGCTTGGTTGGCTGTGGATGAAACTCTGGGTCGGAACTTACGCACGTTTAGTCTGTAAACAAGATGAGCACCCCTGGAAATGGCTGACCAAAACCTATGTCCACTTTGGTACAACCCGTCAATACAAGAAAATGATGAGGGAAGTTGGATTTGCACCAGTGAAGGGAAGACTATTATTCCCTGGAATGGCAGTGCGTTTCATTGCAGTGAAATCGGAGTAATTCAAAGTCTGTAAACAATATCTGACTACTTCAGATAATTATCAGAGGGCGCCGGCAGTCAACTGCTCGGCGTAACCCATTTGTTCCGAGCAACCTCATGGCGCATTCAGTAGAAAAATCGTTGCGACAGAAAGCCCAGAATAGATTTTTTGAGCGCCTAGAAATTCGCAACTGCTTTGCCATTGTTTTTTTCAAAATATTATCATACGAGGATAAAGATGTGCCATCCATTTTGTCAGCAAGAATTGCTTCTGCAGCATATTTTCCTGAAATTATTGCTTGGCCAATCCCACCGCCATTTGATGGCATTACCAAACCTGCCGCATCACCGACTGATAGCACATTATCATTCACAGCAGATTTCACCATCCCACCAAGTGGAATCCATCCACCCCCATAAGAGTGAACGGTCAAGCCAAGGCCGTCACAAAACTTGTCTAACCGCTCTTTTAGTGGTACGTTAAGGTGATTGTATCGCACCCCGATTCCAACATTTGCAATATCCCCCTTTGGGATTATCCATGCATATCCACCAGGTGCCACACTACCCATGAAAATATCAAACGAATCAGAATCATGACCTGTCACTTGACCGTAGATTGTCGGCAACTGGCCACCAGGCCTATCCTCACTACCTCGCAACCTTCCAACATGGGCTAAAGCACCTGAAGCATCTATCACATAATCAGCGGTGAATGAACCGTCGTTAGTACGATAGACTTCTCGATTTAACTTTCTTTGGTTTTGCACCTTTCTCAACTCTGTGCCAGTTCTAATTTCTGCACCCATTGAGACGGCTCTATCAGCCAGGTGGCCATCGAATTGAAGGCGGTGCGCCCCGTAGCAATCAAGTTCAAATCCATATTCCTTCATTGACGGCGTGTATACTCGCATCCACTCAAGATACTGTCCTAACACATGGTCAGGGAAATTCCAATAATCCTCAAGCCAAGGATCTTTTTTGATGGCTGGAAATGCATCACTCATCTCACCCCACGCTGGAACACATTCGCCACACTGAGCGGGGTTCCCTACAGTTTGTCGGCGCTCAATTACAACAACATCCATGCCTGCCTCTGCCAAACGGTTCGCAGCAGTTGAACCACCAGGTCCAGCACCAACTACCAGCACCTCTCGATGTTCTGGTTCTGAAGCCTTACTCATGTCTCTCCATCACCTGTCTTGTGAGCCATTCAAGGGCATCCCTTGCCTCACTTTTTGGGAATTGAAGAAGAGCATCAATAGCCCGTTCAAGATGGTTATTTGTAAGGGTTTTAGCATATCCAAAACTCCCTGCACGGGTTAGCAGTTCAGTAAGTTCGTCCCACAATCCATGATGAAATCCAGCAATCACATCCGCTAATCTACGGCGATCATCACCGTGTGAAAGAGTTAGTGAATGGATTAGCGGTAGGGTCATTTTCCCCTCAATTACATCAGTACCACGGGGTTTACCCATGCGTTCATCGCCTTCAAGGTCGAGTAAATCATCAACGATTTGGAAAGCCAATCCTAATTCTTGCCCGAATTGCCCTAGTATATCGGATAGGGCTGGACTAGCGCCAGCAACCAATGCGGCTGCAGTACATCCAGCGGCGAAAGGACCAGCGGTTTTTCCAGAGATGATTTGATAGTAATCTTCAGGAGTCGTTGCTAAATTACCCACATGACGTAGTTGCATCAATTCTGCAGAAGCAATTTGAGCACAGCAATTTGCCATAAGCCGAACTATTTGTTCGTCATATCTGCCTCCTAATCCAAAACCTTCAACGAAAAGGTAGTCACCAGCAATTAGCGCCCTAGCAGAATCATATCGTTCGTGCAATGTTGGAACATTGCGCCGAAACTTGGCTCCATCATTGATATCATCATGCACAAGAGTTGCAGTGTGAATCATCTCAAATGCGAGGGCTAATGGCATTATTTCACTCTCATCCTCGCCACCAGCCAATTGATAGGAAAGTAAAACCAAAATCGGTCGCCACCGTTTTCCGCCAGCCATCAGAACTTCTTGTGCAAGAGCCATTATTTCGGAATTTTCACCCTTGCTAGCCTCCTCAACATGAGCAAGCAAAGCAGATTCAACCTCATCTCGTTTAGTCTCGAGGAAAATGATATGATTCTCCGTTGATTGCATCCGACTCAACCATTGCACAAGGGTCGGATATATCAACGGGTGGCTGAGGGGGTGCGATACAGGAAGTGCCATAATGAGCGAAGATGGGCCACTGTTGATTGCTCGAGCACCAACAGATTCAGCAGACCTCCTCGGAACTTTTACCGGCTTAGAGGATGTTGAAATTGAATTCTCAGAGGTTTCAACCAACACCCTAATTGAGGGTTTGGAAAAATTACAAAATGGTGAGACTGACCTCTTACTAGCCGCCGCAATTGACATCTCTGAATCTGGCGAATTGGAAGAGGGATTGATGATAGTGGGGGCACTTCCTCTACGTGACTGGAATTATGTCTTAGTTAGTGAAAATCGCCCAAATCACCTACCCAAAAATGCAATCATTTTGAGTCAAAATAAACTGGTACGACGACAACTTAGAAGATTCCGTCCTGATTCTAGAGTGCGTTCAGCAAAAGCACATCTTGGAATTACTGAAACTGAAAAGCCTGAATCCCTAGATTACGATGATATCTATTCGTTCGTAAATTGGGCAGAAGAACTTCGACAATCACAAGATATTGACGGTTATGCAATCCCACGCCACATTCATCGCCTCGCAGGTTTCAAAACCCGTAGACATGCACTAACTCAAGATGCTGGCGAAAACGAACTTTTCCGTTTCCTTCCACTACCTCACGCGGGCACTATCGTTATGATTGGCAGAACTGGCTTTCCTCGTAATAGAATTGCCTCCCTTCTTGACCAAGAAGCTGAAACCTCATGGCAAGTCAGTGAAACACTTGTAAAAAATATGAATCCAGAAATAAAGAACAAAGTTGGTATTCTAGTAAGACACAGGCAGCCTGGAACTCTGATTCGTGAAGCGGAGCGAAGGCGAGACCTATTGACCCGCAATGTACTAGTCAACCCTGAGGGTGAAATTACGACTAGTGAAGTAAAAATCGATATTCAAATTGAACTCGTCAGCCATCGAGGAAACTCTACAATCAGTATGCAAAGAATAGCTGATTTACAAGACTCAGTGGCAGTCACAAACTTCCTCTCCGATGAATGGTTAAAACTGGTAAAACTTGGAACTCGAGATGGCAAATTCCTCGATCTCTGAAACTGTTTCAAGGTCACGAGTGAATATGTTGTCAATCCACATTTGAACAACATCTCGGTTTCACCCTTTTGCTGCTACAACTGCCACTTTCGCGTACTCATCAAGCGCAACATAGATGTTTGTAACGTGAAGACTACACCATAGGTGAACGGGGTTTGGCCATCAATGCAGATTTGCTAAATTCGCTTTTTCAGGCGAAACTCGCAGAGTTACGGGACCTTGCTGTTGAAAATAACCTCCCAAAAACCGGCAATGTTGAACAACTACGGGCAAAACTGATTGCAACACTAGTTTTGAACCACTTTGACCTCTCTGATGCAGGCATCAATAAAATGCAAAATAATGATTTGACCGAAGCCCTTGGACTATTTGGAGTGAAGAAATCTGGTTCGAAAAAAGCAAAGATGCGTCGACTTTGGCTACATCTAAATGGCGACCCAAAAAAGCTCAATATCTCAACCGTTGGAGATATGACTCGCGAAGATTTACATGCACTTTGCGTAACATTTGATTTACCACGCTCAGGCAACAAAACTGTCCTGATGGGAAGAGTTGCTGGAGTGCTAGCATCTGAAGAGAAATCATGGGGCAGGGTGAAGAAAAGTTTGCGAACTGGCCAGAAGACACTTGAGGTTGATGATGGAGTTACTGTTGATGAACCAGTTCCAGTCACACCAGTGGAAGAAATTGAACTTCCTGTGATTGAGGAAGTTCCTTTGGAATTGGATGACGAAATAGTTGACTCACCCACACCAATCACCTTAGATGAAGGAGCTGGTGAAGCATTAGTACGTCTTGAGTCTCGTAAGGCTGAACTCACAAGCCATCTGAGAGAATTCTTGTTAATTGGGCGAGAACAAGATGAGGACGATGTTTCTGCATTCATTGAAGATTTAGGCCGTTTAGGATTTGGAATTGAGCACGAAGTTGTGCGCGGACAAATATTAGATGAATTACAACAAATGATTCAACTGAAGCAACAAGAAGATTCTGCTCGCTCTACATTACCTGGTTCTTGGCGTGAGAAGCAAGCATTGCGACAATTAGAGGATGCCCGCCCTAATTTACTTGACAGACTAGATGAGATTCTTGAAAGGCGGGGTGGTGAAATCGCTTCTGCTAGAGTTGATTTTGAAAATGCCGCACTTGATGTTGGTCTTGATTTAGAATTGGCTGCAATTAGTGGCCGAGTCCACGGGTTGTTTGACCTACAAGTATCACTACGTGCTAGTGAGGCAGAGATTGACCCAGTGACTGCAAGACGCCATCGAGCCTTGGAGACGCTCTATCGCAGAAGTCACGAGGTTAGTGATGAGGCTATGGCTCAACTTGGCAAGATTGAGACCCAAATGGAGGCTTTTGAACGAGTTGTTGAAACCATTGTCCGTCGTTCTGAAGGTGAATTCGGTCCTACCGAACATGCACTTCTTGTTCGATTCCTCGAACGCCGGGGATGGGATCCAAATCAACCTGAAGTTCGACCAAGATTACTCTCTGCTGCTGGTATCTTAGCCTCTGAAATGGGTTACATTGCCGCTGGAGACATTCCGTCTCTACCTACATCAATCTCCCTAGATGCGGAAAAAGTGTCTGGGGTCGTTGATTCGATGCGTGAAATTCTCTCCGATATGGGTAGGGCGCCTCCAACAATTGAATCTGTAACTTCTGATGATGGCACTGAAAAAACTGAAACTGATAGAGTAAAGTCAAAACTTGATGCAGCCGATGCATTGCTTCGTAAACTCAACCGCGGTGAAAATTGAAAATCATTTTCATTGCCTAGAATAGAAGGTTTGGAGAATCTGCGCTACGCCTTCAATGTCACGAATACCTCTTGAAATCATATCTATCAAAATCTTCTCTCTTTGTCTGACGTGAGCCTCAAAATCTGCTGGACGACATCCAACTGCACTGCAAATCAATTCTCTTAATTTGCTTGGAACCCCTGTTTGAGTTGTTGTATCTGTGACCGGATCGTACTTCCAAATAGGATTTAGACGAGGCCGGTCGCCCTCCATTCCAGCAATTTCAGCAATTTCCATTATCCTGCGTATTTGCTTACCACCCTTGTTAATTCTACTTTGAACAATAATCAAGTCAAGGCCACTCATCATGATTGATGGCACGTTCATTGGTGGGCTAGTCATCCTCGTGACTGTCTCCATCGCTGTATTTGCGTGGAGGCTTCCGAATGAACCATCGTGTCCGGTATTCATTGCAGTCAAAAGAGTAGATGCCTCAGGACCTCTGACTTCACCGACTATAATTCGGTCAGGCCTCATTCTAAGGCTTGACCTCAAGCAATCATCCATATTGACCTCGCTAGTCCCGTCAGGACGCTCGGAGCGGGTCTCCATGCGCAACCAGTGGTCATGGAATAGTTGTAATTCAGCGGTATCCTCAACAGTCAACAATCTCTTATCCCAAGGAATGAACATCCCTAGACAATTCAGAGTTGTTGTCTTTCCTGAACCAGTGCCTCCTGAGATAATGAAATTTGCTGGGCGAGAACCAAGACCATCTACCCAGCACCACATATTGGCAGCAAGGGCTACATCAATAGTACCAAACTCAATCAAATCAATGATTGTAATCGGGTCGGCTCGGAATTTTCGAATAGTTAGTGTAGTCCCATCAGGAGAAACCGGTGGGATAACTCCATTCACTCTACTCCCGTCAGGCAGTCTCCCATCGAACAGTGGTACTTGCCCTGGACCGTCTCCTAAAGGCACGTTGGTAAACGCGGCGATGTTTAATGCGATCTTCAAACCTTCATCATCTTCAATCCAAATATTCGTTCGGCACATCCCATGCTCTCGGTGAGCAACTTTCACACATTGTTGTCCGCCGTTGTACATCACTTCCTCAAGTAAATCATCTTCTAAAAGTGGTTTGAGAGCACCGTAAGGGTTTGCCGGCGTATCACCATCAACATGATACATTGGACTAGGGTGATTACGCTCCATGTAAATCGTAACATTGTCATACCTTGCCATGATTTCTTCACTCATTTTTTCACTTCCATTTTCAACCAAATATTGATGATACCAAATATGAACCCATGTAAACAATCTGAGAGAGTAATGCCCATGGTGCTATCCACCAAACAGATGAACTTAGTGATTTACCTAACATTACTCCCGATACCATCACTGAAAATGCTGAGCCTGCTGTAAAATAAAGTAGCATAGAAGGATGGAACAGCGCCATCGGAATGCCAGATTCTGGGCCTGCAAAGAGGCCAAACATGAATCCAATTGTTGCTGGCAGTAACACTGCCATCAGAATCTGAAGGGTGAGTGCGTGACCTTTCAAGTCTAGAGTTCTCTTAGTTCGCAAACGCATTAACCGATCATATTCAAGACTCATTGAGAAAGTCACTTCTGCCAGTGGCGCTTCATTTTCGTCAGCGGTTTGTAGAAGATTAAAGGCCCTTTGAACCGTTTGAGAGCGGGTGTCAAGAGCAAATTCAGAAATTGCTGCATCAAATGTAGTCACCTGACTACGAGCTATTGCTTTTCGTAACATGTGACCTAGCAGGTCGTCCCTTTGAGTGGCCATTGAGGTCACGGCTTGTTGTAATCCAAGACCTGCTCCAAGAGATGTGGAGATTCCTTCAAGAAGTTCAGGCAATCCAGATTCTATTTTATTCAACCTTCTGCTCTCTAATAGAAATGGTAAGCCACCACCCATTGAAATGATTGTCAGTGGCACAAATATGGACATCAGAAACGAATCTGTTACCATATCCAAAAGGCCTGGAATTCCAATTGCCATTTTCACACCCCCGGATCCTTCGCCTTAGCGCCTAACAACATGAATACAAGGAAGACAATGGTAACCAGTAATCCACCTTTGTAAGCAAACATCATCTTGTCAACGGGAGGAATAGTAACCCCTGGAACACCTTGTAACCCACCCAACAAGAATGGTGAAATTGCCAAAAGCCCGAGAATCAGTGGGGCTAAAAAACCAAGGATAAGTGCTTTTTCTGGGAGACCTGCCAAATCTTCGATGTAACGCTTCAATCGGTCTGTTCGATTCTCTTCTGCCCTCGCTGCTTGTTGTTCAAGAGACGCTACCAAATCCGTGTTTGAGATGACATTGTTGAGCATTGAGGTAAGTAAACGCTGGTAATCAGAACTTTTTGATACATTGATGAGACGACGTAATTCGTCTTCTAATCGCTGTCCTGAATTAACACCAGATAAAGCCTTAGAAAAATCTGATGAAATGATGCCATAACCGCCCTTGGCAATATGAGTCATTGAAGCCTCCAACCCAACTCCAGCACCAATTAGTACTTGGATACCCCTGAGAGCGTAGATGAGGTTGATGTCCTCCTCTTGAGCCCCCATTTAATCCATTACTCCTTCAGACTACATCCTCAATGAGTACAAAGTCAAAATCATTGCTATCGCTATCGTAGCGAATACGGGCAAAGCAGACCTTAATCTCTTGTTCTTCAAAAGGATCAATGAACCAGCAGGTTCCAGAACGAAATATTGTCTGAGCCTTGAGATAAGTTGAGAGGTCCATTCGGCCAGTCAATGTGAATTCCATACTCTCTGACCCTTGATCGATTAAATCATCTCCTTCGCCATCACGAGCAATTTCACGTTGGAATCTACGCCTAATTTCAATCGCTACGGTGCAACCATCTAATTGCAACCAATCACCGTCTAATGAGCGAATGAAACAGGATAGACCGCCCGACATCTGAGTCCCCTCAAGTAGGGACACGTGCCGGACTCTAATTGAAGGTAGCGCGTAACTAACTCAATTTGAGTCAATGTGACCAAGGAATCCAAAGGATTGCTCAAACACCAAACCATCATCCATCAATAGGTCGACTGTTGCTTCTCCAACACTTCTCGATATCCCTTTTGATGCTAAATCATTCATTATTGAATCGTAAGGTACACCATCACCGGGATTGTTGGCTAACAAGTATTCAGAAATCCATTCTTTCACTTGCTCAGAAGAGGATTCTGAATCATCAGAAGATTCGTCTGTTGAGGACTCTGTCTGCAACGAAATTGTAGTAAGATTTCCTTCTGAATAATCAAGTGCCCTCAAGACACCAACCATGTATACATCTGGATCAATGCTAGAGTAATGACCCCTACCTGTAATCAATCCAGAAACAAGGTCATCTGGAATCCCCACCTTACGGTACACATCTGCAGAGGATTCTAAGTCACGGCTCTTTTGAAAGAAATCAATGCGCCGAAGAGTTGCATCAGCTGTTTCAACTAGCCAATTAGCATACCCCTCACCATTTATCATGGTGAACTCCTCTAACCTCATGCCGGTGAAAACACCGCCATCGTCGGTTTGATACGGACTGGCTTTTCCTATTGCGAGAAGTAAAATTGGTTCTTCGTTTTGGTCAAATTTAGCAACCAATTCCTCTACTTGTGCATGGATTTCTGGTTGGAATGAGCCTACGTTGAACATGTGAAGCCCAGTTGGGTCTCGAATTGACCCACGATAATTTGCCCCACTGTCACCATCTCTTCGTTCCATACGCTCAAGCAATCCAGCCACCATCATTCTGTTCACTTTGGCTCCCAATTTGGTGATAACGAAAGTTGGGTCATATTCTCCAGAACCTTGTTCAATGAGATCTGACTCAAAGTATTCTCTAGCGAATAATCTGATTGCTGGTTGTCGGGTGAAGCGGCTCAAATTGCCACCCCCCACTTTGCTCTAACTGCTTTGGCACCTTCAGCAGGTGCTACCTCTGAGGTCTCTAATTCGGAAGCAAGGAACATTGCTCCCTGCTCGTCAACTAAGCAACGCCCCCGTGCAGTCACAGATTTACCAAGAAGTTCTGAACGCAAGCCATCTACGAAAACTTCTGTACCAAAATCATCAATTTGAGAAGTTACTTGGTCCATATCCTTGCCAAGATATGATTCACTGGATGCACGATTGAGTAGAACTGAGGCGCTAATAGCACCATTGTCGATTACTAACCTCAAGCGCATATCCTTGACACCTTCGACATGGCCATGGTCAGCACAAGCATGGTCTCGAAGAACCCTCCTGCACTCAGGGCACCTGTGAATAATACCGCTATCCGAGCGTACTGATACGATACAACCAGAAGTCTCAACCCCGTTTACTGAACTACCATTCACGAGTGTAGCGAGGTCATGCGTAACCCAATGGTTGCTCGCATCAATCTCATCCCAAGGTGGGCTCTTCAATATCTCAACTTGGTCTGCACTATCAATTGTGATATCTGGTGTGCCTTGCCATGCCCGCACTCTTACACCACTTACTGATACGTAGATTGGCAAATCATCGGCATTGATTGGAACTTTTTCCCAAGCAGTCATTCTACATCTTCCGGTTGGGTCAATTATTTCCCCACCCCAAAGTGTCTTCTCTTCGCCATCTGAATTAGTGAAATTCCGTTCCGCCCACTCAACTATTTGGGCAACTACTGAAACATCTCTAGAACCATCTGTAAGTTTTGAAATTTCCAACCTCGATGCACTTTCAAGTTCGACAGCGTCAGCAAAGTTGCTATCATGAAAGACCTCAACTTTTGTTTGGTCACCAATATTCAATTCTGGAGTATCTCGGAAGCGGCGGATTGATGCCCCTTCAATGCGTATTAGAGTCCCCACTTCATGGTCAAAATCTGACCAACTGACGAATCCAATTGAGCCTGTTGCATCAGCAACTTTTCCTTTGATGATGTCCAAGTCACCGCTGCCATCTTTTTTGCTAATGGTTTGCGCATTGACTGCCATCAAACGACCAACGATAGTCACAAAACCATCGCGTTTCCCCGCTTCCTCAATTGTAATCGGGTCACTAGTAGCGAGGGATACTGCAGGTCCGCCCTCTTCAAGAACAACTATTCTACTACTGCGATTGATGTTGATTGACTTCTTGCCTTTCCATTCATTCACACTCACACCTTCCATGCGGACTACTGAACCTGGTGCCATGTTTTCGGCATGCTCACCCCAATCTTTGAAATCCCATCGCTCGGATTTTCCTGATTCGCCGTAAGGGGTATCTTCAATCCAGCCGAATGCAATTTGTTTTTCTTCGCCACGAACCGTTTGAATACGCGAAACATACGTAACTACTTTGACATCAATGGTGACATTACTGTCTTCGCTACCTAATTCAGCAAACCGGTCAACCTTCTTAGTCTCTTTATATGCTGTTCTAGCGGCGCTTTGTACCTTCTCTTCACTAACTTCAAAGCGCCTCAAAACCGAACGGAATGAATCCTTTGGTGGAAGTAAAAAATCTTTGAGATATTTCTCAAACTCTTCCCTAACTTTTTCTGGGTCGGCATCCTTAGCCTGTTCCAGTACTCTCTTTACATAATCATCTATTTCATCTGCTGCCATACGCAATTCCTCTTGCAATCGAAAACTCAAGAGTGCTTGAGTAACCCAACCGCTTCAGACAACTCCGAACGCGCACGTTTCCGTGTGTATGCATCCGAGGCAACAGTCTGGCGTGCGGGTTGGGTAAGACTCTGCACTCCATCACCTCCGGGAGTCATCATCGAGACACGACGGTTCATAATAGATTGCTTCCAAAACAGGTTTTCTTAGTGCATGGGCTTAGAAGCAGACACTGGTTGCCTCAAGTCAATGGGCGATTGGGGCGATTTCGTATTTAATGGCCAAAAAGTAGCACCTGGCAACCGTTTAGAGACCGCACTATCTGTTGGCAAAGACCCTATGGGGCAAAGCGCGGAAATCCCCGTGCAAATTCTTCACGGTTCAAAAAAAGGTCCGACAATCGCGGTAACCGCTGCAATCCATGGTGACGAACTAAACGGTACAGGAATTATCCATCACCTAGTTTACGGTGACGACCACCTCCCTGGTACCCCAGATGACCATATTGACCCAACTCAATTATCCGGCACGTTGATTCTCATCCCAGTAGTAAATGTTGAAGGAATGATGATGGGGGGACGCACAACTCCTGATGGCCGAGATCTAAATCGATTATTTCCTGGGTCAGAATCAGGAAATCAATCCCGCCGCCTTGCTCATACGCTTTTCACAGAGGTTATCCAACGCTCTGACTTCCTGATTGACCTACATACAGCACCCATCACGCGCATGAATGTGCCACAGATAAGAGCCGACTTAGATAATGCCAAATGCAAAAAAATTGCTCGTGCCTTTGGAACCAAAGTCATCATGAATTCAAAGGGTCCCAAAGGCAGTATCCGCCGCGAAGCAACCAAGGCAGGAACCCCTACAATTCTATTTGAAAGTGGGACTTCTCACCGATTTGAACCTGATTCCTTGGAGAGTGGTGTAAAGGGGATTCTCAATGTCCTAGCCCACCTGTGTATGCTAAAACGGGACATCATTAAACCAAATTGGAGGATTATCGTTAGGAAATTCCGCTGGGTTCGAGCGCCTGTTGGAGGCATTCTACACACCCTAGTAATAGGAGGTTCAACAGTCAAAGAAGGTGAGACCATCGCATATGTCACCGACCCATTTGGCGCTCGCGTTGATGATGTGGCCAGCCCGGTAAATGGTTACGTTGTCGGCCTTGCAACCACACCATTGGTCCGGCCAGGTGACCCGATAGCAAACATCGTGTTTGTTAGAGAAAAGAAAATTCAGGAGATTCTTGAAAAAGAAGCAATTGAGAAAGAATCTCAAACCAGCCATGATGAGGAAGTAGCAGAACAAGACATTGATGACGAAGAAGGTTCAACGCTTGATGAAACTGAATTTGTCAATTAATATGAGATAAAACGTTCAGAGGGTGTAAGCGAAAATTACCCAAATCCCTCAATAATTTAGAAGTTAGGGTAAATGAAAAAGTGCGATAGGCCGGACTTGAACCGGCGGCTTCCAGATCTTCAGTCTGGCACTCTCCCAGCTGAGTTACTATCGCTTGTGCTCCGGCGACTCGGCCCCGCTCTTCAAGCCTTTTGGCCTAGCCGATTCATTCTACGCCGTCGAGAGTAGCCTTCTGGAAGTCATGTATCTGCTTCATACCAATTTCAGCCAAGTCAACAAGCGCATTAAATTCTTCACGAGAATAAGTGGATTCTTCACCAGTTGACTGAACCTCAATGAAGCGACCATCACTGGTCATTACAACATTCATGTCAACATCTGCATTACTGTCGAGAATATAATCCAAATCAAGGTAGGTCTCGCCATCAACGAGACCAACACTAACTGCTGCAATATCGTTAGCAAGAATTGAGTTCTCATGAGATTGGCGTGCTTCAGCATCAAGTTCAGGCGCTGGCCAATTAGCCTTCTTCTCCTCATAAGTAGGGCGCAAAGCCTTTGGTAGAGAATCGCCACTAGCAATTAATCTACGAATCCCTAATCTCAGAGCAATATTTGCAGCAGTAATTGAAGCGCAGCGAGTTCCCCCGTCTGCATTCAGGACATCACAATCTACTGTAAGAGCAACTGGACCAAGTGCCTCTAGGTCAATCGCGCCACGTAGTGAGCGGGCAATGAGTCTCTCAATCTCGTAAGTTCGTCCCTTCGCCCCTCTCCTTTCTCTCTGAAACCTTGAGTCTGTTGAACCTGGTAGAAGAGAGTATTCTGAGTGAATCCAACCACGGTCTGCATCTCGAGGGAACCAGCGTGGTAGCGAATTCTGCTTAGTGCAGCATGCTAGCACAACCGTGTCACCCTGCTTGTAAAGAACCGATGCCAATGCATTCGGTGTGAAATCTAGTGTAACTGAGATTTCTCGCATCTCATCATTGTCTCTTGAAATTTCAAGGTCGGTCTTCTTCAATTTAGCCATTGAGCCGCCGACCTGCCCCTCCTCTTTGAATCGTCCGCCCCTATCCAAAGTATTAATTATCCTAAGTTTTCTGCGACACCCATGGCAGAAAAGTGCTCTCGCGACCCCTTCCTTGACTATTTGTCCAAGAATAATGTGAAAAATAAAAATATATTGAAAGATAAAATCATTGGTTGGTGCTTCCATAACCAAGCGGGACTAGGATGCGAATTAGAGACTTTCAAACAACGAATGGAAATAATGACAATTGGCACGGGAAAGTGGCGGGCGCAAAGGCACCCTGCTGGATTAGACGATGTTTTCGTCAGAGTAGATATTGACTTCGTCAGATTATTCGACCCTATTATAGACGAAATACCATGATTAACGAATTGCGTGCTTTGGCCTGAATGCATCAACAACTGTAGGGTCAGTCTCAATGTAAGGCCCACCAATCAAGTCAATACAATATGGGACTGCAGTAAATATTTCGTCAATAGTTTCGCGGATTGCCTTTGGCGCACCTGGTAAATTGATGATGAGTGCTTGGCCACGGATGCCTGCACTTTGACGCGACAAAATCGCCGTAGGCACATAACGAAGTGAAACTGCCCGCATCTGTTCACCAAAACCCGGCAACATCCTACTGCACACTGCTTCAGTCGCTTCTGGCGTCACATCTCTTGGCGCTGGACCTGTTCCACCAGTTGTAACAACAAGATTACACCCTTGTACATCAATCAAATCGATGAGGGCCGCTTCAATGGCCTCCTGTTCATCTGCAACAACAACAGAAATCGCATTCCATTCAGAAAGTAAGGCCTCTTCAAAGAAACCACGAATTGCTGGTCCACTAAGGTCTTCGTACTCACCACTACTAGCACGGTCTGATGATGTGAGAATCCCTACTTGGATGAACTCACCAACACCTGCCATGAGAACTCCACCCATCCCCAACATATCAAGAACGCCCCAAAAGTAGCGCCGCATCACTAGCGCTGAATAGAGTATTTCTAATCAGATATTACCTGGATGATTACCTACTGAATGCATAGTTCCTTCTTGTTGTGGCATTACACCGGGAGTTTGGTGCCCCTGTGCTAGAGCCATTTTTTGCTCAGGTGTTTTCAAAGTAAACCCTAAAATCAGGCCAATAAATGCAAGACATGAACAGCAAAGTCCACAGATGAGTTCCCAGAATCCATCTTCTCCCAATTCTTTTTGTGTATGGCGGTCGAACAAAATCATTTCTTGATTGCTTGAAATGGTGTACTTTTCACCAATCGTACAGCGATCTGGATCTATTGCGATCCATCTCTGGCCTTCTTCACCGGCCGTCCCGTATGTCTCCCAATACCCATTCATTTCAGCGTCGTCTAGGGTATCGCAAATGATCCCAACAATCATCCATCCATCCGAATAATCTCCGTTGATATCGATGTTGTCTTTGTCCAGACCTGCCAGTTTTCTGTTATCATCGAGTTCACAGTAGATGGTCCCTGAGGTAGAATTCATGTCGCTCCCTTGCTGATCTGTGATAGTGATGTTCAATCCTTCACAAGCATCGGTAATATTGTCATCATTGTTATCAACGGAGTATTCTCCTTGAATCATCAAGTACCAACCCGCAGACCCATCCTTAT
>Ga0209089_10000828_pt1 | contig 28217 bp, 25 predicted proteins | sample ArcticOcean_MG_C_FD_187431 | JGI IMG/M metagenome (GOLD analysis project Ga0209089, IMG submission 187431) | Marine microbial communities from western Arctic Ocean - ArcticOcean_MG_CB2_150 (SPAdes) (version 2) | ecosystem: Environmental > Aquatic > Marine > Oceanic | place: Arctic Ocean: Canada... | reverse complement strand
ACCTCAGCCAACACCTTCGTAATAGCAGCCGTCAACGTGGTCTTCCCATGGTCAATATGACCCATCGTTCCCACATTCACATGCGGCTTAGTCCGCTCAAACTTCTCCTTAGACATGATTCTCTTTCTCCGGTGCCTTTTCGTTCTTAGGGGTTAGCTAGATACTCGATTGGTCGATCTTGATAGTTACTCGCCGCGGATTCGTTTTACGATGTCTTCGGCAATATTGGTAGGGACTTGTTGGTAGTTCTCGAACTGCATCGAGTAGGTAGCCCGACCCTGAGTACGCGAACGCAGGTCGTTAGCGTATCCGAACATCTCGGATAGCGGTACCTGAGCATCAATGACTTGGGCTGTACCGCGGCTTTCCATCTGTCCAACCCGTCCGCGTCTGGCGTTGAGATCACCGATCACATCGCCCATGTAATCCTCGGGTGTGACAACTTCGACGGACATTACCGGCTCGAGAAGCACTGGGCCGGCGGCACGCGCTGCTTCACGCATAGCCATAGTGCCCGCTATTTTGAAGGCCATTTCGGATGAATCAACGTCGTGAGTTGATCCATCTATCAATTCGACTTTCACATCCACCATTGGAAACCCAGCAAGAGGGCCATTGTCCATTGAGGACTGTAAGCCAGCGTTGACTGAACTGATGTATTCGCGTGGTATGACCCCACCTTTGATGGAATCGTCAAACACATACCCCTCGCCAGCGCCGCCGGGTTCGAGATTGATGACTACCACGGCGAATTGTCCCGATCCGCCGCTTTGTTTGATGTGGCGGTATTCAAACTTGTTCACTGCTTTGGTGATGGTTTCGCGGTAAGCAACCTGGGGTTTACCAATGGTCGCGTCGACGCTGAACTCTCGAAGCATGCGGTCAACGAGCACTTCAAGGTGAAGTTCACCCATTCCCGAGATGACTGTTTGCCCAGTTTCTTCGTCGGTCTTGACTCGAAACGTCGGATCCTCTTCCGATAATGCGGTTAGGGCTTTGCTCAATTTGTCCTGGTCACCTTTGGAGCGAGGTTCGACCGCAACATGTACCACCGGTTCCGGGAAGACCAATTGTTCTAGGACGATTGGGTTGCTGGGGTCGCAAAGTGTGTCACCGGTCCGAGTATTTTTCAGCCCGATTCCAGCGACGATGTCGCCGGCCTGGATGTCGTCGCGGTCTTCGCGATTGTTGGCATGCATCTGCAAGATGCGGCCAATGCGTTCTTTGTTGCCGGTGGTGGTGTTAAGCACCTGCCCGCCCTTGTCGAGGCTGCCGCTGTACACCCTGAAGTAGACGAGCTTCCCTACGTGTGGGTCCGTCATAATTTTGAACGCCAATGCTGAAAAGGGTTCGTCGGGGTCGGGATGACGTTCTAGGTCTCCGTCACCGTTTAGAGAGGTGCCACTAATGGCGGGGATATCTAGAGGTGAGGGCAGGTATCGGGTGACGGCGTCGAGGAGCGGTTGAACTCCTTTGTTTTTAAATGCGGTACCTGTGAGCACGGGCACAATCTGATTGGCGATAGTGCCCCGACGAATAGCGTTATGCAGTGTCTCTTCGTCGACGTCTTTTCCTTCGAGGTACGCCATCATGATGTCTTCGTCCACATCGGCGAGTACTTCGAGAAGTTTTACGTGGTATTCCTCAGCTTCACTCTGCATGTCAGCTGGGATGTCAACGATGTCGTAGCTCGCTCCCAAGTCCTCTCCCTGCCAAACAACTGCTTTCATGCCGACAAGGTCAACAACTCCAGCGAAGTCAGCTTCGATTCCAATCGGCAGTTGCAGCACTGCAACGTTTGCTTCGAGGCGATCAACGATGCTGGCCAAAGAATCGTGGAAAGATGCTCCGGTTCGATCCAGTTTGTTAATGAAGCACATTCGAGGAACACCGTATTTGTCGGCTTGTCGCCAGACGGTTTCGGTCTGAGGTTCGACACCTGCAACGCCGTCAAAGACAGCAACTGCACCGTCAAGGACTCTAAGAGAACGTTCAACTTCGACTGTGAAATCGACGTGTCCTGGGGTGTCAATAATGTTGATTACGTGGTCATTCCATATGCAGGTCGTGGCTGCAGAGGTGATGGTGATGCCTCGTTCTTGTTCTTGTTCCATCCAATCCATGGTCGCAGCGCCGTCGTGAACTTCGCCGATTTTGTAGTTGACCCCGGTGTAATACAGGATCCGTTCCGTGGTGGTGGTTTTGCCGGCATCGATGTGGGCCATGATGCCGATGTTTCGCACGCGGTCAAGCGGTTGATTGCGTGGCATGGAGGTTCTGCCTCGGTCTCTCGGTGTTCAGGGGTTGGGGGGTTCGTACAGGGAATAGTTGGTGGTGCTCTCATAAGCACGTCCGACACCTAGTGTGCCGTGTTCCACCGTATTGGGGGGGACAGCGCGTCTCTCGCTACCACCTGTAGTGGGCAAAAGCCTTGTTAGCTTCGGCCATACGATGTGTGTCTTCTCGACGTTTAGCCGAGGAACCGGTGCCGTTAGAGGCATCTAGAACTTCGTTTGCGAGGCGTTCGGCCATCGTGCGTTCGCGGCGTTCGCGTGAATAGCTCACAATCCAACGAATCGCGAGGGTGTTGGCACGACGCGGCCGAACTTCGACGGGAACCTGGTAGGTCGCTCCGCCGACGCGCCGACTCTTTACTTCGAGTTGTGGTTTTGTGTTGTCGACGGCGCGTTTCAGCACGTCAAGCGCCTCGCCGCCTGTTTTGTCAGAAACAAGGTCAAGCGCGTCGTAAACAATACGTTCTGCGGTGGCCCGCTTACCTCGTTGCAGAACCTTGTTGATTACTTGGGTGACGAGAGTCGAGTCATAAACTGGATCGGCCGCAAGTTCGCGCCTGGGGGCAGCACCACGACGAGGCATTTCAGCTCTCCTTCTTAGTGCCGTAACGAGAACGCGCTTGCTTGCGCGCCGAAACACCGGACGCGTCTAGGGAACCACGGATGACTTTATAACGAACACCAGGAAGATCTTTCACGCGGCCGCCTCTAACCAGAACAATGCTGTGCTCTTGGAGGTTGTGGCCTTCACCCGGTATGTAAGCGGTGACTTCTATTCCGCTTGTGAGGCGAACACGCGCAACTTTGCGAAGGGCCGAGTTCGGCTTCTTGGGTGTGTGGGTGTACACGCGAGTGCATACACCGCGTCGCTGGGGGGAACCCTTAAGGGCAGGGGTCGTACCCTTCGTTGGTTTGGATTTTCTGCCATTGCGGACTAGCTGCTGGATTGTGGGCATCAAATTCCTCAGAACTAAGCGACCTATAAGACGGGAGTGGGCTTGGTCCTTTTGACACGGGTCACATGGCCAGGCCGGACTAAGACCGATGGATAAGGCTACGAGTCGCGGGTCAGCTAGACAACCTCAAGTTCTATTGGTGTCTCCCCGGACTCAACAAATTCCACAAGATTCCCATACAGATCACCCTATTGGCCTCCGGTTACTCGATCGGAAACAGCCTTAAGTAGTTGATCTATGTCATCACGCGACGTGGCTACTGCAAAAGCCACTACCGGGCCCGCCGGCAAAATTGCCCAAACTTCCTTGCCAACAACCGCAACCGATCCAACTAGTAAACCCCATCTCGCCGGCTCCGTATTTGCAATCGCCGCATTTGAGAGCACGGCTGTTCGCAAACCATCAATAAAACTCATATTCCCTATTACGTGGTCCATTACCCTGACGAGTAGAAGCGCTCCAATCGACTCCGAGTTTCGGGTGACCCCCACGGCGACTACATCGCTCACAGCAGCAGCTATTTCTAGGTCGTCAAATATAAACCCCTGAAGCTGATTCTTGGCTCTCGGCGACAGAGGCACAGGTCGCAGGTCAGTTGGCCATTTCATCGTTTCAAGAAGCTGTGACGCGCTGAGCACGCGCGCATCCACTACTGACACAGCGGTGGTGGGCGTTATCTGATTATCAACTGATGTACCGGCGCAACTCGTCGCGCTTAGCCAGAGCACCAACGTGGCACTCATGGCTGCTTGTCGCATATAACGGTAGCTAGCCGGCGTCGCCGAGTTCGGCGACGTCACCACCCTCGCCGGTACCAATAGTGGCTAGCCATTCCGCAGGATCCAGATCTTCGTCGGAAGTGAAGAACTCCATCGGTTCGTACTCCGGTGCAGTTGTGTCGATGTTTCGGTACTGCCCCTGACCTGTACCGGCAGGAATGAGTTTGCCGATAATGATATTTTCTTTGAGACCTTTCAGGTCATCACGCCGTGATTCGATGGCAGCTTCTGTGAGAACACGAGTGGTCTCTTGGAAAGACGCTGCTGATAGCCAGGAGTCGGTCGCCAATGAGGCTTTGGTAATCCCCATGATGACGGGGCGAGCTTCTGCTGGGCGTTGCCCTTCTTGCACGAGGTTGCGGTTGACTTCTGCGTATACGCGTTGATCAACCTGCTCGCCTGGCAAGAAAACAGATTCTCCGGGTTCTCCAACGAGCACTCGACGAGTCATCTGCCGGATGATGAGTTCGATGTGTTTGTCATGGATCGAAACACCTTGTTCTCGGTAGACCTTTTGAACCTCTTCAACGAGGTATTGCTGGGTTTCGCGCACACCTCGTATATCTAGAAGTTCTTTGGGGTCGCGAGGGCCATCAACTAACGGGTCTCCAGCTCGGGTTTCTTGATTGTCGACCACTGCAAGGCGAGCCATCGTCGGGACGGTATGTGTCTCTTCTTCACCGTCGTCGCCTACCACGATGATCTCTCGACCTCGACCGTCGTCGTCACCAATACGGACAACGCCGGATCGCGTCGCGAGTGTGGCTTTGCCCTTGGGCGTACGGGCTTCGAACAGTTCCACGACGCGGGGTAGGCCGCCAGCAATGTCGCTCCCAGCTACGCCACCTGTGTGAAAAGTTCTCATGGTCAGCTGCGTTCCGGGTTCACCGATTGACTGGGCTGCGATGACGCCGACTGCTTCGCCGACTTCGATCATTTTCCCGGTCGCTAGAGATCCCCCGTAGGCCTTAGCTGATACGCCAAATTCCGAGTTGTCGGTTAGAGGGGAGAGAACTTGCACCCGAGTGACTTTCGGATCATCGCGCAAGGTTTCCATCTCTTCATCACCGACAAGAGTGCCTGCTGGCATTACGCCGTCTGTTAGCTCAACATCTTGGGCTAAACATCGACTGAAAAGTCGAGTTTCCAAATATGCCCGTTTTTCGGCGGTGTCGGCTTCTATGTCTTCAAGCCAGAGTCCTAGCACTGGCCCAGATCTCTCAAACGGATCTTCTTCATTCACTATGAGCTCTTGGGCTACGTCAACAAGTCGACGCGTCAAATAGCCGGAGTCCGCTGTGCGGAGCGCTGTATCAACAAGTCCTTTGCGAGCGCCTGGTGTGGAGATGAAGTACTCCAGCATCGACAAACCCTCGCGGTAGGACGATTTGATCGGTCGGGGGATGATGTCACCTCGAGGGTTAGCTACTAACCCTCGGATCGCTGCAATTTGTCGCACCTGCATCATGTTGCCTCGTGCGCCTGAGCCCACCATCATGTCGATGGGATTGAAGGTGACTTTTTTTAGTTCAACTTCAAGAGAAGCGCGGACTTCTTCTGTAGCAGAGGTCCAAATTTCAACTTCTTTTTGCCGGCGTTCTCCATCGGTGATGATCCCGCGACGGAATTGGTTTTCAACGCGTTCTGCGTCGCTTTCGTACCGTTCAAGGATTTCCGCTTTGTCAGGCGGAGTGCGAACATCGTCGATGGAGATCGTCAGACCAGACAGAGTGGCATATTTGTAGGTGAGGTCCTTTATCCGGTCAAGAGCAATCGCCACTTCGGTTGTACGCCAGCCGTCAGAAAGGTCGCGAACTATATCGCCCATGTCAGCTTTTTTTATTGTCTTGTTAACGAATGGGAATCCCTCAGGAAGCGTTTCATTGAAAAGCACTCGTCCTGGCGTGGTGACATGGTGTCCACCATCTTCTTTGGCCAGTGCCTCTGTACGCCAAATGATTGACGCATGAAGTTCAAGACGGTTCAGCGCTACAGCGCGTTCAATTTGGTGGAAGTGTCTAAAGATTGGAAGATTTTCACTCTCCGCCTCGGGGCCCTGCTCTGTGAGGTAGTAGCCACCAATGATCATGTCCTGACTGGGAACGGTCATAGGTCGACCATCTGCGGGTGAGAGAATGTTGTTCGCTGAGAGCATCAGTACTCTTGCTTCAGCTTGAGCTTCAGATGACAGCGGCAGGTGCACTGCCATCTGATCGCCATCGAAGTCAGCGTTGAATGCAGCGCACACCAGGGGGTGAATCTGGATTGCTTTTCCTTCTACCAAGATCGGCTCGAATGCCTGAATACCGAGGCGGTGGAGGGTCGGGGCGCGGTTGAGAAGTACTGGGTGTTCCTTTATAACTTCTTCCAGGACATCCCAGACTTCAGATCGGCGGCGTTCAACCATGCGTTTCGCGGACTTGATATTTGGCGCAAGGTCAAGGTCATCCAGACGTTTCATAACAAATGGTTTGAACAACTCCAATGCCATGAGTTTGGGAAGTCCACACTGATGCAACTTGAGAGTTGGGCCCACCACGATCACTGAACGACCTGAGTAGTCGACTCGTTTTCCTAACAGGTTCTGACGGAAGCGACCTTGCTTTCCTTTAAGCATGTCCGATAGCGACTTCAACGGACGGTTACCTGGGCCCGTTACCGGCCGACCCCGCCGACCGTTGTCAAAGAGTGCGTCAACGGCTTCTTGAAGCATTCTTTTTTCGTTATTAACGATGATTTCGGGGGCGCCGAGGTCTAGGAGACGCTTCAATCGGTTATTTCTGTTGATCACGCGCCGGTACAGATCATTCAGATCTGAGGTCGCGAATCGTCCACCATCCAATTGGACCATGGGACGAAGATCAGGAGGGATAACGGGAACAGCGTCGAGAATCATGGCTCGCGGGTCATTGATTCGTTTGTCGTTGGAGTTTCGACGATTGAACGCGCTGAGAATTTTTAGCCGCTTGATTGCCTTTTGTTTGCGCTGGGCTGATAGGGGGCGGCGTCCATCTGCGGCTTCGATGGCTTCGCGAAGAAGAAGTTCTTCATCGTCGAAATTGATTCGAGCCATGAGTTGGACGATGGCTTCGGCGCCCATTCCGCCTTCGAAGTAGTCACCGTAGCGGTCTTCCAGTTCACGCCAAAGCAATTCGTCTTCGATGATTTTGCGGCCGTGCAGCTTCTCGAACTCGTCAAAAGCACGCTCAACGGTCTCAATCTCGGTGGCGCAGTCGGTTCGGAGTGCTTCAACGTCTCGATCGGCGTCGCGTCGGCGAGATTTCAAGTCTTTTTCTTTCAGACCTTCAGCTTCAAGTTGGGTGATTTCTTTTTCGAGCTCTTTCAGTCGTCCAGCGATTTCATCATCGAATTCTTCGCGGATGACGTCGAGTTCTTCGCGCATTTCTAATTCGAGACGCGGCAGGTCTTCATGCCGTTTATCTACGTCAACCCAGCTGACAAGGTTGGCGGCGAAATAGATGACGCGTTCGAGTTGTTTAGCTTTGAGTTCTTCTTTGATTGCTAGACCTGTGAGTAGATAAGCCAGCCAACTTCGGGTGCCGCGTAGGTACCAAATGTGTACTACTGGTGCGGCGAGTTCGACGTGGCCCATTCGTTCGCGGCGAACTTTTTGTCGCGTGACTTCAACTCCGCATCGTTCGCAGATAATGCCCTTGAAACGAACTCGCTTGTACTTACCGCAAGCGCATTCCCAGTCTTTGGTAGGACCAAATATTTTCTCGCAAAAAAGACCGTCTTTTTCAGGCTTGAGGGTCCTGTAGTTAATGGTCTCCGGTTTTTTTACTTCACCGTTTGACCAGGTTCGGATGGCATCGGCGGTGGCGAGGCCGATGCGAATGTCGGAGAACTCGTTGACGTCAATCATTTGTTGCTCTCAATTCGCGAAGTGGAAGGATTGTGCGCGGCGACAGTCATATTCGTTGCCTCCGAAGCTCGTCATCTTCGTCGGTTCCTCGTTCTGGTCTGCTGATATCGATGCCCAACAACTCTTCGGCTCGGAACACGTCCTCGTCAAGCCCCTGCATGTCAATTTCATCTCCAGTAAGCGAGATGACCTCAACGTTAAGACAGAGGGCTTGCATTTCTTTGATCAGCACCTTGAAACTCTCGGGAATCCCAGGTTCTGGAATATTTTTTCCCTTAACAATCGCTTCATACACCTGGACTCTGCCCAATGTGTCATCGGACTTTATGGTTAGGAGCTCTTGTAGCAGATAAGCAGCGCCGTACGCCTCTAGGGCCCAGACTTCCATTTCGCCGAAACGTTGGCCGCCGAATTGGGCCTTGCCTCCCAATGGCTGCTGGGTGATCATCGAGTATGGGCCAGTTGAGCGGGCATGAATTTTGTCGTCAACAAGGTGCGCCAATTTCAGGATGTAGCTGTACCCAACCATGATCGGTTTGTCGTACGCTTCGCCGCTTCGGCCGTCGTACACAACGGCTTTCCCGGCTGTTGTCATCATCCTCTCGCCCGAAGATGCTTCGGGACGCAGATTCTCTAGTGCTTGTTGAATAGTGGGGTGGACGCCAGCTCGTTCAGTTTCATCCCACTTTGCTCCGTCAAAGACAGGGGTAGCGACGAAAACTGATGGTTCAGTTCTGGGTCGCGTCTTTCGTTCGATGTTTGAGATGGGTTCACTTCCAACGAGTTCGCCGTTGTGTTCCCATCCCCAGCGTGCTGCATACCCGAGGTGGGCTTCGAGAACCTGGCCGACGTTCATCCGGCTGGGAACCCCAAGTGGGCTAAGGAGGATGTCGAGTGGTGTGCCATCCGCAAGATAAGGCATCTCTTCGATGGGCAGGATCTTGGAGATAACGCCTTTATTTCCATGTCGCCCTGCCAGCTTGTCACCAACGCTGATTTTGCGTTTTTGTGCCACGTAGACCCGCACAAGCTCGTTTACACCAGGAGGAAGTTCTTCGTCGTCGTCTCGTTGCAACACCCGAACATCGGTGACGACGCCTCTTTCTCCATGAGGCACCTTCAACGAAGTGTCACGCACTTCGCGAGCTTTTTCTCCGAAGATAGCTCGGAGTAGGCGCTCTTCAGGAGTTAATTCTGTTTCGCCTTTTGGTGTGACTTTGCCAACGAGCACGTCGCCGGGACCCACTTCAGCCCCAACGCGTATTACGCCACGCTCATCGAGGTCACCTAAGACGTCGTCGGCAACGTTTGGAATGTCGCGAGTGATTTCTTCGGGTCCGAGTTTGGTGTCACGGGCATCGATTTCGTGTTCATGTATGTGAATCGAAGTGAGCACGTCATCTTTAACAAGACGTTCGCTAAGGATGATCGCGTCTTCAAAGTTGTACCCCTCCCACGCCATGTAGGCCACAAGAAGGTTCTTGCCTAACGCCAACTCCCCTTGATCGGTGGAGGGGCCATCAGCAAGTACAGCTCCCTTCTTAACCTTCTCTCCTTCACGAACAACCGGCTTTTGGTTAATGCAGGTGTCTTGGTTGGAGCGCTCGAATTTCAGAAGTTGGTGCCTAACGTCACCGGCTTTCTTGTATTCGACGGTAATGCTGTCGCCGGTGACTTGGCTAACTACACCGTCTTCAACTGCGAGAAGAACGTCTGCTGCGTCGCCTGCGGCGCGAGATTCGATGCCTGTTCCTACATATGCCGCTTCTGATCGAAGCAGTGGCACAGCTTGGCGCTGCATGTTTGCTCCCATGAGGGCGCGATTTGCATCGTCGTGCTCCAGGAACGGGATCAACGCCGTCGCAACGGACACAATCTGTTTGGGTGAGACGTCCATCATGTCGACTTCAGCCGCTGGTACGTAACTGATTTCTGTCGTCGACGCGAAGTACGTGTCGCGCTCCATTTGAAGCTTGAGGTCCTGGAGGCTTGCGCCTTGTGGGCTCTTTCGCACCAGTACTCTCGGGTTGCTAAAAGCTTTTTTGTCGGTCAGCGGCGCGTTGGCTTGAGCTACAACGAATTCTTCTTCTTCGTCTGCGGTGAGATAACGGATTTCGTCACTAACTATTCCGTTTTTGACGACTCTGTATGGCGCTTCGATGAATCCGAATTCATTCACTCGCGCGTATGTTGCCAATCCTCCAATAAGCCCGATGTTTGGTCCTTCTGGAGTTTCAATCGGACACATGCGTCCGTAGTGGCTGAAGTGGACGTCTCTAACTTCAAAGCCAGCTCGTTCTCGGGACAGACCACCTGGGCCAAGCGCTGAGAGCCGACGCCGGTGAGTCAAACCGGAAAGCGGGTTGACCTGGTCCATGAACTGTGACAGTTGTGATGTACCGAAGAATTCTTTAATCGCTGCTGTTACAGGTCTGGTGTTAATGAGTGTCGTTGGTGTAATGGCCTCGACGTCTTGAGTTGTCATCCGTTCTCGGACAACTCTCTCCATGCGGCTGAGACCTATGCGGACCTGGTTTTGGATGAGTTCGCCTACAGACCGAATTCGCCTATTCGCGAAATGGTCTTGGTCATCAAGGCGATAGCCCGGTTCCGCGTTAGCAAGGTGCAGCAAATAGCTGATGGCAGCTAGTACTTCCGAACGAGTCAGAACTTGGGAGTCAGCTTCAGGACGTTCTAGGTCAAGTCCGAAGAGATTTTCGAGTTTGTCGATTTCGGCACTTAGTTTTTTGTTGAGCTTGTACCGGCCCACTTTTGAGAGGGAATATCGGCGTTCTTCAAAATAGGCGTTGTTGAAGTAGTTGGCTGCGGCTTCGGGTGTGGGGGGTTCTCCTGGCCGAGCACGCTTGTATATCTCGATCAACGCCTCTTCTTTTGTCGGCGCGACTGGTGTGTCTTCCTCGTGGACCCACTTGGCTCGCTCGGTTTCCCATTGGCCTTCGAGGAAGTCGAAGTGTTGGACGAAACGTTCAAGAAAACCTGGATGACTAGCTTCGTCGTAGCCGAGTGCGCGAAGCACAGTGAAAATGCTGAGTCGGCGTTTTCTAGCGATGCGGGCACCGGCTGTGACGTCTTTACCGGGTTTGTGTTCTACGTCGAATTCGATCCACTCACCGCGATAGGGGTGGATGGTTCCAGTGACAAGCTGGTGCTTTTGCATATTACGAAGTCGGTAACGCTCCCCGGGCTGGAAGATGACGCCTGGCGATCGGACGAGTTGACTTACGATGACTCGCTCCGTGCCGTTGATGATGAAGGTCCCCTTCTCGGTCATCTTGGGGAAATCACCCATGAACACTGTTTGCTCTTTGATTTCGCCAGTGTTTCGGTTCATGAACCGAGCTCGAACGAAAATCTGATCAGAGTATGTGTGATCTTTCTCTTTGCATTCCTTTTCGGAAAACTTGGGAGGTCCTTTGAGGTCCTCGTCTTCAGCGTCGAACTCAAATTCAAGTTCGAGGTTTCCTGTGAAATCAGTTATCGGACTGATATCGGCAAAGGTTTCTGCCATACCGAGCGCGAGAAAGCGTTCGAAGGATTTTTTTTGGACGTCAATTAGGTCGGGTAGCGGCAGAACCTCTTCGAGGTTGCCAAATGAATACCGTTCCCGGACAGGGCGAGACGACAACGGGATCTCCTAGAGATTTGTATTCAGTTGCGACCGCAGCGGACGGTCGTCATAAGCATGGGTGCGCGGGAACTCGTAGTGTTTTCCAAAAAAGACGACACCAGAGCCACGACAGCGGACAGGCTAGCGGCCAGAACGGCTTTCAACAAACCGGAGGTTGCTAGCTGGGAATTACAGCCGCGCTGTGGGGAGCTAAATAGCAGCCACCCATGAACACTATTGCGTTCTTGACAGCGAGGTCGACCGCTTGATCGACAGGACCTTTCTTGGTTAGTAACGCCAACAAGGCCGTAGTCGAACAAGTAGGTCTATTTGATGTCGGCGGTGCCGCCAGCGGCTTCGATAGCCTCTTTGGCTTTGTCGGCATCTTCTTTCGAGACGCCTTCGAGAATATTGTTTGGCGCGCCTTCAACTAGATCCTTGGCTTCTTTCAGCCCAAGACTGGTGAGCCCGCGGACCTCTTTGATGACCTGAATCTTTTTCTCGCCAACGCCGGTGAGGACGACGTCGAATTCGGTTTGGGCTTCGGCAGCTTCGCCGCCTGCGTCGCCGCCTGCAGCAGCCATCATGACCGGTGCGGCAGCGGCAGCTGTGACATCGAATTTCTCTTCGAATGCTTTCTTTAGCTCGACAAGTTCAAGGACCGACATGCTGCCGATCGCGTCGAGGATTTCTTCGGTGGTTGCCATTTCTTTGCTCCTAGGTTTCTAGTTCTCTTCGGTGGCAGCTTCGCTGCCATCTTCTTGTGTTGACTTTGTTGGAGTTTTCTCCGCCGGTGTTTCTGCTTCGGCTTGTTCGCTGGGTTCTTCATCATCAGCGTCTTCAGCGGTCACCGAATCAGCATCAACTGCTTCCTCGGCAGAAACCTCTGCTTCGGCTTGTTCGCTGGGTTCTTCATCATCAGCGTCTTCAGCGGTCACCGAATCAGCATCAACTGCTTCCTCGGCAGAAACCTCTGCTTCGGCTTGTTCACCCTTGTCTGATAGAGATTGCAGCAAATTCGCCATTTCCGACAGCAGGTTGTTCATCATTGATGCCATCTGCTGAAGCGGCGCAGCCAGACCAGCCGCGAGAGAAGTCAGCAATTCATCGCGTGATGGGAGATCGGCAAGTTGGCGCACTTGAGCTTCATCAAGGACTTCACCGTTTAAAAGTCCGCCTTTGATGATCAATGCGTCATTGACCGCCGCGAATTGCTTCAGAGCTTTAGCCGCAGCTCCAGGGTCCTTGTCTACGAATGCCAACGCTGTCGGCCCAATGAGCATGTCAACAAAACTCTCGGGGAAGCCTTCTTCCAACGCCCGACGCACAAGGGTATTTTTGTAAATTTTGTAGATGGCTTCGGCGTCACGCAGAGCGTTACGCAGTTCCGTCATCTGGGTTACGTCGAGACCTCGATATTCGGTAACGAGCACGGCTTCCGCTTCGTCAAAGCGTTTTCGAACGTCTTTAACAACTGAGGCTTTTTCCGCTCGTGGTTCTCGTGCCATGTCTCACCCCCTCTTGGGTAGTCGGTGCTCGCATAGCGAACACCGAATCCAAGGGTCCGAAACTTCGGCCAAGGGCAACAGGGTTCGCCTCGTCGGGCTCAAGATGATTAACCCATCCTGATTTAGGGCCTAGTGGCCACCAGAGGTCTACGGCGAGCGAAATTTAATTGTCAGATCAGGTTAGGGGAGCAACGTTGGAAAGCAAACAGGACGCCCACCAGATTTCGAATTTGTTTATTCACCAAGCTTGCCGGGATCAACTTTGACGCCTGGGCCCATAGTTGACGAAAGAGTGATTTTTTTGATGTATCTGCCCTTGGTGGAAGCCGGGCGAGCTCGCTCGATCTCATCCATAACGGCAGTAAAATTGGCAACTAAATCAGTTGCTCCAAAACTGGTTTTCCCGATGGCTAGTTGGACGTTGCCGTATTTATCTGTTCGGTACTCAACTTTGCCACCTTTGAATTCACCCACAGCTTTGCCGATATCTGTGGTTACCGTCCCAGACTTGGGATTAGGCATTAATCCGCGTGGGCCAAGCACCCGGCCGAGCTTGCCAACTAAGGGCATCATGTCCGGCGTTGCAATCGCAAGATCAAAGTCAGTGAAACCTTTTTCAATTCGCTCGGCAAGATCGGCTGCTCCAACCAGATCAGCTCCGGCTTCAGTAGCTTCAACCGCGGCATCGCCTTGGGCAAACACTGCGACTCGCACATCTCCGCCAGTCCCTGATGGCAACGCAACAGTGCCTCTCACCATTTGGTCAGCTTTACGAGGATCAACTCCTAAACCAACAGCGATATCTACGGCTTCGTCAAATTTGGCACCAGCCATTTCTTTAACTATTTCGATTGCCTGCGCTGGCTCGTGAAGCATTTGTCGGTCGTATCGTCCGACTGCATCTGAATATTTTTTTCCACTCATTAGTGTCGCCCTTCAGCTACCTCTTCGTATGCGCCCGCTGGACGAGGTCTTTCCAGCGGGCGTCTTGCGATTACGCGCCGTGTACTTCAATACCCATCGAACGAGCCGTTCCAGCTACCTGCAGCTTGGCGGCCTCAAGGTCATTGGCATTGAGGTCGGGCATTTTCACATTTGCGATTTCTTCCAACTGTCTTTGAGAGATCGATCCGACAGTTTCTCGCCCTGGTTCATTTGCTGCTTTGTCGAGTCGAGCTGCTTCGCGAATCAGGACCGATGTTGGAGGTGTCTTCGTAATGAAAGTGAACGAGCGATCTTCAAATATGGTGATCTCGACGGGAACAATGGTCCCTCGCTGACCTTCGGTTTGCGCGTTATATGCCTTGCAGAAATCCATGATCTGAACTCCGTGGGGGCCAAGCGCTGTTCCGACTGGTGGAGCTGGGCTGGCTTGTCCGGCTGGGATCTGGATCTTGACTATTGCGGCGACTTTCTTTTTCGCCATGAGCGTTCTCCGTATGGGTGGGGCTCAAGCGTCAGCGAGAGCGAGACATGACATTGTTCCGGGTGGATCCTCAGATGACAACCAACCTGGAGTCAAATTTTTGCAACTTGCGCGAAATCTAGTTCTACTGGCGTTTCTCGACCAAAGATATTGACCAACACTTTAACTTTGAGTTGCTCTTCGTTGATTTCAACGATTTGGCCTTGGAAGTCTGCGAATGGGCCTTCTTTGATTCGCACACTCTCATTGAGTTCATAAAGAAGGCGTGGCTTGAGCTTTCGCTGCGGTTCATCACCATCTTTTTTTAGGGCAAGGAAGTTATCTACTTCTTTGCGTCGCAGTGGTGACGGTTTGCCGCCCGGGCCAGCGAATCCTGTTACCCCAGGTGTATTGCGGATCATGTGATGCACGTCATCGTTCCTGCGGCAACGAATCAATAGGTACCCCGGGAACATCTTTTTTTGGACCACGACCCGTTGTCCATTACGAAACTCGGTGACGTCTTCCATGGGAACGACGACCTCGTAAATTTTCTCTTCCATGTCAAATGACTGGACTCGAGCTTCAAGGTTTTGTTTGACCTTTTTTTCGTACCCAGATTGGGTGTGCACGACGAACCACTTGCCCGGTCGGTCGTAAGCGGAGACCTCTTCCTCGACTGGTTCTAGAAGGTCATCTTCATTGAGAACATCACCGTTCTCAGAACCTAAAGGTTGTTCTGCGTCGGGATCGCTTGTTTGGGTGACGCTGTCGTCGACGTCGGTTCGGATCTCCGAATCTGCTGAAGTTTCGCTACCTAGCAGGCGGCGCGCCGCTGCCATGGGATCGGGGGTTGAGGAATCGGTATCAGTCATTAGTTCACATCGAAGAGGCGTAGAACCCCTTCGCCAGTCAGGTAGTCAAGCCCAGCGATTAGAGCGGTCAGAACAACAATGGTGCAAAACACAACCACTGAGTAGTTGATGATCTCGTCCTTGGTGGGCCACACTACTTTACGCAGTTCGCCCTTTACCTCTCGCACGAACTGGGTCGGACCTGCCCGTTCGGTGTCATTGGGATTCCCAGCACCAGCGCCGCGACGATCACGGTTGGCTATAGGAGCGCCATCGGCGCTCATTTCTCCCTGCTTTTGCAGGTGCCTTCGTGTCTGTCGATTCATTGCCATGGGTGATTGCCGTGTGTTCGGGCCCAAATTCGGGCGGGGATGGATGCGCCGTTAAGGACAACAGCGAAGCAGGGCAGGAGGGACTTGAACCCACAACCTTCGGTTTTGGAGACCGGTGCTCTACCAAATTGAGCTACTGCCCTCAGTGGAAGCGAACTTCCAAGTGACGAGGCAGTGAAAAACGATAGCAGCGGGCTTCTTCGTTTCCTTTTTCTTATTGAGATGCTTATCGCGTTAACTTGCTTGAACGGCACGGCGGCGCCCCGATCGCGAACCGATTCCTACGAGTAATGCAATGGCCACCACGCACATTCCGGCGAATTTTGACCGACGGCGACGGGCGATAGCAGGTCTTCTGTCTAGCGTGTCGACGACGTTGAGAATACGGTTCACCAAGCCACCTGGAACAGATACATCGTTTCTCAATGCCTGTAGTTGTCTTTGTATTCGACGTTCTCTAGACATTTCTGCTTGGCATCGAAGGCATTTTCGGACATGTTCCCGGATCTTCAAAGATCCAATGATTTCTCCACGCGCCATAGCCCTTATTTGTCGCTTATTACGCTCACATCGCATAACGCGCCTCAAATGCGTCGTCAGTGGCTTGGGCATCAACTGCTGTTTGGGTGGTTTCAATCGCGACGCGTAAACGCTTGCGGCCGCGATGCAGCCGTACCTTTGAGGCAGTTGCAGAGATACCCAGTTGATTTCCAATTGTTGAGTGCGGTAAATCGAAGATATCTCTCAGCACGACGACGGTGCGAAGGTGTGGTGGAAGTCCTTCAAGCGCATCTAGGAGCTCAGTGCTGAATTCTGCGTCGGTGAGATGACACTCAGGGTGGTGATCACGGTTGGCGTCCACAACATCTTCTTGGATCTGGTCGCACTGGTACCGGTTGCGCCGTGTGACCAGGGTGTTCGCGCAGTTGACCGTGATGCGATGCAGCCATGTACTAAATCGTGCTTCGCTTCGAAAATCGATCAGGCTTCTGTATGCGCGAAGATACGCGTCTTGGACGACGTCGAAGGCGTCGTGGTGATTTCCGGTGAGGCGAGCCGCTAAGAGAAATATGTCGGCGTATGTTGCCTCTACTAACCGAGCGAATGCGGCTTCGTCACCCGCGCGTGCTGCGTCAACATCGGCCCGAATTTGCTCTGTAGGCATGGTTTGACGCTACTCGGCGGTTTACGGTGAGGTTGTCTTCAGGTATTAGTTTCGTGATTGTGTCCGAGCAAGACACTTGAAAAGTGGGTTATTCGAGGATCTTGGTGACTCGACCCGCACCCACGGTGCGGCCACCTTCACGAATTGCGAACCGTAGACCCTCGTCCATAGCGATCGGATTGATCAACTCGACGGTCATTTCAGTGTTATCACCGGGCATGCACATTTCTGTGCCCGAGGGCAACTCAACCATGCCTGTGATGTCTGTCGTCCGGAAATAGAACTGGGGTCGATAGTTCGAGAAGAACGGCTTGTGACGGCCGCCTTCTTCCTTAGTCAAGACATAGGTCTGCGCTTCGAACTTGGTGTGAGGGGTAATGGATCCCTTCGCGCAACACACCTGACCACGCTCTACTTGTTCTTTATCAATACCTCGCAAAAGCAACCCAACGTTGTCGCCAGCTTGACCTTCATCAAGGATCTTGCGGAACATTTCCACACCAGTGATCGTGGTGGTCTGAGTGTCACGAATACCGACAATCTCGATCTCTTCACCAGTGTTCACCACACCGGTCTCAATCTTGCCCGTCACCACAGTGCCTCGACCCGTAATAGAGAACACATCCTCAATTGGCATCAAGAACGGCTTATCGTTATCTCGATCAGGCAAAGGAATTGCTTCATCCACAGCTGTCATCAGCTCCAGAATCTGGTCTGCAGCGCCATCAACGCCTTCCAACGCATTTAACGCAGAAATCTGAACAACTGGGACATCATCACCTGGGAACTCATATTCAGTGAGTAATTCTCGAACTTCGAGTTCCACCAACTCCAAGAGTTCCTCATCATCAACCATGTCAACCTTGTTCAAAGCCACCACAATGTAAGGAACACCAACCTGGCGAGCCAACAACACATGCTCCCGGGTTTGGGGCATCGGACCATCAGCAGCCGACACCACAAGAATCGCACCGTCCACCTGAGCGGCACCAGTAATCATGTTCTTGATGTAGTCAGCGTGACCCGGCATATCAACATGCGCGTAATGGCGGTTCTCAGTCTCATACTCAACATGAGAAATCGAAATCGTGATACCACGCTCCCGCTCCTCCGGCGCCTTATCGATATCTTCAAACGCCGTCACAACGCCGCCCGAAACCTCAGCCAACACCTTCGTAATAGCAGCCGTCAACGTGGTCTTCCCATGGTCAATATGACCCATCGTTCCCACATTCACATGCGGCTTAGTCCGCTCAAACTTCTCCTTAGACATGATTCTCTTTCCTACAGTCAGCCCGACAATTCCTGGGGCCGAGAATTATTAGCAGCTTCATGCTGCTTAGCCTCGGCCGGCTGGCTGAGGGTTGTAGCGGGACCGGGGTTCGAACCCGGGACCTCACGATTATGAGCCGTGCGCTCTGACCAACTGAGCTATCCCGCCATGCTCTCTCGAGCGAGCCCCGTGCCGGAATCGAACCGGCGACACCAGCCTTACCATGGCTGTGCTCTACCGACTGAGCTAACGGGGCAACCATGAGCGGGCACACCCGCACAAGCGTGAAAGCATACGGATGATCCCCGGCGTTCCACAACCCCTAGACCGGTACCTTTGTTTATATGTGGATTCGGTTAGCCAAGCTTTCTGACGCCGCTGCAATCGCAGAGATCTACAACTACGAGGTCCTCTCAGGAGTTGCGACCTTCGATTTGGTACCTAAGTCTCTCGAGGAACAGCGAGATTGGCTGCGTGATCGGTCGGGCGCCCTTCCTTGCATCGTCGCCGTCGAAGACACCGAAGTAGTGGTGGGTTGGGCTTGCCTTTCCAAGTACAGGGACCGGCCGGCGTATGGAACAAGTGTCGAAAATTCAATTTACGTCCATCCTGACCACCAGGGAAAAGGTGTGGGTGGCTTGTTGATGAGTGAATTAGTCGTGCTTGCAGACGAACACGGATTTCACGCAACGTTCGCCCGAATCGCTGGCGAGAACCCAGCATCAGTCACTCTTCACGCTAAATACGGCTTTGAGTTAGTAGGGGTAGAAAGGGAAGTCGGTCGAAAATTCGGTCAGTGGCTAGATGTCACAGTGATGCAACGATTGACCCCAAAAGTCTGACCCCATATTTCGGTGCTTTAGAAATGCCATGGGAAGCGTTTGAAGTCCTGTTTGCGCTTTTCGAGGAATGCATCGCGACCTTCGACGGCTTCCTCGGTCCCATAGGCTAAACGGGTCGCCTCGCCAGCAAATACCTGTTGCCCGATGAGGCCGTCATCGGTGAGATTCAACGCGAACTTCGCCATTCGCTGAGCTGTCGGTGACTTCGAATTGATTTCTTGTGCCCATTCCAATGCCACGTTTTCTAGGTCACCATGGTCGACAACGGCGTTGACGTCTCCCATAAGGAATCGTTGTTCGGCATCGTAAGTTCGTCCCAAGAAAAAGATTTCTCGTGCTTTCTTTTGTCCTACTTGTTTAGCGAGGTAGGCCGACCCGAACCCGCCGTCAAAGCTGGCTACGTCGGTGTCTGTTTGTTTAAATCGAGCGTGTTCACGACTTGCGATGGTCAAATCCGCTGTGACGTGGAGACTGTGTCCGCCGCCGGCCGCCCATCCGGGGACAACACAGATCACGACCTTTGGCATCATTCGGATCAAACGTTGGCACTCGAGAATGTGCAGTCGTCCAACCTGTGCAGGGTCGATGGTTTCACTTGTCTCACCGTCGGCATATTTGTAGCCGTCTTTTCCACGGATCCGTTGATCCCCGCCTGAGCAGAAAGACCACTCCCCGTCTTTAACCGATGGGCCGTTACCAGTTAGGAGTACCACTCCCACGTCCGTGCTCATTCGAGCATGGTCAAGAGCCTTGTACAGCTCGTCAACCGTTTTTGGCCGAAAAGCATTCCGAATATCTGGTCGATCGAAAGCTATGCGCACGGTCCCTTGGTTGACGGCACGGTGGTAGGTGATGTCTTGAAAGTCGAACCCGTCGAATTCATTCCATTTCGAAGGGTCAAAGATGTCAGAAACATTCGGCAAATACGACATTGGACTCCTGAACCGTTACGCGCCAACGGAACGTAGATTAGGGGCGTACGTTCCAGGGGGCATCATGAAGTTTGGTCTTAGGTATTGCAACACAGATAAATACGCCGTTGATACGGCCTTAGCAGTGGAGTTGGTCCAGGCCGGTGAACAAGCCGGATTTGAATCTGCTTGGACTGTAGAGCACACAGTGATTCCGTCGGGGTACGAGTCGGTTTATCCTTATAGCGAATCCGGGAAAATCGCGGGTGGGGCCGAAGATCTTGTTCTACCTGATCCGTTGATTTGGATGGCCCATATGGCGGGGGCCACTAGCACGATCAATTTGGGTACCGCAGTTCTCATTTTGCCGCAACACTCGCCTGTCGTGTGCGCCGCTCAAATAGCAACGCTGGACTATATGTCCGGAGGGCGGGTCCTTCTGGGTATTGGTGTGGGCTGGCTCAAAGAAGAATTCGATGCGATTGGGGTCCCGTTCGAACGAAGAGGCCCACGGACCGACGAATACGTGGCTGCTATGCGCGAATTGTGGGCGAACGATTGCGCCACCTTTCACGGCGAATTCGTTCATTTCACAGATACCTATTGCCTTCCGCGGCCAGTAGGCGGGAGCGTCCCGATCATCGTGGGCGGAGATACCGACTACGCAGCCCGACGGGCGGGGCGCCTGGGAGATGGGTACTTTCCTGCTCGAGACACACCCCAAGAGAGAATCGATCTAGCTCGCAGAACCGCTGAGGAGTGTGGGAGAGATCCTGAGGCTCTCGAGATCACAATGCCCATGCCCGCAGATCCTGATGACGTCCCGAAAATGAAGGCTCGTGGGGTGGATCGCCTTGTCGTCCCGGTCACAGCTATGGCAGGTATGCCCACATTGATTGATTCGCCCGAAACCGCTTTACGTTTCGGTGACATCATCGCGAAATATTCCGATCTCTAGCTTTACGCCCATCCGTTAGATGTGAATTGAGCGAGATCATCGCGGTCGTACTGGTCGACTAACGCGACTTCCCAGTCTAGATATTCCTGCATTGCTTGTCGCGCTATGTGGACGTCGCCCGGGTCGTAGGGAAGTACGACTTGTGGGCTGTTCAGCGGTAGTTCGTTGTCGCCGGATTCGAACGGCCCGTCGCTGATACCGCCCTCTAAGACATAGGTTTCCCATCCCATTTCCAGCAACCATGATGCTGTCATTGTGGCTCTAGTGAAATCGTCATCCGCTAGGACTATGCGAGCGCCTCTCGTGATGACATATTCGTCGGTGGCTTGGACTAGTTGGCCTCCCGGGGCGTTGCGAAAATCGGGGAGGTGGCCTCGTTCGTATTCGTCGGGAGTGCGTACGTCAAAAAGATGGAGAGTCCGTGATTGATCAGCTCTCCACGAGTCCACCGTTGCCCGACTTATCCTCAGGACATTAAAGCGTTCCGCTACTTTCATTGCTGCAGCTGATGCCTGCGTTCGACCCGTGGGCGTGGGGGCGGGGGCGGTGACAGCTTTACCGTGATCCAAAGTGAGGTCAGCGAGTTCCCACCCCATCGTTCCGTTTTCCAACGCTATTACGCGGCTTGGAACCCCGGCACGAACTAATGATTCTGCTCCGAGGATGCTCCGGGTGCGTCCCGCGCAGTTGACCACGATAGTGGTGGCTTGGTCTACGAGATCGAATGCTCTATGGACTAGTTCTCCGCCGGGACATGATCTTCCGGTGGGGATACTCATTCGTTGGAATTCGCGCTCAGTGCGCGAGTCGAGGATGGTTAGTGGACGTTTCTCATTGATCCATTGATCCAGTTCGGTGGCCGACACGTGAGGAGTTTCGTAATGTCGTTCCACTAATTCACCAAAGAGTTTCGATGGGACATTGACTCCCGAGTACAGCTCGTGTCCTTCTTCGACCCATGAGTGAATGCCCCCATCTAAGACGGAGACGTTGGTCCATCCGTTGGATGTGAGAATTTCGCGGAGGTCTTCGGCTTCTCCTCCGCCGCTGTCGGTTATTACAACGCGGGCTGAAAGTCGAGGGAGCAGAATGCGCCCCGTGTGGTGCCCGTCGACTGGCCTGATGCTCCCTGCCCAAAGGAGATGGCCTTGGCTGTATGCATCATGGTCGCGGGCATCGACTATGGCGAGTTCATTTGCATTGACTATGGCATCGGCGAGTTCGGTTGCTGTGGTCGTGGTCAAACTCACGGTCTCGCATCAATGATTGGGAATTGCACTTTCATGGTTCGCCACTCCTGAGCGTCTTCAGCCCAGTAATTCCGAGCAGGCAGGTCGAGAAGATCGTGGCCGTAGCAATGAAAGTTCAGGGCCCCGCCTTTTATATGAATGGAATGAATATCGTCAGCCAGGAAAGCGATCCCTGTGTTACGACGAATAGCGATTTTCTCTGCAACTTGAGGTGGGCCTCCTCCCGCGACATTGTCATATCTGCAATTAATTTCTTCGCCCTCTAGGCCAACGATGCAGGCCCAGGTGAGGTGATCGTGCGGGGGGGCTTCAGTTGTGTCGTTGACTGATTGGATGTACAACGCGAAGCGATGGTCCGCGTCTTGGGACAAGAGGTACAGAGTGCTTCCGTCTTTTGATTCATCTGCTGGAAAATCACTCCATGGAAATAGTTCTTGCAGTTTCGCTAACTCCAACAGCCGGCGCCGGATGAGTTCGACCGCGTCTCGATCGATTCCGGCCGCGTCGATTACTCGAATGTCAGCCATGGCGTCACTGATCGCCGTAGTTCGTTCGGTATTGTCAATCATTTTCTGGTCACCAGTGGTCTCGACTTAACGTCCCTTCCATTGTGGAGGTCGCTTTTCGGCAAACGCAACAGGTCCTTCGACATAGTCCTCGCTTTTGGTCATATCTCTCACAGCTTCATACTTGCCTTCGTGGGCCGCTCGTACCCCGGCATGGTCAAGTCCCTGCATTGCAGCTTGTTTGGTGGCGCGGATTGACATTGGTGAGCATTCCAGAATCATCTCCGCCCATCGGCGTGCTTCACTTACGGCTTCACCTTCAGGCGTCACGGCTGTAACGAAGCCCAACTCGTAGCCCTCTTGCGCGTAGACATGGCGGCCCGTCAACATCATGCCCATGGCACGCTTAAGACCAATTTGTCGTGGAAGACGGTGTACTCCAGCTGCGAGCGCAGCAAGTCCGACCTTGGGTTCGGGGAGTGCCATCCGCGCGTTCTCACTGGCGATGATCATGTCGCACGCCAGCGCTATTTCGAAACCCCCACCCATAGCTACGCCGTTGACTGCCGCGATTACCGGTTTATCGAGGCTCCAGCGTGAAGTAAGACCGCCAAAGCCGCTTGGGGGCATGGCAGATCGGTCTCCTCCTTCTGCTTGATAACGCAGGTCATTCCCTGCGCTAAAAGCACGGTCACCGGCACCGGTCACGATCGCCACCCAAAGGTCAGGGTCGTTTTGGAACTCGTCAAAAAGTTCTGCCATTTCCGCATTTCCCGGAGGGTGAAGCGCGTTCATTCGTTCAGGTCGGTTAATGGTGACGGTAAATATTCGACCGTCGCGTTCCGCATAACAAGAGTCAGCCATAGCCAGAAGTTAGTCCGCAACTCTTTGTGGTCGCCCAAACTTCGTTTGTCGGGCACTCTCAGGGCGGGTTGAAGCTGTGGTGTGCTTCGTTAAGTTGACCGTCGGGGTGATAGCTCCCCCATGTCATTCTTTCTTAAGCGCGACAAACGGCGAGCCTTGTAGGACTCGCCGTTTGTGGTGGGCCGAGGAGGATTCGAACCTCCGTAGGTGTGAACCGACGGGTTTACAGCCCGTTCCCATTGGCCACTCGGGCACCGACCCAACGAGCGATACGATATCGGTTCACTTCCGCTGCCCCAAAGAGAGCCGCTAGGGAATCCGGCGCCGGAGGAGTTCACAGGTGGGTATATTGCCCCGCATGCCTTCATTTGACGTGGTTTCTCAAATCGACATGCAGGAAGTTCGTAATGCTGTGGATCAGGCCGCTCGAGAGGTCAGTACCCGCTACGACTTCAAGAACACTGGTTCCGCAGTAACCCTGGGTGACACCGAAATATCTCTGGCGAGTAATAACGAAGATCGTTTAAATGCCCTGAGACAGGTCCTCGAAGAAAAACTCGTGAAACGCAAGGTCAGCCTCAAAGCGGTTAGCTATGGGGACGTTGAGGAGGCATCAGGTGTGACCGTTCGACAACTCGCGGCCCTCCAGGCAGGAATTAATTCCGACAAAGCCAAAGAGCTAAACAAATACATCAAGGGTTTAGGAATTAAAGGTGTGCAATCTCAAACCCAGGGCGACCAGTTGCGCGTGATATCGAAGAAACGTGATCATCTACAGACGGTGATAAGTGAACTTAAAGAAGCCGACTTTGATATTCCGCTCCAGTTTGAAAATTTTCGGGACTGATCTACAGAACTTCTTGCCAGCTTCTATCACGCAAACGAGATATTCGTTTATCCATGGGTGGGTGAGTGGTGAAAAGGTTGCGGAATGCCATCTTCCGCCCGGCTAACGGATTTGCTATGTACATCTGTGCCTGGTTGGCGTTGGCAAGACTAGGGATTGCCCGACTCGCCACATCCAGTTTTTCAAGAGCCGCAGCTAAGGGTTCACCGTCACCAATCATCCGCGCGGCAGTACGGTCAGCCTGAAATTCCCGACTACGGCTGATGGCCATTTGGATTAGCGCTGCGGCAATTGGAGCCACGATCATTAAAAGCAGGCCGACCAGTGGGTTGCGATTCCGGTCGCGATTACCTCCACCAAAAATCATGGCGAATTGTGCCATGTTGGCAACGAAGCTGATGGCCATTGCCATAGCTGCCGCGACCGACCCGATGAGGATGTCCCGGTTTTTTATGTGGGCCATTTCGTGAGCAAGTACGCCTCGAATCTGGTCCCATGGAAGGTGTTGGATGAGGCCTTCAGTGACGCAAACGGCAGCATTTGCCGGGTTGCGTCCAGTAGCAAATGCATTCGGTTGTGGGTCAGGACTGACATAAAGGCGGGGCATTGGTTGGCCTGATAGCTCAGACAACTCACTCATAATCGACCGGTATTCAGGTAGCTGACCATCTTCGACTTCGACCGCGTGGGCGGATCGGATTGCGAGCTTGTCGCTCATCCAGTAGCTGCCGCCCACCATGGCCAGCGCCAAAAATAGTCCGATGATCAAGCCACCTGAACCCCAAAAGCTAGAGATAAACATGATGAGGGCCCCCATGGAGGCCATCAACATCGTGGTTTTGAGGGTGTTTTTCATCGGATTTCCCTGCGTGGTCGGCGCTTACCCGTCAACGTATCGGCTCCGACGGTCACTATCTCTGCGCCGACATTGAGATTCAGTGCGGGTGATAACCACTTTCCAGGAAGAGGGTAGGGACCTTTTGGGTTCGGTACATGCGGACGTTACGCATGTCATCGTCGATTGCGAGAACCGGATTGAAACCGTGGTGGCGAAGGGTCTGAGTTTCGTCACGTTTAAACCCTGGTGACGCTTGAAAATCGCCTAGCGGACGCATGATCAGAAGGTCGTATCTAATCCGGTTGCGCTCAAGCCAGTCCAACGTCGGTTTTTGGATCCAAGTGGGACGCGAAGTCAACAGCACAATGGTCAAATTCGAAGCGAGCAGTTCGACCAGGATTTTACTTTCTTCGAAAACTCCATCTCCGGCACACTCCGCGAAGAACCCATCCCAATCGCGCCAAGGTGGGTCGAGGAAATGTTGTCGATGGCCGGCGTCGGCAAGCACACCGTCAATATCAACGATTACACAGTCCCCCGATTGTCCGGGGGTATTCCTCCATTGCCAATGGTGAGGGGTGGAACTCATGTGGTTGGGAGCAGAGGTCAGCCCTCCTGCGGTGCCTCTGCGGCGCGAAGACGGATCTCGTCGACGACGGTGGCGTCGGCGAGCGTGGTCGTGTCCCCAAGCGTTCGTCCTTCAGCAACATCGCGAAGAAGTCGCCGCATAATTTTGCCGGAACGCGTTTTGGGCAAATCGGGAACCAAAACTACGGCTTTAGGCCGAGCAATAGCTCCGAGTTTTGTGGCGACATGTTGTCTAATTTCTTCTCGTAATTCGTCACTTGGTTCATTTCCTCTCCGCAAGATGCAGTAGCCCACGATCGCCTGACCGGTGGTGTCATCGGTGGCGCCAACGACTGCTGCTTCTGCTACGGACAAGTGGTCAACGAGTGCGGATTCAACTTCGGTCGTGGAAATCCGGTGGCCAGACACATTCATCACATCGTCGACTCGACCAAGAAGCCAGATATAGCCGTCGTCGTCGATTTTCGCGCCATCACCGGCGAAATAACGTCCAGGGTATTCGGACCAATAAGTTTCTTTATAACGATCCGGATCACCCCAGATTCCGCGAAGCATTGCCGGCCAAGGTTCGGTAATAGTCAAATAGCCGCCGCCCTTTTCGACCTTGTCCCCTTTGTCGTCTACAACTTCTACGACAACGCCGGGAATTGCATGGGTAGCTGATCCTGGTTTGGTGGTGGTGACGCCTGGCATCGGTGTGATCATGTGGCCACCAGTTTCGGTCTGCCACCATGTGTCAACAATGGGGCATTGTTCGCTACCAATGTGCTTGTGATACCACATCCAAGCTTCTGGGTTAATGGGTTCCCCAACGGTGCCAAGAACTCTAAGGCTTGACAAATCGTGCCGCTCCAGCTCTTCGGCACCCCATTTCATGAACGTCCGAATAGCGGTAGGGGCCGTGTAGAGCTGGGTCACGCCGTAACGCTGGACTATGTCCCACAGGCGGTCTTTGGGCCAGTCTGCTCGGTCGCCTTCGCGAAATTCTGGGCGGGGGGTGTCAGGCGTTCCTTCGTACATAACAGAGGTGGCACCGTTAGCAAGCGGGCCGTAGACGATGTAGCTATGTCCTGTCACCCACCCGATATCAGCGGCGCACCAGTAAATGTCTGATTCAGGTTGCAGGTCAAAGATGTATTTGTGGGTGAAAGCCACTTGAGTGAGGTAGCCACCCGTCGTGTGCATTATGCCCTTTGGCTTCGCAGTTGTACCTGAGGTGTACAAAAGGTAAAGCAGGTCTTCACTTTCAAGGTGTTCTGGCGGACAATCGGGCGACGCTGTCTCCATTAATTCGTGGTACCAGTGATCGACTGTCTCATTCCATTCGACATCTTGGCCAGTGCGACGAACCACCACCACGTTCTCAATGGTTGAGGTGGCAGAAACCGACGCATCTGCAGTGTCTTTAAGGGAAAAGTGATCGCCTCGCCGATATCCGCCATCCGCAGTGATGAGGACTTTGGCGCTTGCGTCGTCAATGCGGTCTGAAAGGGAGTCTGCGGAGAAGCCACCGAAAACGATGGAGTGGGGGGCACCTATTCTCGAGCAGGCAAGCATCGCCACGGGAAGTTCAACGATCATCGGCATATAAATGCAAACCCGATCGCCTTTTTTGACGCCCAAGTCTTTTAGGACATTCGCGAATTTCGATACTTCTTCGAGAAGTTCGTTATAGGTAATAGTTCTTGTATCTCCAGGCTCGCCTTCCCAATAGAACGCGACCTTGTCTCCTCGACCTGCTTCAACATGTCGATCAAGGCAGTTGTACGAGACGTTCAGTTTGCCTCCTACGAACCATTTCGCGAAAGGCAGATCCCATTCGAGGACCGTTTCAAAGTCGTCGAACCAGGTGACTAGCTCTCGTGCCTGGCGAGCCCAAAAACCCAGCCGATCAGCTTCGGCTTCTTCGTACAAACTTCGATCGGCGATGAGCGCATTAGCTTGAAAGTGATCCGAAGGCGGGAACGTACGGTTCTCAACGTAGTAGTCCTCAATCGTTGGTTCGGACATCTGAATCCCCCTCTGTGGAAGGCACCCCGGCTTGGGTTCGACAGGTTGCGAGCCTAGCTCCTACCCGGCTTCAGTTCGGAGGTGAACCGCTCACTCCCCTACCCGCCATTCGGCGACAAGGAACCCTCCGAGTCCTTCACGGTCGGTAAGCGCGGACGCTTCTTGTAGCACCGCTCTAGCTCCTAACGCCTCCGAATCAGGGGCCGCGGCCGAGTCGTGCCATTGTCCACGCGCCCATTCGGTCATGGCGTGAAGGCCTTGCGAGAGAAGCCAATCGCGCTGAGCGACAATTTGTGGAAAACCGGGAAGTTGATCGAACGCGATATCACATGTGATGTCGCGGCTACCGGCTTCTGCGTAGGGATGGCCAGCTCGATGCTGCTGGTTGTACGTCCGTATCCACTCGCCAAATGGTCGTTCTACGAAATCTTTGGTTTGTTGCAGACCGTAGTCAAAGAGAAGCACTCTGCCCCGATCGAGAAGATTCAACGCTCGGTTTACCCAGACCGTGGCTTTTAGGTGC
>Ga0209089_10000825_pt1 | contig 28247 bp, 23 predicted proteins | sample ArcticOcean_MG_C_FD_187431 | JGI IMG/M metagenome (GOLD analysis project Ga0209089, IMG submission 187431) | Marine microbial communities from western Arctic Ocean - ArcticOcean_MG_CB2_150 (SPAdes) (version 2) | ecosystem: Environmental > Aquatic > Marine > Oceanic | place: Arctic Ocean: Canada... | reverse complement strand
TAATTGATCAGGTATGAAATTCATCCTATCACCTAGACCTACTCTCTCGAGTGCATCGCGCGCTCTAGTTTCTGCCTCAGCGGTTGAAATTCCAGATAATTCTAAACTGAAGATTACATTATCAAGAGCGGTTAGTCTTTCTATAAGGTGAAAATCTTGGAATATCCAACCTACACCTTTTCTACGAACGTCAACTACCTTGTTGGGAGATTTAGTTCCATATTCAAAGGAATTGAGATTAATTACTCCTGAATCTCCTTCCAGTAATCCACCTATGATATTCAGTAAAGTACTCTTTCCACAGCCACTCGGTCCCATCAAACTGACTAGTTCACCTTTTTCGACTTTAAGATTTATACCTTTTAGAACTTCAAGTCTTCTTCGCCCCGAACCAAAACCCTTTTTCAGTTCATGAACGTCTAACATAATTCTCTAGCGAAGAAAATCCTCTTTTAATCTCTGTCTATACCTGATAAGCAATATTCTGTAAAAATTCAAGAGAAACTATCTGTAATGTTTCTTCATGAGTTGCCTCCAGTACAACTGGGCAAGCAACACCCAGATGATATGCATCTTGCCACGTTTGAGCGCAAACGCACCACCTATCTCCAGGTTTTAGACCAGGGAAATTAAACTGAGGAGCAGGAGTAATCAAATCATTACCTCGAGACAAGGCAAACTCAAGAAACTCTTTACTTACTATACAACAAACAGTATGAAGACTCCTATCATTTCTGTCAGTATTACAGCAACCATCCCTAAACCAGCCGGTTAAAGGATCAATGGAACAGGTTTGTAATTCATCTCCAAGTACGTTAAATGATGGTATCATATCAATCATATATCCTATTCTTCAAAAAGTAAGTCATAAGCATTAGATAAAGCGACACCATGAGCTTGTGGGCTCAACATACTCCTGACATGCTCAATTAAATTTAGGTTATGATGGCGAGGTTCCCCCGCGTTTTTTTTCCAATCTGTGTGAACCCTCTCAACAGCATCAACCCATGCCCGTAACTCGTCAAGAGGAAGAAGGCAATTCTTAGGAATTATTTCATTATGTGCTGCTGAGTCTGATGCTATTACAGGGCAACCTGCCGCCATCGCTTCGGCAGGAGGGTATCCAAAACCCTCTGAAACACTAGGGAATATCAATGCATCAGCATACTGAAATGCCGCAACTAATTGTTCATCACTAAGCTTCAATTCACTACCAATATTTACGACATTTATATCATCAGAAACTTCAGAGGGCAAACAGGAAATTATAGTCTCAACTAAGTTTAATCTCTTCCTAGGCTCGTCACTTCCGACTGTAATTATTAGACATTTATTTGGATCATAAAAGTCCGAAATAAGTTTGGAAGGTTTAGGATTGGTTTCTGGATTCCAATAATCCACATCTATTTGGTGCCTAACTAAGGCAGTTAATTTACCGGGGAAAAGCCGCTTTACTTCCTGCCGAGTTGATTCAGAAATACAAATCAATAAATCAGCTCGCTCGAGGCCTTTTTTTAATTTATTTATATCCATTTTACGGACAAAATTAGGATTCATATCTCCAACTTTAATCGTAGTATCACCAACATTTAATTTTCTAGGTTGGATATGGAATAAGTCATGAACAGTTACTGCCACCGGAATTAGAGTATTTTTCGGCACTAGATGGGCTTGTTCTTGATCGGTAATATGTAACAAATCAGCAGTAGATGAATTGGCTCGAGACTCAACTAAGGTAGGATGATTATGCCATCTATTTAACACTCTAGAAAATATATTTTTACTTTCCTTATGCTCTATAGTTCCGGCTTTAGTCCAATCTTTTACAAGTGTTTTTTCTAACAAAGAAACTACAGCAGCATGTGCACGACCAAGCCCCGTATTCGAATCTAAATCCGCTCCTCGAGCAAGTAAAACGCGCCTTACCACAGTACACGTCACAGCGTATCTGCCTTAAACGAGAACGGGAGATGGAGTATCAGATGTCGAGTTATGCGGGGCCCGTTATAGACGCCAAACCCCAACTTCTAGTTGCCAAAGGCAGTTTCTCAGCAATGGGAGGCGCCGAACGAGATATTCTGAGAAATTTACCTTATCTAGCGAAATTATTCTCAATTAAAGTGGCAACATTAAATCCTGTAAATGAATTAGAATTATTGTGCCAAGAACTAGAAGTTCCCCTATTAACTCCAAGAAAAACGTGGAAAATACCTAAAGATCGTCTATCTATTATTCGAGATACATCTATGGAATCAAGTTTGAGATCTTGGAACGAATCTGATGGATTAAATAATGCAATTTTAGAAGCAGATATGATACACATAATTAGTGGGGATGGTTCTCTATCTTTAGTCACTCTAATTCCAGAATCAACACCCATTCACCTGCATTTTCTAGAACCACACCGAGGGTTACATGAAGATGTGTTACATCGAAAAATAAATGGTAAGCCAAAGAGGAGCCTTGGATTGACTAAAGCCCTGTTGTCTAGGGCAAGGAAGAGGGATATCGCTAATCTTAAAAATTTAGCATCTAGGGAAAAAACAGTAATTAGTGGCAATTCAAAGTATACTGTTTCGAGGATTAAGGAGATTTATAATATTGAGGCGGGATTATTATGGCCAAGTATATCTTCTGAAGAATTTTCAGCAGAACCTCAAGAGGATGAAAAAAGAAATTTTACTGAGATTTCAAAACCCTATGTGGTTAATATTGGTCGAGCAAGTTGGGCAAAAGGAACTTGGGAAACTATCTCTATGCTCAAAAATACTGAACTATCGATGGCACATATTGGGGGAGGTAGTATTGAGGATATAAATGAACTAAGAGAGCATGCAAAATCTTGCAATGTTGAAGTTTGGTTCGCACCAAGGTTATCTGAAAATGAACTATCGGGTCTCTTAAGAGGCGCAAGAGCTAGCATTAGTATGGCTCATGGTGAGCCATTTGGGTTGACACCAATTGAGGCTTTTTCTATTGGAACACCTGCCATTTTTGTAAATGAAGGAGGATTTCTTAATACTATTATTGATAATGAGAATGGTAGGCTCATATCTAGATTGAATAGGAAAGATTGGATTTATGCTTTAGAACAAGCAAGTGATGAAAAGATACGAATTAAATGGGCACAAGAAGGTAAAAAGAGAATTCAAGCATTAGATCTAAGTTGTGAGAAACACGCAGAAAGAATTTATCAAATATTCAATAATCTTTCATAACAAAAGTTAATCTAAATCTGAAATTGGTTTAAATGAACCTACAATTCTAAAAGAAAATACTACTGAGACTGCACCGATTAATAGAAGAAACAAACTAACCCATTGATTAATGACTATTGAATTCATAAATTCGGGCCAGAAAGGTAAGATGTCAAGAGTTGATTCACCTAGAGTTATCTTTGAACCTATAGAGCCCAGAATCATAATCGCCGTTAAGCTAAATAAAGCGGATAACATCTGTAAATTAGCTAAAGCAGAATGATCCCACAAATCTGATCCAAATCTTGCTCTTCCAACAATATAAGAAGATGTAAAACCAATTGCAATTCCTGAGAAAATAAATTTATTGTATAATATTGCACTACCTGTTGGGTCAGAATCCGAATAGTATCCTGAAAACATAGCCATAGGAAGGGCGACTAATGTAAGAATTGAGGCAGCATATGAAGCCTTATCTAAAGTTGATTTAGAAGATTCTAGGTTTGAAACATAGTTAGACAACCATGCCAAAAAAGCACACAATCCCATTAGAGTACCTGCTCCAGCAGCTAATCCGACAATCATATGATGAAATGGTATAGCATACATTATTGCTCATCTCCTGAAAAATTTGGGTCTGCAACCCATTTTTTCTCAATTGGATCCCATAACCAACCCGGATTTTCATCAGATGCTATTAATCGAGACCAGTAGTCACTATCTTCTTCAGAAATTAATTCCTCAACCTCATTAGTATTGTCAATTAATTTCCTAACACCCCTAGGTGCAAACCAAGCTTGTAATGAAAGCATAAATCCTAGAATTATTAATGTAAAAGAAAATGATTGTAATTTAGCACCTAATGATGTACCATCAAAGTATGGTTCAGAAGTACCCATAGATAACCAGGGCATCTGATTACTAAAGTCACCCTTTGAAGCAATTATCTGATACTCAATCCTTGTATCTCCAAGAGTTGCAGGAAGTAAGACTTCCCATTCTTGATCTGCCACCATATCTACAGATGCTTCATGAGATTGAGATTCACCAGAAAGTTTCCATAATACTGATAATGATTCAGTATTAACTGTTTTAATAATTATTGCAGATGAATCACCAGATACCCTAGAATCAGGTGATAACCATCCTTCCTTGAGCGTAGGATAGTTCTCAGGTATAGGGTCAATATTTACTATAAAACCTTCAGTTTCGCCACTAAATGCCTTATTATCAGGATTATACATAGAACCATGATGAATAGATGCAAAGATTTCTTTCACTCCTTCTTCGATCGGAGCTAAAAGAACCCAGTTTGCAGTAACCGAAGCGTCAGAAGAAACTACTTCTACATAATTTGAAGTTCCCCCGTTAGGATCTTGAATTATTTGCCAACCATGATCTTCAGGGTGATCATCATTACCGTTTTTTGAACCCAACAAGAAAATGCCAACTAGACGATTGTCTGAAAGATCCATTCCACTAATAGATATTGAAACCGCAGTAGCAGTTCCAGAAAAAGCAGTAGATTTCATGTCAATCTGGATATCTGCTGAAGAGGGTGAAGAAAGACTTGGGTCACCGTGACAGGACCCTCCACAAGTAAAATCTCTATTACTATCCCCTTTACCTCCAGGATTTGCAACACCTGAAGATGATGCTAGGAGTAAAGTTAGAATGACGCTCAATACTAAAATTCTAGACCTCTTCATAATGATCTCCTCCTTTTAATTTGTAAGTTGAGACCAAAACTCGATAAAGCCAGCAGTAAGAAAATAATTGTCAAAGGTATTGACATCACAGTAATTGATCCAGTCGGAGAACTATCTGCCGCTACAGCAACTGATGAGGCGTCTACATTGACAGTATTAGTTCCATTTTCCAACCATAAAACCTCCTTCCCATTGATAACTTGTGTTACAGCATAGTATAAATTAGAAGCAATTGGAGCAGTAGCGCTCCAACTGTTTGATTCAGTAACACCTACAAGTTTCATATTCTGTAAAGATTGAGTTGGAGAAGATGAAAGATATATTCGGTATTCATCAGCACCACCAAGCCAAGATAATTCTACTTTTGTTTCACTAACCTCTCCTACTAATGAACTAACCATAGATACTGGACCAAGTACTAAGATATCTTGCATTGTTACTGAAGATTCAAAATTATCAGTAACTGTCAACTTAACATTATGAACTCCTTCACCTAGAAGAATTTCAATATTTTCACCGGAATAAGATAAACCATTTATTTGCCAAAACCAATTAACGATTGACCCATCTGAATCTAAAGAAGATGTCCCATCGAATTTTATCAATGAACCGGATAAAGATATCTCGGGAATTGTAGACCACGAAGGCGTAGGTGGTAGATTAGAGATAGTTACTGTCTCTGAAGATTGATTCGTTAATCCCCAAGGATCACTAACTATTATTGTCACTTCCCAAACTTGCCCAGGTTCTAATCTCTCAGAAATAACGAGAATTTGATCATCTAAGTCTGAAACTTGGTATCCATTACGAGACCATATTACCTCAAAAGATAAAGGTTCATCATCAGGATCTACTGATGAAGCGAAAACAACAAGATTCTCGAGAGAGTTAGCAATATCTAACTCTGGGAATGAAGCGGGTGTCCCTAAATAACCAGATATTCCAGCCCCCAATCTAATAATTGGTTCATCAGGTGCTCCGTTTTCTATAACTCTAGATTGTGTAGTCATACCGCTACCTAAACTTTCTCCATCGCGAGGGATTACTTGTACAGCCCAGTGTTGATCACGATACACATGCTCTTCAGGTATCGACATCAAACCATCAAACTCAGGCATCCTTTCACCATTGACTAACCAATAAATCTCACTTCCTGATTCTAAATCCCCATCTAAATCAAATTGTTCCCATACTACGGAGAGTTCTTGATTAGCAATAAGAGAGCCTTCTGGGAGCATTGAGATAGAGGTTACTTCAGGTGGACTATTGAGTATTGTAATACTATCGGCATCAACCCATTCAGACCAAATTAAAGAATCTGATACTCGGACACTAGCATACCATATCTCGTCTCTTGAAGTAGCATCGGAATATACCCAAGTTAGGTCGTTAAATTCCGAAACCTGTGAGCCATCCCGGTACCATCGTATTTCAGTTCCAGCAAGATCATCCCCGTCGGAATCAAACCATCCAACTATCACTTGTAACGGATCATCAGTATAGGCATTAGAGCCTTGAGAAATATAAGCACTCGAAGTTGGTTGATTATTTGAGGAACCAATAATTATCAAACCTGTAGATTTTGTCAAACCAAAGGAACTTCCGTCATGAGGAGTGACCAGAGCTTCCCATTGATCACCTGAACGGATCATCAAAGATGATACAGATTGAGAATTATCAAGATCAGTAAGTCTAGCTCCATCGAGATACCAACGTATCTCAGAATCTTGTTGATTGTCGCCATCCAAATCAAAGTAATCATAATCAAGTTCTAAATTATCATTATCGGATGGAGACGAGGGTGAAACCTCAAGGTTACGCGCGATTGGAAGTGTGTTCCCTATTGATACTGGATTCAATGACACCATATCTCCCTGATCTTCAGCATCAGAAGGGGTAACTTCGACTCTCCATTGCTGGTTCTTTGATATCCAAATACCTGGAACTGATTTCATATCATTAATTTGAGCAATTTGAAGATTATCTCTGAACCAACGAATAGTTGTTCCTTGTTCGGAATTACCATCTTCATCATTGAAATCATATTCCACAGCTAATCCGGTTTCTTTTGTAGGATTAGATGGCACATAATGCACATTTGTAGCATTTGGAGGGTTATTGGTACTACCAGAAACTTCGGGTAAATTCCAAGAACCAGTATCCCAACTATCTCCATTGTTATTTCCATTACCATTTCCATAAAGTACTGCGAGATTAAAGGTTGTTGTTCCGGATCCTGATGGAGGAGATGTCCAAACTGCGGACCATGAACGTGAGGAGGTCCCGTCATGTGTTAGTTCGCTTCCAACTTGCTTAACATTAGTGCCTAAATTACCCCATGTCCCCATTATTGCCTGACCAGTTGGTGTTGTTGCGATTAAATTAAATCCGCCTGTTCCTGGAATATGTGGCCCACCATCCCATGAAAGATTGTAAGAAGTATTCCCGCTATATCCAGACGAGGGAAGGCCATTTAATGTCACACTCATAGATGCACTAGAACCATGACAAGTACAACCAGAAGAAGAACTGCCGGTTTTACCTCCAGAAGTAGATTGAGCCGTCTGAGCAATTGACATTAGGAATAAAACAACTAGAATTACTGCAAGGCGGCGCGGCATCATTGTATCTGCATGACTAGGTTATACTGAATAACTTACGCCAGTACTAGAGTTCATTACTCCGTTGCATTGATGGATAGGGTATGTTTCGCACAACTATGAACACTGTGGATTCAGTTGCAATAATAGGCGCAGGAAACATGGGCTCAGGGATTGCGCAGAAATCCGCTCAAGAGCAATTTAACGTTCAAATGGTTGATCGTGAAAAACAGTGGGTTGACCGAGGGCAAAAAATAATCTCAGATTTTCTCGAAGAAGCTATTCAGAGAAGAATTTTTCGTCAGGAACAAGTTGAAGATATTAAAAGTAGGATAACAGGTGTTGTTGGAACTGAAAATGTTGCCCCAAATACTGACTTAGTGATTGAAGCAGTATTCGAAGACTTTGAGATAAAAAGAGCTGTTTTTAGTATCCTTGATGAAGTATGTGATGAAAATACAATATTAGCATCAAACACATCTTCTCTTTCGGTAAATGAGTTAGCCAAGGCTACTGGTCGGCCTGATCGATTTGTAGGATTGCACTTCTTTTATCATCCGGCAAAAAATAGACTGATTGAAATAATTCCAGCAGAAACTACTTCTACTGATTCATTAATTGCCGTGGAACAATATTGTAAAACTATGGGCAAAGTTGTGATTATATGCAAAGATAGGCCTGGTTTTGTAGTTAACAGATTCTTTGTACCATGGTTAAATGAAGCTTGTCACTTAGTGGATGAAGGAGTTGCATCAATTGCTCAAATAGATGCTGTAGCTGAAAAAGCATTCAATATAGGAATGGGACCTTTTGCTCTAATGAATCTCACTGGACCGGCTATAGCATTACACGCAACTAATTACCTATCTGAGCAATTAAATTGCCCGCGCTATAGTGGAGCGAAAAGTTTGAGAGAAACTATCGAAAATTCAGGAATGTGGGAAATTGGACAAGATACTGAATGTGATGAGGAAACTGCTAAAATAATTAGAGAAAGGCTTCTTGGTCAAGTTTTTGCTGTGTCTGCTCAAATTGTTGAAGAAGAAATTTGTTCTATAGAAGACGTAGATAGAGGTGCTAAAGTAGGTCTAAGATGGGCAGAAGGACCTTTTGAAATAGCAAATAAAATTGGAATCACAGAGGCGACAAGGATGGCAGAAAGTTATGCAGAACTTGCGCAGTTCGAACTGCCACAATGGATGAAAGAAAAAAATGATAAATTTGAATTTAATTACATAGATATTGACGTAAATGGTAAAATTGCTAAAATTAAACTAAATAGGCCCGAAGCAATGAATGCCCTAAATGAATCTGTCGTTGAACAATTGGGATTGGCTCTTGATAAATTAAACTCAAGAAATGATATCGATACGATAATCCTAGAAGGTGCAGGAAAGGCTTTCGTTGCAGGTGCTGATGTCAAATTTTTTGTAGATAAAATTCATGAGGATGCAATAAAAGATATCTACGACTTTACCGCATATGGTCATGAAGTTCTAAATAAACTAGAAAAATCTGAAAAAACTACCATTGCTCTAACGACAGGGCTCGCCTTAGGGGGAGGATTGGAGTTGGCGCTATCATGCGATTATAGAATAGGAACTAGACGTTCGCAATTCCGTTTTCCAGAAACAAGTATCGGTATATTTCCCGGTCTCGGAGGAACTCAAAGAACACCACGTATCTGTGGAATAGAAGCAGCAAGATACGCAATCTTAGCAGGAAATTTCCTAGATTCAGAAACTGCATCAGCATTAGGAATAATTACACATCTAGTGGAACCGTCTGAAATCACGAAAACAATAATTAAAATTTCTGCTGAAGGAAAACCAACGAATAAGTATCCTGCAAAACCAAAAGAAAGTAATCACCCCGTTTCATTATTTGCAGTAAAATTCTATAAAAATGAAAACATGGAAGAAATATTATCTGGAAAAGTTCCAACGGGTTTTGATTCCGAAGATAAAATGGTATCTAGACAAATGAAATCACTAAGTTTCACCGCCCCCATTGCACTAAATATAGCAAACCAACTTCTTGATGGAGCAACATCTACTGGAGAAGATCTAGAGGCTGGGCTAAAAATGGAATTAGCAGAATTAAATACAATATTCACATCTAAAGATGCCCTAGAAGGACTATCTGCTTTAATTGAAGGTAGAAGACCTAAGTACATCAATTCTTAGTCTTTCTTCTTGGAGATTGCACCCATGCTGGTGCACGATATTCTGCAATTCCAATTATTGCGATTTCTAAAAGTGTTTTGAAATACATAATTATTCCTCTTTATTCAAATTAATTTCTTTCATTGTTTCTTCTAACCATTGTTCTAACCATCTATCCATTTCAGTTCCCTCCTGCATCTAAGTGTAAGTTTCACACTAAGGCACTATCGTTTGGTATATCAATTGGAAAGTATTTGGGAATACACTAAGGTGTATTTTATACACTAGATGAGATACGGCATATCTGTTTACTATGACGCGTGAGAGGATGGCAATAACGAATTTAGATTATAAAAAAATCATATCTGTTATAGATCAAGTACAAGATAATGGCAGAGATATTCGCAAAATATTCCAAGGATATTATAATGATGAGGAAGGGCAAATGGAGTGGGAAGTTGATGCAGCGGTCATTTCTTTCAGTATGTTTAGCTCACGGTGGACTACTGAAATTCTCTCAGCACTTTACATTGCAGGAGATAAAAGATTCAATGAATTGAGGACTCTTCTTAGAGGAATCTCAAGTAGAACCCTGTCGGATAAATTGACGGCGTGTCGAAAGAATGGTTTGGTTGAGAGAATTGTTGATGACGGGCCGCCAATACGTGTGATGTACAGACTAACAACACATGGAAGAAACTGTGGGAGATTATTGGGACCACTTGTTGCATATATGAAAATACATAATGACTTAGTCGTTTCAAAAGATTAGGCGATAAACGAAGCAAAATAGACTCAACTGACCGGTTCTTTCAAAGACTAGAACATAAGAAAAAAGATATGGCTTTACTCGAACAATGGCGCAGTAAGCGTTCTTGGGCTGTTGATGGACTTATTGCCCTTGGAGGGGCATCTCTAGGTATTGCCGCACTAATCCCTGTACTGATGCCACCAGTAGTAGAAGGGGCTATCTCATCTCCAAATGAGCATCCTTGGGAACATCCTGTCCGAGCAGAAATACTTTCAACATTAGATAAATCACCGGGAATACATTTTCGAGAATTACAAAGAAGAATGGAGGCAGCTAATGGAACTCTTAGACACCACCTAGATGTTTTAGTAAATGAAAAAACAGTGACAATTATTCCAGTAAATGGAAGAACTTGTTACTACGCTGGAGCGGCGACACAGATAGAAATTCTACTCGGTACAGGAGTAAAGGATAAGAAAAGAGCCGCGGCAATGTTACCAGTTGGTCTTTCTAGTCTTCAACGCTCAATAGTTGCTAGACTAGCATGGACATGTGCACCGGAAAGTCAGGCACAATTAGCACGTGACTTAGGAAGATCTCGTTCAGCAGTACATTCAGCAATTTGTGTCCTAAGAACAAGAGGAATTCTTGCAGCAAATAAGTTGACATTAGCAGATCATTTAATCGGATTAAAAACTTCTAGAATCGAATATAACTGGCTTGACCTACGCGCAGAGTATGCATAATTCCGCTCTGTAAGAGAATGTCAAGCAGAATGCTCTTACACTCTGAATTACAGCATAAGGTTGTATGTTCAGGTTAAAGCTGGTTGAACAACCGATGCCTACAGGCAGTAAAGATACGGATACTCTGCTTGAATGGTTAATTGATTCTCTCTCATTAGTAAGAAGGAAATCAGAAACATGGAGTGTAAACGATGAACCTAGTGCATTACATAGAATGTTTCAAGGATCACTATTAGCTGAACCACTACGAGGATGGAATACAAAAGAATTGGGAGATTCTTGTGGACTATCTCAAACTGCAATGCATAACCAAATGACTAGGTTAAGAGAATCTGGTTTAGTTGCTTCTGAACTAAAAGGAAGATGGCATATTCATGTTCTAAGAGGGGGTTCAATGTCCTCTGCAGTTAACCTTCTTACTGTTCAAGCAAGAAAAATTCTTGAAATTCGACTTGCAGAGTTATCTGATTTAATTATTGAATCTAATGAAAGAATGGTCACACCATCTGAGGATGAAGAGAAGTTTTTCAAAATTAAAATTTCTGAACCAAGAGCTACAGTTCAAGGAAAAGATAAGATAGACGCGTTAATAGAAGATTTGGGACTAAATGGAGAGAGAGCAAAATCTGAAGATGATTTAGCGAAGAAAATTACGCTAGAATTAGTCCAAAGCCATAGAGCAATTACTCTGCTAGTATTGGCAGAAAGGTTAGGTGAAACTAGGTCAAGAATTCAAAGAGTACTCGAAAGAATGCTTGAGATGAGTATAGTTGAACGTGTCGCCATGCCAGAAAGAATAGCGCAAGATGTATATCTAGGATTAATGAGACAATTTGATGCAAGAGGTGAAGAATGGTTGATGACAAGAGGAGGCGTTGGCAGATTAAATGATGAAATATCAAAGAAAATTATATCAGGAGTTAAAAAAAAGAGCCTAAGTATAGAAAAAATAGAATCTATTCTGAAAGATGTGACTATTGAAAATCAAAAATTATTACTCAATACACTAGGTGGTAGAATGCCTTATGGTTTCCGAATTGCTGGAAAAAATGGGGAAGAAGTGGCTGAGCGTGTCCTTAACCGACTAGATAGAACAATTCGTAGACTCAAAACAGTTGCATTAAGAGTTGATGAATCTCTAAATTAAGATTCCTGTAGCTATTTCCCACCTATGACAAAATTTTTCCAACTACGCATATAATTAACGAAAGCCGGACTCAAATCAACTTCACGTAAATGTTCTTCAGAAAATGGAGGCCTTGTAGGTGAATATGAAATGTCTCCAATATGTGTTGGCCAATCTGGATGAGCAAGTCCGACTCTAGCAACGCCGACTAAATCTGCACCTTCATCAAGGACATACTGAGCATCTTTAGCAGTCCAAACAGCTCCAGTAGATATCAAAGGAATATCACTAGAAATTACTTCACTAAAACGCTTAGTTAGACTTTTACTATCTTTATCATCACCTACTTCTTGAAATACATCCCAGCATGAAATATGAATCATGTCAATTTCCATCTCTGAAAGCATACTAGCTAAAATTAAACTATCATGTAAATAAATTCCTGCCTTTTCAATTATCGGTGATATTCGAACTGCAATCAAGAATTCGGGACCTGTTGCTTTGCGGATTGAGTTGATAATCTCTCTCAAGAATTTACTGCGGCCCTTTAAATTACCACCCCATTCATCTTCACGACGATTAGTAATTTTTCCTAAAAATTGACAAATAAGATAGGAATGGGCGCCATGTAGTTCTACTCCATCTAAACCTGCCTTTTGACAACGGATTGCTGCGTCTGTAAACGACTGAATCATTTCATGAATTTCAGGGTGTTTCAGGGCTCTAGTATAGACTCCGTCCATTCCTGGTTCGGTATTCTGACTCGCTGAAACTGGCTGAACTCCATTGATACTCTGTGGTGCTCGCATACCTCCATGAAATAATTGGACAAGACTGATAGTACCCGTTTTCTTAAGTTCACTCGCTAGATTAGTGAGTTCTGGAATTTGGTGATCACCCCAAACACCCATTTCTCCGACCCAACCACGACCATGTTCAGTAACGTTGGTGGCTGCAGTCGTAGTTATTGCAAAATCGCCCATCGCACGACGAATGAGCCATGTCTTTTCTTCTTCAGATAAAACTCCATTTTCATGACTCTGTTTATTTGTCATTGCTGCAAGAACAGTTCTATTCTTCAGAATTTTGCCAGAACGTGGTAAAATAAAAGAATTAATCGATTTCATTGTTTCACCACGAAAATATCTAATTATTCTTTACTATATTAGACGTCCTTCCATACCACCGGCTACTTCAATAACTTGTCCGGTAATATGACCCGAGATTAGATCAGAAGAAATTGACACTACAGTAGTAGCAATATCTTCAGGAGTTGCTAATTTCTTTAATGACATCGTAGCAGTAGCCTTTTCTATTAGTTTTGCATCAACTCCCTGCTCTATCTTTTTAGGAGTGATTGTCCATCCAGGTGCTACTGCATTTACTCTTACATTACCTATTCGTGAGACATCATTTTTCAACGACATAAGTAAACCAGATGTTATTGCTCCTTTAGCTGCTGCGTAATCTGAATGTCCTGATTCACCGTAAATCCCTGCTGTAGAACCAATAAATACGAGTGACCCTGAACCTTTTCGAGATGCTTCTTGTAAGAAACTGCGAGCAGTATTTACCGCCACATTAAGATTAGATGAAACTGTTTGATTCCACCTATCTGAGCCAATCTCCCAGAGAGGTAATGGTTCTGGAGGGTAATAACCGGCATTAGCAATGCAGATGTCTAATTTACCATATTTATTGACAATGGTATTTACCAATGAAATCGCTTTTTGGGGGTCTCTAAGATCTGCTTGTATAGGAAATCCATCAATTTCACTAGCGATTTTTTCCGCGTTTTCTGATGACTCATTATAGTGTACTACTACCTTACAACCTTCTGAGGCAAAGGCACGACAAATTGCTTCACCTATTCCTCCTGCTCCACCAGTAACTAGTACTACACTATCATTGAGTCCTGTATCCATTAAACCACCATCTCATAAAGTACGAAGTTGACGATTTCCTGCTCCGCCATATCCAATCCAATCTTCAGGCTTATTACCAAGAATCTCATCTATCTCTGACATATGTTTATCCGTAATTTTTTCTGCAACTTCTATGCAACCAAGATTCTCAATCATTTGCTCGGGTTTAGTTGCACCAAGCAGAATAGTACTAACATTCTGATTCTTAAGACACCAAGCCAAGGCGAGTTGTGCGGTTGAACAATTGAAATGTTTTGAAGCATATGATGTAAGATTTCGGACAATTTCTACTTCACCATTTTTCTTTCTCATCTCTAGATCTTCAATCAACCATTCATATCCTTCTTGTGTCGGGCGAGAATCTTCAGGGATACCATCATTATATTTACCAGTCAAGAATCCTGAACGTAAAGGAGACCATATCGTAGTTCCATAGTTATATGGAGCTTGATAAAGAGGGAAGAATTCCTGTTCAAATCTTTGTCGATGTAGCATATTATACTGAGGTTGCTCATACATAGGAGGTTCTAGGCCTTCCGATTTAGCGAACCATATTGCTTCCATTATTTGCGCTGCGGACCATTCTGAAGTCCCCCATGAGGTTGCCCATCCATTACGGACTACATCAGTCATGGCACGAACTACAGTAGAAGTGGGGGTAAAGGGGTCAGGGCGGTGACAAAATACCATATCCACATAATCCAATTGTAATCTTTGTAAACATGAGTCTAAACCTTCCATTATATGTTTGCGCGAAAGACCTGATTCATTGACACCGTCACCTCCCCAAAATATTTTTGTTGTAATAACGAGCTCCGAGCGCCTCCACATCTCAGGGTCTTCTTCTTGTAATTCGGAAAGAGCAATGCCAAATATTCTCTCCGCTTCTCCATTCGGATTACCGTATGCTTCTGCATGATCAAAACAGTTTACACCTGCATTTCGAGCGATTTTCATACATTCTTTAGCCATTTCTACGCCTTTTTCATCTTGTAATCTATTTTTGACACCATACGTTGCCCAGAATCCATAAGACAAAACCGATACTTGAATACCAGTATTTCCCATCATCCGATAGTACATATTTTCACTTGTCATATCTTACTTTAGCGGGTTCGTTGGTTTCAAGATTGTGGTTTAGAGAAGTGGAATATCAGAACCTATTTTCGAGATTCAAGAGAAAGAAATTATTTGAATAATAATACTTTAGACTATAGAACTCTCTAATTCAGTCAACTCTTCTAGGTACTTTTTAACTCTCATCCCCATTTTCTCTTGTGTAGGCATGGAATGTAATTCAACTCTCATCTTAGATGCCCCTGGGAGGCCTTTTGTGAAAGACACTGCATGACGTTTTAGATTCTTATTATTAGAATTTAAATAGAGTTCTGAACTCAATTCTAAATAACGATTCCAACACCATAAACGAGATGAAGCGAAATTGGCTTCACCCCATGGAGGATTTTTGACTGGCCATCCTAGGTCTCTTTTTATTTCGTGAAATATCATTGGTCGACCAATCGCGCCACGCCCAATCATTAAACCGCCAGCACCAGTTTCTTGCAAACATGCAGAAGCTGTTGATGCATCAATAATATCTCCATTAGCAACAACTGGGATTTCTACTGAATCCACAATTTCTTTGATCTGTGACCAATCTGCCTCACCTGAGTATCTTTGACGAAGTGTTCGCCCATGTACGCAAATTCTCTCGACGCCTTCCTCCTCTAACCTCTGAGTTATCTCTAGTGCAGTATTAGGGCCGGAACCGGTGCCTAGCCTCATCTTGACCGTTATGGGTACGTTTGTTGCGTTAATACAGGCTCTAACCATCTCAATTACCCTATCTGGATCTCTAAGTAACGCAGCACCAGCATTATGACGACATACTTTAGGAGCAGGACAACCAAAATTAATATCGATAATATCGGCTTTATCTTCAAGTAATTCGACAGTAGTAACCATTTCTTTGATATCTCCCCCGAATATTTGTGGAATAAATGGGCTTTCTCGAGGATCCGATTCCACCTTTAGCCATGAATTCGCATCGTGCCTAGAAAGACCAGAAGCAGCCGTAAATTCAGTTATTGACAAATCTGCACCACATTCTCTAGCTAATAATCGATATGCTAAGTCTGTGACTCCTGCCATAGGAGCAAGAAACAATGGTACAGTCTGCTCTAGCATGTTTAACTCGGAGGGCTTTTTTGTTATCACAATGACTGATAAATATTCAACATCAGTCAAATCTTCTTACTGACGAAAGAATGCGTAATCTCACACAACGCGCAATGAGCAGTGCCTCTTATCTTACCGAGAACATATTGTAACTCACCAATTATGCCACCATCGGCATGGTAAACTCCCCAGATTGTCTTTAATGAGATTAGAAAGTGGATTCCCAATCTAGAACATCTTGGGCGCGTTCCCAATCTGCATCGGTAATTAATCCACGTGCTTTCATCATCTCTCTTGAAAGAAGCCAATAAATTAGAGCTAAAGAACGACGTCCTTTGTTATTTGCAGGAAGTGCTAGGTCAACATTACGCAATCTATTGTTAGCATCACATATAGCGACAACAGGGAGTCCAGTACTTACTGCCTCGGATAATGCCTGTTGATCAGCAGCAGGGTCAGTAACAACAATTACTTCTGGTTCGATGTATGTCCGTAAACGAGAATTAGTTAGAGTCCCCGGAATGAAACGTCCTACAATACGCATTGCTCCAATTGTCTGAGCGAATTTTCTCGCAGGTCTCTGTCCATATTGACGCGCACTAACTACAAGTATTCTTTCAGCGTCATAATTGGAAAGGAATTTTGCTACTGCACGAATTCTTGAATCGGTCTGACGAACATCGATGATGTGGATTCCACTATTGTCTTGACGAACTTCATCTAAGAACTGCTTCATATCAGCAGACTTCTGAGTTGTTCCTATGTGCACTGCGTGCGTATCATACATTTCAAGCGGTACAAGTGGAGTTTGATTGTCATCCATTTAGGTCCCTCAGCAGCGCCGCGACCTGACTTCGATTGATAAGCGCTGCGCATGAGGATAAATAAACTACTCAAGCAAATTGCAGGTCAGATAAGTAAGTACAATCTTCATTTTCGTGCGACTCCGCGAATACTACGCATGGTTTAGTGATTGTCACATAGGTATCGAAGTGATCATAGAAGGATGCTTGGTCAATCGGTGCGGTGACGCCGTAACCGCGCGCCTCAACTTCGAAAACCCACTTCCCAGATATCAAATCTGATGATGGAAATGTGTATTGCTGTTGAGGAAAATCTTGCGTTGCTTTAACTTCCCAAAACGGATCTCCGCCGCTCTCTCTTACTCCTGGTTTCCAGAGTTTTGCATGCACATATCGGTATTCATTAGTTTCATTCCCGATTAATTCTTCTAGAATGTTGGAATAAGGAAAATCTGCCGCGAATAATATCTTTAATTGAGAAATTGTACTGTCAAATTCAATTAGGACTTCATCTGTATAATATACCGATTCAACACCCTCAGATATGAAAGTATGTTCAAAACCAACAGTTTCTTCAGTTTCACGGACTTTTGGTGGTTCCCTAATATCCTCCATCCATTCTCTTTGGACTGCGAGACCTAAACATCCAGTAATAGTTGCTGAGAGCATTAGAACTGATAACGCTAATCCCAGCATTCGGGTAGATACCATTGTTTCTTGCGAAACGGACTTGTTTCTTCAATCCACTCTATACAAGATTGCAATGCAAGCGTCTATCATAGGGAATCATGTCCGAGAATATGCTCCAATGACGACGAAAGGAGAACCGAGCTAAAGCTTTGACGTTCCCTATGAGTACCGAGGGGCACTCATTCTTCTTCATCGACAACACGAGGTTCGTGAACTTCTCTAAAGATTACAGTTCCAACCCCAAGGTTCTCACGAAGTGAACGAACAAGGCTGAACTTTGCATATGCCCAATTTTGGTCATAAGCCATTGCTTCAGGTGTTGTAACAGTCAAGTCATCTCCATCAAAAGATATTTCGAAGTCTTCGCGACCTGTGTTCATCTTAAGTAAAGTTTCAACACGCTCTTCGCGGTCTTCTACAACCTTAACAATATTGTAATTGTATCTTAGAGTCGCACCAGCTAGTGGATGATTGTAGTCAATTCTTGCACGACCCGCACTAATGAATTGTAATACTCCAGTACGGCCCCCAATTTCAACTGGTGCACCTATTGCTAGAGTACTTGGGTCTTTGACACTACGCATCAATACGGTTTGCCCTATTGTTTCAACAAGACTAGAATCGCGCTCACCATAACCTTCTGATGGCTCTATGTCAAATTCGTAATCTTCACCAGGCTTTGCATCGTTCAGATGATTTTCAAAACCACTAATCAAACGACCATCGCCTACGATTGTAATCATTGGTAGGTAAGTACGGCCTTCATCAAAGACATCATGTTCTTTTGCGACATCCTCACGTGTAGTCTCGATTAGTCTCTCAGAACCTGCATCGTACAGGTCATAGTCGATGTGAACAATTGAACCAGCATCCATATTTTGTGCCTCCGGGCAGCCCGCCGACCTGCTTCCCCTTTTTGATACAAACGGTTATGTCGTTGGTGGAATTAATCAGTTAATTGGGTTATCTTGATGAAATTTTTGACTAGATGCTAGGGCAAGACCACCACCAATTATGATTAAAATCCAACCAGTCCATACTGCATGAGAACCCTGTAAATCGTGGACAGTGACACGAATTCTATCCACTTCGCTTGTTTCTCCGAGCATCATTGCTGTGAACAAAGTATTAGATTGAAATATATCTAAAATTATTATTGTGTCTCCAAATAGTCCTACATGTCTATCTGGTTCCGATCTCGGAGTTATTGAACTAGGGGAATCAAATCGTAATATACCGGGACGAAGAATATCTATCAATACTCCATCTTTTTTCATTTCAATAACAACACCAAGATATCCATCTCCAACAGAATATTTGTAATCCTCCGATTCCACATCTATTAATTCTACATCAGTGAAAACGAATTCATATCCATCATGCAATATTGGCTGATCCCTAGTTAAAGTTACTAAATGAGAAGGATCTGATCGATCAATCAAGGTAGTTGTGAATATGTGACCAACTAAGAGTAGCAATATTCCAAGATGAGAAAGATGAGAACCTAATAAACGAAGTCGAGAAGTATTTTTCTTAGCAAAAAATCCGTTTTCCCTAAGTTTTGGTATAACATTAGAGGTTGTCACATAAGCTTGTTTGAGATTAGGGGGGATTGCAAGAGCCATCCAAGTTAACAAGAATATTGCAACTGACCCCCTGCTAAAGCTCGAAGCGAATAACAAGGAAGAATCACCAGGTAAATTAAGCTCTTCAGAATAAATTGCTAACAGTATAGAAATGATAAAAACTGAAAAAAATACGAAATTTCCAGTCTTGATGTTTACTGACTTACCCCATGCGTATATGGTCAAACCTATTGCTAACAAACCAATAAAAGGCGCTCCATAGAATTCATGAGCTTCTAAATTAGTGCCATCAATTTCAACAGTTAACAACATCCAAGTAAGAAGAAGGAAAGCAGATGTTCCATACCATGGTATTGCTCTAGCGAACTTCATTCTTACCGATTCAGATTTGAAAGGAAGTAATAATAATTCAAAATCATCTTCTTCATCAGAAATAAGCCATATAATAAGAAATGGGGACATTCCTGCTATTGCTTGAGGGATTGTTGCAGTAGAAGACCAACTCGCGTAAAACATTAGAATCACTCCTGTGAATACCCATTGGAGAGATGGTTTACTTGAATCACTAGTTAGTAATAGAATCATAATAGATATCCCCATAATTGCAACTGCAGTAGAACCAATCCATATTGAAATTCCTGAGAGCATTGCTAGTAAAATTAATGAATATTCTCTTCGTTCTTCAAATAATAGTTTCTTGTTTTTAGAATGTAAATCATTTATTTGTTGATTTACCAAGAAATATATTGCAAACGATCCAAGTAATAATATTGCAAACATATATGATGCGAGTTCGAAACCAATTGGGCTAACATCAATAATATACATCACACGTATGTATGGATCATGACTCTGAGTACCTAATCCATCTGCTGCGAATGCATGAACTGACGCCCAAACACCATTAGCACGGGTTATCAATGTAGCATGTATTGCAAGAGCACCGGCAATTAGTCCTAGGGCTGGTGAAATTTTAATTGATTTAGATGTGTCTGGTGTTGATCTTGCATGGATTATCAATAAAAGCGCAAACCATGGTAGAATAGAACCGGTTTCAACTGGATCCCAAGCCCAATATCCACCCCAATCAAGAACTGTGTAAGCCCAAAGGCCACCAAGGCCAATGCCTATCGTACCAATCAAAAAAGCTGCTCGGGCCCAATGCAATTGAGCATCGTGGATTTCTTTAGCAGATTTGTGACGAATTACACCGCACATTGCAACAGATGCTGTGGCAATACAAAGAGCGTAATACGAGAAAACAATCGGTGGATGAATAACCATTAAATCTGTTTGTAACAGAGGATTTAATTCACTAGGGTCAATGCCGTTTGACTCTGCAAAAGGTCTAAGAAACCAAGATATAAAGAAAATACCTAATGAAAATCCATGCATAATACGTATATCATAATCTAATTCATCTGTATCTGTCATAAACCAAGTTACAATTGAGATTAGTGCTGCAAATAGAAGTAATGGTCCGGCTCGTCCACCCCATACTGCTGAAATACGATATAAAATTGGAAGATCCGCTCCACCATATTCTGTAACTAATTTTAAAGATGAGGCATCAATGATGAAAGCTATTACAAGAAGCAAAAATGGTGCGATTTGAGATAAAATAGTAAGATTTTTGAAGAATCGAATACCAGCATTCTCAGGTCTAATAATCTGATGCATGCTTGCCAGAATTGCCAATATGAGCAATATTTGCCCACAATAAGATAGGATTCAATCACCATCCATAATACTTAGCACGAGAATAGCCAAAAGATAACATTGCAGGAATTATTTTTTTAGTATAGAGACCGGGTCGTCGAATAAGTATTTTCAGACAAACTGCTAATTTGCCATGAGGGCCCATGTTGCTCATTTCATCGGGGAAACATTGGGCCATCAAAGACATATCATCATCTGACAGGTCAAATAATGCTGATTTACCTCGTAAAATCTTCGAATAAGGAGGGAATTCCTTCTTCCATGCCTTTGAATATTCTTCTAAAGCACTAGCGGTTACATCATCAGAAGCGATTGCTTTAGCCGCTGTTTCAGCAGCAAATACTGCTGACTTTAATGCTAAGTGAGACCCGCCTTCAAATAATGGTGAGGTGAATCCTGCAGCATCTCCTACAAGCATTAAGCCATCTGCATGAGTATTCTCATGAGGGCCTGATATTGGAATCGTTCCACCAAATGCGGGGTTTCCTTTTTTCTTCCAAGGAGGCGCTACTTGTTCTAAATTCTTGAAATGAGTAGCGTCAATAAACTCATCTAGGCCTTTCTTAGTTCTAGATTTATCTTCAGTAACTAAACCTACATTTGCGCGACCGTCACACTTAGGAATCATCCAAACATATCCTTTCTCAGCGTACTTGGGCCAGATATAGAAATCGAGATAATCGTCAGTTGGCACTTCAAGCATCTCATATTGCATGCCAGCAATTACTTGTGGTCGAGGATTAAGTTCTAATATCTTCGAACAAACTCCTGCAACTCCTGATGCATCTATTACAACTTTAGCCCGAATAGGGAACTGCTCGCCTTTACCTTCACAATGCCAACCAATAAATTTGTCACCATCAAGTATTTTTTCCATACTCATTAATTTATGATTTAGGTTTAATATGGCACCAGCAGATACTGCCTCGTCTGCAATCCATCTTTCGAAAAGATGTTTTTCCAGAACATATCCTTCTTCGGTCAACTTCTTCTCTGTACCATCAGGGAATATAACTCTAATACCATGAACTCTCTTACTAATGACATGATCTGGTAAGTCAAGATTCAGATTATCACAAGCAACATCTGAAATGCATTCCCCACAATGAACAGGGGTTCCAATTTCCGTATGATCTTCAATCAAAATAGTTGAAAGACCAGCTCGGGAACTATGTAATGCAGCGTTCCCGCCACCTGGTCCTGCGCCAATTACTAGTACATCACAGGCAGTGACAGCCTCTCCCATGAGAGTAGTTAGGAAGGCCATTAGTCAAAGAAACCGCCGGTCTAACCGCCTATGATTACGAACGAACATATTCAACCAATAAGCGTGTCGAATGTTGTATATGGTGTGGCGCGACCTCCGTGAGTATATCCTCAATTTGAGAGATTCTGACGAACTTATTCGTATCAGTCACCCTATTGACTGCTATCTGGAAGCTGGTTGTATAGCAGATAAACTTGTGAAAAAAGGTGGACCAGCAATTATTTTCGACCAACCTCGTTTAGCAAACGGAGAAATTAGTAAATATCCTCTAGCAATGAATTTATTTGGAACAAGAGAAAGAACCAACAAAGCATTAGGAGTACAAGACCCAAAAGAAGTTGGAGAAAGTATGGTTAATCTCATGAAACCAGATATTGGAGGTATTCTGAAAAAGCCTTGGACTGGTTTAGGATTGGCTATGCAAGGAATGTCAATGGCACCAAAAAAAATAAGAAAGGGCGCTTGTCAAGCGGTTGTGATAAAAGACCCTGATATGACTAAACTCCCTATTCCAACAACATGGCCAATGGATGGTGGTCCATTCATCACATTACCATTGGTTGTAACTCAAAATCCTAAAACAGGGCAACATAACATGGGGATGTATCGAGGACAGATATTTGGCAAGAAAGAAATTGGCCTTCATTGGCAAGCTCACAAGCATGGAGCAGATCACGCTGATGAAATTGGAAAAGAAAATCGTATGCCTGTAGCAATTTGTTTGGGCGGGCCGCCTCCTGTAATGTTTAGTGCAATATCCCCTCTTCCAGATAATCTCTCAGAATATGAATTTGCAGGATTATTAAATGGAAGAAGATTAAGAATTACAAAATGTCTAACTAATGATTTGTGGGTGCCTTCAGAAGTTGATTTTGTTATAGAAGGATACACGATACCTGGAGAAACCAGAACGGAAGGACCATTTGGCGACCACTTTGGATACTATAGTTTAGAGGAAGAATATCCAGTTATGCATGTTACAGCAATTACTCATCGAAAAAACCCTATGGTTCCAATGACTATAGTTGGAGTGCCTCCGATGGAGGATGGCTACCTAGGAGAAGCGATAGGAGAGGCTTTTCTTCCGGTCTTACAATTCCAACATAGAGATGTCAAAGATTTGTTCTTACCACTAGAAACTGGTTTCCATAACCTTGCGATTGTTTCCTCTAAACAAAGATATCCTAGACAAGCAAGAAAAACTGCTCTAGGATTAATGGGCGCTGGACAAATGATGTTTTTGAAAACAATAATTGCTGTGGATGAGGGGCACAATGTGAAAGATCTCGATGCTTTATTGAAAGCAGTTGATTACAATGTTAGAATACCTGAGGATATAATTGTCCTTGATGGAATGGTTGCAGATTCGCTCGCTCATGCATCCCCCTGGCAGAATGTACACTCAAAACTACTAATCGATGCCACTACACTAACTTCTAACGACCCTAGGGCAAATGAACCTAAGATGATGGGATGTCCTGATTCTTTAGGCATATCTGCATCTGGTGTTGAAGGTGTCACAAAAGCAAAAATGATGGCATCATCAATACTGGTTGTAACTACTAATGTTGAAGGAGGACCTCGTCCAGAATCCAGTATGGAGGAAGTAAATGAGGAAGCTGCAAAGGCTCAGAGAGAACAAATAGCAAAAATACGAGATGAAATATGGTCGTTAGAATCCGCTACAAATCTCAGATGGTTATTCATTACTGATGATGATGCTGATTTAGATCAGGAGGACTGGAGAAGAAGACTACTATGGCAATTATTTTGTAGATTCGAAGTAGCACGTGATTTTCATTTCGATGAAGAAAGAAAAAGAGTTGCTTGGGATGCAACCTCTCCTATTCCATCTAACGAAGGACCGCTACCCGTAAGACGGTGGCCAGCTGTTACATTACACAATCCAGAAATTGAGGAAAGAGTTGAAAAGTGGATGCAAAGAGAGGGGCTCTGATGGGAATTAAAGAAGTACTTGAGTTTGTAAAAATAGAACATACTTTGTTTTCTCTTCCATTCATACTTATTGGATATACATTAGCACATGAACAATTCATTCATGATCTTGAAACTCAAAAATTTGGTATTGATCTTCTATGGATTCTCATAGCTGCTGTAGGAGCAAGAGGACTTGCAATGACTTTGAATCGTATAATAGATCGAGATATTGATGCTGCAAATCCACGTACTGCAAATCGTCATCTAGTCTCAGGTTCAATAACCATGCAAACAGCCTACACACTTTCTATTGTATTTCTTTCCATGCTCCTTCTAGGTGCTTGGCAACTGAATGAAGTGGCTTTGATGATGGCTTGGTTACCTGTATTAGTATTCGTAATATATCCATATGTCAAGAGATACTCTTGGTTATGCCATTTTTGGCTAGGAATTTGCCTAGGCCTTGCCCCAGCGGGAGCTTGGGTAGCAGTTGCTGCAGATGTGCATGGATGGGCAGCAATAACTGGTATGCACGATGGATATACTGATTATCTGTGGTCTCCTGAGATATTATTCATATCTCTTGGAGTGATGTTGTGGATTACAGCCTTCGATATTAATTATGCACGCATGGATGTTGAAAGTGACAAAGAAAATGGAATACACTCATTCCCTGCCCGATTTGATGAAAATATGACAACAAGAACTTCTGTACAATTAACACTACTTTGGTTTGCCTGCTTTGCAATATCTAACCCAATGGATGAGATTTGGTTTTTGGCAGCAGCAGGAATTATGTCTATAGCCAATATAATTGTAATATTGGCTAGAACAAGATTGAAGGATTTTCAAACTACCTTCTTCAGAGTTTCAATGCTAACTGGGTGGGTACTTCTAGTTGCCATCATGATGATGGAACCATCAAACGATGGTTTAATCGATTGAGGCGATAAAATGTTTGTGTTAAAATCAGACTACGGTACTGCCGGGGACCAAGAACAAGCAATTCAAGAACTAATCAAGCAAATTAATGAGGGGCAGGAAAGATGTGTGCTGATGGGCGTGACTGGTTCTGGCAAAACATTCGCTATGGCCAATATTATCGAGAGATTGCAAATTCCAACCCTAATATTATCGCACAATAAGACACTAGCAAGGCAATTATGGCAAGAAATGAGTGAATTGTTTCCTCAAAACGCTGTTGAATATTTTGTAAGTTATTACGATTATTATCAACCAGAAGCATATCTCCCGGGAAGAGATATGTATATCGATAAAGAATTACAAATGAATGAAAGAATAGAGCAAGAGAGATTTTCAACTGTTGCATCTTTAGTTAGCAGGCCTGATGTAATTGCAGTAGGCACTGTTTCTGTTATCTATGGTCTCAACCCACCAGAAGTATTCCAACAGTCTCATTTACGCCTAAATGTGGGTCAAGAAGTAGACCCCCAAGATATCGTTAGAGAATTAGTAGGTCTACAATACAGAAGAACAACTGGGGATATGGTTCGTGGTGATGTTCGACTTCGTGGAGAAGTGCTTGATATTTGGATGCCAAGTAGAGATGATCCTATTCGAATTAGATTTGGTTGGGATGGAATAGAAAGAATACAGGTCTGTGAATCCGTATCTTGGGAACCTCTAGATGAGATAGAAGAGGCATGGATACATCCGAGAAAATTCTATATGACTAGTGAAGAAAAATTTGGGCAAGCAATTGAGGATATAGAAAGCGAATTAGATCAAAGAATTGACTATTATCATTCCAAAGGAATGGAAATGGAAGCCCATAGAATAGAACAAAGAACAAAATTCGACTTAGAAATGTTGACAGAAATTGGATCATGTAAAGGTGTCGAAAATTACTCGAGACATTTCGATGGAAGGGAAAAAAGTGAGAGAGCATACTGCCTTCTTGATTTCTTCTCCACCTGTGCTGAACAGTTTCATGGAGATGCAGAGAAGTATCTTGTAATAATGGACGAAAGTCATGTGACATTACCTCAAGTTGGAGGAATGTATGGGGGAGATTACTCTCGAAAGAAGAATCTAATCGATCATGGTTTTCGTCTTCCTTCAGCATATGACAATAGACCACTAAGAATTGATGAATTCCAAGAATTAATTCCTCAAATGCTCTATGTTAGTGCAACTCCTGGTGAAAGAGAGCTTAGGCACCTAGCAGAAATAACAAAACAACCAATTCCTGATGGTTTACTCCACGTACCAAGTAAGGGTGGTGGAGGAAAACCAGATATTGAGAAAAAAAAGAAAAGAGCATTCCTTGCAGAGACTATGGCATTAATTAATGGTGTAGTAAAAATGGAAATTCGTCCTACGGGACTACTTGATCCAGTAATTGAAGTCAGGCCAACAGAAGGCCAAATTCAAGATTTAGAAGATGAAATACGTTTACGCATTGAAGTAAATGAACGGGTGTTAGTTACTGTAATGACTATCAAATTTGCTGAAGAAGTGGCAGATTATCTAAATCGTAATGGATTCAAAGCCCATCATTTACATAGTGAAATTGATACGCTTGAAAGAACGGAAATTATCAAGGCTTTACGGTTAGGCCATATTGATATTATTGTAGGAATAAACCTTCTAAGAGAAGGATTAGACATACCTGAAGTAAGTCTAGTGGCCATATTTGATGCAGATAAAGAGGGTTTCTTGAGAAATGAACGGTCATTGTTACAAACTATTGGTAGAGCTTCGCGAAACCAAAATGGCAGGGTTATTCTGTATGCTGACTCGATGTCCGCAGCTATGGAAGCATCAATTAAGCAAACAATTGAAAGAAGAAAAAAACAAAATATACACAATGAAGAAAATCAAATAACCCCTAAAACAATAAAAAAAGCAATGCCAATTATGAACGCAGAATTTGGGGATCTGATGGCAGGTGTTGCTGGAAAAGGAGTGGGCGGTGGAAGGAGATTAGTTGCTAAGAAGCCTGGGGAAAAAGGGGTGAAGGGTTTGGCAAAAAAATTCTCACTAGGAGCCGCCGCGTGGAATACAACTGGTTCAGTTTTAGATAATATTAGTCAACCCGATTGGGTGGATGATAATGTTAATTTAATTAATAAAATTGGCGATGAGTCTATCGAAAATGATGATGACAGAATTAAACTTATTACTAAAATGGAAAAAGAAATGAAAGCGGCAGCTGCAAGACTTGACTTTGAAAGAGCAGCACGACTAAGAGATAGAATCTATCAATTAGAGAATCCGACTAATTGAATACGAAAGAGTTCGGCGAAAGACTTGTGTCGACCTACTCGCGTGATGACTTTACTGCACCCGTTGAGGACTATGACTTCTCAAAAATTAATGATGTTCGATCACTAATTGACCAAATGTCAAATGCGGGAGGATTTACTGCAACAAAGCTTGCTCATGCTCGAGATATACTAAAAATTAGTACTGAAAAAGCAAACGATAGCGGAGTCCTAAATTGGCTATCTTTTCCGGCATGCTTGTGTGCAACTGGAACCAGAGGGTTCTTCTTAGAAGCAATAAAACGTAAAGCATTCAATGTCATAATTACTACATGTGGAACTTTAGACCATGATATTGCTAGAACTTATCAAGACTATTTCCATGGAGATTTTAGCCTTGATGATATTGCACTCGGAGAAGAAGGGCTAAACAGATTAGGTAATGTTATTGTTCCAAACGAATGCTATGGTGAGATTCTAGAAAAGAGAGTCCTACCTTGGTTAGAAGAAATTGAAAAGGAAAGAATGGAAAAATACCCCGATAATCCTTGGCTTGGTTTTGGTTCGGTGGAATTATGTTGGGCTATGGGTGATAGAATTCAAGATGAGACGTCCCTGCT
>Ga0209089_10000820_pt1 | contig 28298 bp, 28 predicted proteins | sample ArcticOcean_MG_C_FD_187431 | JGI IMG/M metagenome (GOLD analysis project Ga0209089, IMG submission 187431) | Marine microbial communities from western Arctic Ocean - ArcticOcean_MG_CB2_150 (SPAdes) (version 2) | ecosystem: Environmental > Aquatic > Marine > Oceanic | place: Arctic Ocean: Canada... | reverse complement strand
TTAACAGATAAAATAGCTAAAATAGTGAATAATACTTCACACTTTTTATATGAGAATTGGTGTTCCGAAAGAAATAAAAAATAATGAATACAGGGTTGGCCTAACTCCTGAATCTGTTAAAACATTAGTCTCAAATGGGCACGAGGTATTCATACAGCACAATGCTGGAAAAGAGATTGGGTTCTCTAATACTGACTATACTGATGCTGGAGGCAAGGTATTGGAGACGCCACAGAAAATCTTTGAATCTTCAGAATTAATTATTAAGGTTAAAGAACCTGCTTCCAGCGAACTGTCCTTCCTTTCTGAAAAACATACTCTTTTTACCTATTTACATTTAGCGGGGGATAAAAGGAAAGGATTAGATCTCACTGCTACGGGGGTAACTGGGATTGCCTATGAGACGGTAACCTCCGCAGAAGGTTCTTTACCGCTACTTGCACCCATGAGCGCTATAGCTGGACAACTAAGTATTCTGGTGGGTTCCTATCACTTACTTAAACACAATAAAGGTAAGGGAACTCTCATAGGTTCTTTCGGCGAGTTAGGACCCAGAATAGTCACTGTTATAGGAGCCGGAACTGCTGGAACTGAGGCCATAGATAAAGCAATAGCTAATAATGCACATGTCAGAGTTATTGACCTATCTGAAAAAAGGCTCGGTGAGTTAGAAGTTATCTATGGGGGAAAAAATATTGAATATATTGTACCAACACCAAATTCTATTGCTGATGCGATATCTAATTCTGACTTAGTTATTGGGTCCGTATATGTCGTGGGAAGGGAGGCTCCGAAAATAGTTAAAGAAGAAATGATTCTAGCTATGGAGCCCGGAACTGTTATGGTTGATATTTCAATAGATCAAGGTGGTTGCTTTGAGACTAGCCGCCCAACCTCTCATGATAATCCTACATTTCTTACTCATGGAATAGTTCAATATTGTGTAACCAACATGCCAGGTGCCGTTCCTCTAACTGCAACCCATGCGCTAAATCAGGCTACACTCCCCTATATTCTTGATATTGCAAACAAAGGAACAGAAAAAGCCTTAGAAGAAGATGAACACCTACTTAATGGATTAAATGTGCAGTCTGGAAAAGTTGTACACGAAGCTGTAAGAGAATCCTTAAAATAATTTTCTAAGAAAATTAATAAGGAAATAATTGGTGCGGATGAGAGGACTCGAACCTCCACACCTTTCGGCACCAGAACCTAAATCTGGCGTGTCTACCAATTCCACCACATCCGCAAAGATTCAGCATTATAAGCATCTAGTTCGTAGATGTCGCCTGTTCTGATTGATAAAGTTCAAGATTCAAAAGTAACTCATCTATTTGCCTCTGAAGGCTCATTAAAGTTTTATTTGTTTGTTTCCGATAAGCGTCCATAGCCTCAATAGCCTCATTTTGAGCTTCTAGTCTCTCTTCTAAAATAGAATCATCGCTTGAAGGAAGAAGATCTGCTAATTGTATTCTTAGGTTATCTTGCGAATTTTCTAACTTAGCAAATTCAAGATCACGGGCACGCTGTTTGGCACCCAAAGAATTAACTTGCTTAACCAAAATTCCTAGCTCTTCATCAAGTCCTTTTAGGATTTTTATATTAACAGCTATCTCCTTTCGATTCTTTTTATTACTGAGATCCCAAAGCTTTCTTATTTCTTTATTGATAAATTTTAAGTCTTGATCGGTTGATTTGATCAAATCTTGATTCTCTAACTGCTGTTTATCTAGAGATTCTTCAACAAGACTAATTCTTTCAACAAAGTTTTGCCCTACTTGTTGTTGATTGCCTGAGGTATTAAAAAACCAGAAAAACAACAGAATTAATCCGCCTAAATTAATAAATCCAAGGGTAGCTGTGAAGAGCATGCTAGCTCCTCCTACTCTTTTTCCGCCCCGATTAGACATAGCTTCCGATCTAACAGGTTTAATATCAGAAGTCTCTTCTGTTGAATCTGGGGTATTATTTTCAGCCATAATTTTTTATTTTAGTCTTTCTTTCTGTTAGTTCGTAGATACAATAAGAATCATATAAAAAATTTTAACATTTATTCTAAGATATATAGATATCTAATAAAACGAGGACAAAAATGAATTTTGAATTTTCAGCCGACCAAATACAACTTAAAGATATAGCTCGTAAATTTCTTGAAAAAGAAGACTCTGTTAAAAGAGCGAGAGCAGTTCTTGAAGGCAAAGATTCGTATGATGAAGAATTATGGAAACTCATAGGTGAAATGGGTTTTACAGCTACCTCAATACCTGAAGAATATGATGGATTAGGACTGGGTTACCTAGAACTGTGTGTAATAGCAGAAGAGCTAGGGAGAAGTTTAGCTCCGACTCCTTTTTCATCTAGTGTTTACCTTGCTACTGAATTCCTATTAAGGCTTGGCTCAGATGAAGTAAAGCAGACTTATTTACCGAAACTTGCTAGCGGTAGTTCAATTGGTACCTTTGCTCATACTGAAGGAAACACAGCGCCTACTGAGGCTAATATTACTTCTGAAGTTAAAGACAATGTAATAAACGGTACCAAAATAGTAGTACCAGATGGTGACGTAGCTGATTTTGCTGTTGTCACAGCAAAAGAAGGTAGCAATATAGGATTATATATTGTAGATCTTAAATCTGATGGAGTTGAAGTTGTAAGTCAGCAAACCTTAGACCCTTCAAGGTCTCACGCGTCTTTAATATTTAAAGATGTTAAAACTATAACGCTTGGTTCTCTAAATGAAGGTTGGGATAATCTTCAGAATGTACTTGATAGAGCAGCGGTATTATTTGCTTTCGAACAACTAGGTGGCGCAGAAGCCTCCATGAATATGGCAAAAGAATATGCTATGGGCCGTTTTGCTTTTGGTCGGTCAATAGCTTCTTTTCAAGCTATTAAGCACAAGCTAGCGGATATGTATATTGCGGTCGAACTTGCCAGGTCTAATTGTTATTACGGTGCATGGGCTCTTAGTACAGATGCACCAGAGCTGGCTACAGCTGCAGCCACTTCAAGAGTTAGTGCTAGCCAAGCTTTTAATGAATGTTCCAAAGAAAACATTCAAACTCATGGAGGAATGGGATTCACTTGGGAATTTGATTGCCACCTTTATTACAGAAGATGTCGTCAATTAGCTGCAAATATTGGCAGTCAAAGTATTTGGAAAGATAAATTAATTAGCTCTCTTGAGAGAGCCAATCAACTATAGGAGATAACTATGGATTTCAATGACACTGCTGAAGAAGCAAAATTTAGAAAAGAAGCCTATGAGTGGCTTAAAGCAAATGCAGCTTTAAAAAAAGGGCCAAAAGATGGCTGGAGATCATCTTCAGAAGAAGAAGGGCTAGAGCAAGTTAAAGTTTGGCAAAATAAACTTTATGAAGCTGGTTGGGCCTGTATGCACTGGCCTAAAGAATTTGGTGGAAGAGAATCTACCCCAATTGAAAGGGTGATTTGGGGTCAAGAGATTTCTAAATTTAAAGTTCCAGGAGGCTATCTTGAAATTGGTCAGGGCATGGCAGGACCTGTGATGATGATGTATGCAACAGAAGAGCAAAAAACAAGACATCTTCCTCCTATGGCTAAAGGAGAAGAAATTTGGTGTCAGCTATTTAGCGAACCTGGTGCAGGATCAGACCTTGCAGGACTGAAGACTAAATCAGTACTCGAAGGAGACACTTGGACAATAAATGGACAAAAAATATGGACATCTGGAGCCCATTTTAGTGACTGGGGAATACTGGTTACAAGAAGTGATCCTACTGCCCATAAACATAAAGGGCTAACTTATTTCTTTCTTGATATGAAATCTCCTGGTGTTGAAGTTAGGCCAATTAAGCAGATTTCTGGTGGAGCAAATTTTAATGAAGTGTATTTTACTGATGTAAAAATTCCTGACAGCCAAAGACTTGGTGCAGTTGGTGACGGCTGGAAAGTATCTTTAACTACCCTCATGAATGAAAGACTAGCAGTAGGTGATGCATCTGGACCTGATTTTCAAGAAGCTTTTACACTTGCAAGAGGCCAAGATTTAAATGGAAGTTTAGCGATAGAAAATGGAGCTGTTAGAGAAAAACTTGCTGACTGGTACTGCCAGCAAAGTGGTCTTAAGTTTGCAAAATATAGAAATATATCTGCCCTGTCTAGAGGAGAAACACCAGGCCCTCAATCTTCTATTACAAAAATAGTAAGTGGAAATAAACTTCAAGAAATTGCAAATTTTGGTATGGACTTAATGGATTCTGCTGGAATAGTAAGATCAGATGAACCAGATGCTGATCAATCTATGTATCAATATGGATTCTACGGTGCTGCCGGTATAAGAATAGCAGGTGGAACTGATGAAATTCTAAAGAATATTATTTCTGAACAAGTACTTGGAATGCCTCAAGACATGAGAGCTGACAAAGGAATACCGTTTAACGAAATTCCTTCAAGTAATAAATAATTTTTTAGACTCAAATAAAACTTCGGACTCTTTCTTAAACCTTAAATCCGCAGACTTATCCTGGGAAAAAGACTCCCCTTTCTCTAAAGAGCATGAAGACCTTTATTGGTCAAAACAGGGTGCAATAGAAGAATCAGAGCACATTTTTATTAGAGGAAATAACCTAGAAGAGAGATGGCAGCAACTTTCCAGTAAAGAAAATTTTTTAATAGGTGAGCTAGGTTTTGGGGCTGGTATTAATTTCTTAAACACTTGGAAAAAATTTATTGAGGCTAATCCTGACCAATCAAAACTGCATTACTTGTCTTTTGAAAATAGACCTTTTGTTAAAAAAGACTTAATGAGAGTACTATCTCAATATCCTACCTTTTTAAATGAATCAAAGGAGTTGGTATCTAAATTACCTCTTAATGCCAAGGGTTTGCATAGAATAAATTTTGCTAACGGAAGAATAACTTTAAGTCTTATTTATGGAGATTTAAATGAGACTTTAGATGAATTAAAAAACCCTCTGGTTAAATACGATGCTTGGTATCTAGATGGATTCTCGCCTGCTAAAAACCCTGAAATGTGGACTGCAGAAATTGCTTCCTATATGGCAGCAGCTTCACACTCTGAAACAACGTTTTCTACTTATACGGTAGCTGGTTTTGTTAAACAAAACTTTGAAAAAGAAAATTTTTCCCTCTCCAAACTAAAAGGCTTTGGTAATAAACGAAGCATGCTAGCCGGGAGAAGCAGTAGCACACAAAAAAAGGTAATCGTTAAGAAGAAAACCGTAGGAATAGTAGGAGCTGGTATAGCTGGCTGTTCTTTGGCAAAGATACTAGCTGGGAGAGGTCATAATGTGATCATCTTTGATAAAGAAGATGGACCTTCAAAAGCTGCAACCGGAAATCCTTTTCTAGTTGCGTATCCCAGATTGTCTGCTCACGACAGTCCGTACGCGAGGTTTTCTCTGCATTCATACCTCTTTTCTTCTAGATTCTATGATGACATGAATACTAAATTTTGGAAAAAATCAGGGGTTTTGATGCTGGGATTTGATGAAAACTCTTTAAAAAGAGAAACAGCCTTATGTAACGCTAGAAAAGATGAAGTTCTTTTTGAGAAGCTCAGCAAGAAATCTGCTAGTGAAAAGGCAGGTTTTAAGATCAACCATGGCGGTTTATTTTTCAAAGACGCAGGATACATTGATCCAGAAAGACTCTGTGAAGAGATGGTTGATGATGTGTTGATAGAGAAAAAGTTTAAGGAAGAAGTGCAAGTTATTGTAAAGGAGTCAGATCATTTCAGCCTTAAGACAAAAAATAATGAATACGTACTAGATCATGTGTGTTTATGCAATGCTTTCATGGTAAATCAATTTACTAATCTCCGTGGAATATCAAAGAAAAGAGGACAAGTCTCATATATATCTACAAACACAACACTTAAAAACTTAAAATTTCCAATATGTGCAGCAGGTTACTTATCTCCTAAAAATGGTGACAAACACCTCATAGGATCTTCTTACAGCAAATCAGACTCAACAGAACTAATCCAAACTGAGCACGATGAGAATCTAGAAAAAATTAATATAATTTACGATCAAAATATTGAATTAAAAGGAGGCAGAGTTGGGTTCAGAACAGTAACAAGGGACAGACTGCCTCTTGCAGGAGTCATTGATGGTATTCATATAAATGTTGGTCACGGTTCTAAGGGATCTACATCTGCACCTTTATGCTCAGAATACATTGCAGACTTAATAGATGGAACAGTACCGCCTGTCGATTCCTTTGTTGCTAAAGCTCTAAAGCCAGATCGATTTAAAATTAGAAATTAAGAATAGCTTTTTCTATTAGATTATTAATAGCGTCTTGATCCTTTATTTTTAAGGATCTATTAAAACGAGAAAAGGCATACCAAATTACATCGTCAGTCTCTTTATCATGAAATCTTATTGCTATTTCATCTTTATCTACTTTAAAGATCTTTTGATTTCGCGAATCCCAATATCTGTCATTATAGAAGCCTCTACCGCCAACATCTGTGGACCTATCGACTTCTCTGTTAGTGCCTATAAAAAACCTTACGACCATGTCTGCTTCTTCTGACTCTTTCAAGCCTTTAGCTTCAAGTCTGGATTTTATGGCTCTTTCCACTCGCTGAACCAAGATTGGATTGAGACCAATCTGAGACGGAGAATTGGTTAACTCAGGTTCTTCTATTTTGAAAGACTGATAACTAGACAAATCATATTCAATGTCTTTATCAGACTCAATTCTTGGCTGAGAAGCGCAAGCAACAAGAGTAAGAATTACGGAAATAGAGAGAAGTTGTTTAATCATAATTATAGATTATATAAAAATTAGAAGAATATAAACCTCTTGCCCAATTTCTTTTTACATCCTTGATACTGAACGTTGTATCTGTCCGATTGCCTTTGCACTTTATCTGCAACAGAAAGAAGCCAAGGCTTGGTTCTGTAGCTACCTCTTTTGTAACCGCCTCGTCCTTCATGATAAGCAAGGTAAAGCGCCCTGGCATTACTCATTGAAATTCCTAATTGCTTATGTGTTTGGTAGTTATACCAACCAATAAAATCTACTGCGTCTTCAAAGTCATTCCTTTGAACAAACCATCCGCCTCTATCTTCCAGATACATCTCCCAAGTTCCGTCCACAGCTTGGGCGTAGCCTCTAGCGCTTGTTACTCTTTTCCATGGAATAAAGCCTAATAATTTTGTTCTTTGCGGTCTTGCATCAGCTATAAAACTAGATTCTTGTTTGATAATAGCCATAGAGACAGATACCGGTATCTTCCAACGCTTCTCAGTTTTCTTAGCAGCTTTATACCAAGAGTATCTTTCTTTAAAAATTTTACAGACGTCTGTTGTTGTCGATGGCGGAGAATTGGAAGCACAACCAATCAAAACACAAAGACAAGTCAACAAAGCCAATCTATTCATCATCATAAATTAACTCAGCAACTCCATGGCTTGCTCTTCGTCCAGAACACTAATTCCAAGAGCTTCTGCTTTGGCTAGCTTAGAACCAGGTTTTTCGCCAGCTATCAACATTGTGGTGTTGGATGAGACGCTAGAAGAAACCTTAGCGCCTAAACGTATTAATTCTTCTTTCAGCTGGCTTCGTGCAATACCAGAGAAAGAACCCGTTATCACAACAATTTCACTTCCTAGTTTAGAATTCGTATTATCTAGTGGGTTTTGCAGGATCATTCCTAGATTCATTAACTTTTCTATCAAGCTTAATCCATCATTACTTTTAAAATAATTGGCTATATGGAGAGAGGCCACAGGTCCTATGTCATTTATTTCGAGTAATTCTTCTTCCGTGGCAAGCATTAGTCTCTCTAAGCTCTTAAAATGGGTTGAGAGATTGAGAGCTGTAGCTTCACCCACCTCTCTAATTCCTAAAGAATAGATAAATCGTTGAAGTGTTGTACTTTTACTTTTTTCTATTGAAACAATCAAGTTGTTAGCTGATTTATCTGCAAAACCATCCAGTCTAAGTAAATCTTCTTTCTTAAGTTCATATAGATCAGAGGCATTACTAATGGCTTTAATGCTTACCAACTGATGGATAATCTTTTCACCCAGGCCATCAATATTCATAGCATTCCGAGAAACAAAATGCTTTATGGCTTCAATTCTTTGAGCCAAGCAATTTTGTCCAGCTTTGCACTTTAAGATAGCTTCTGACTCTTCTCTGACCAAAGGTCCTGAACATGAAGGGCATTCTTTTGGTACTTGTATAACCTTAGCCTTGGTTGGTCTTTTATCATGATCTACGCTTACAATTTGAGGAATCACGTCCCCTGCTCTTTTTATAGAAACTGTATCCCCTTCTCTAACGTCTAGTCGAGCTATTTCATCAAAGTTATGAATGCTTGCATGGGTTATGGTTACACCGCCAACAATGGTTGGTTCAAATTCCGCTACGGGTGTAATGCTACCGACTCTTCCTACTTGGAAGGAGATAGATTTAATAACTGTAGTTCCTATTTCTGCAGGAAACTTTCTAGCTATTGCCCACCTTGGAGCACGAGAAACTTTGCCCAATTTATTTTGAAGAGAAAGTTGATTAACCTTGAAAACAACTCCATCAATTTCGTAAGGTAAAGAGCTTCGATTTTTCTGAATATCATTAAAAAATGAAATACATTCTTCTACATTCATTGCTAAACCTGATTTTGTGTTCACAGGCAATCCCCATGATAAAAACGCCTCAAGAACCTCGGATTGGAATTGTGGAAATTTCTGTTTTTGGTCTGATACAGATCCCAATCCATGTGCAAAAAACTTTAGAGGTCTTCTTGATGCCACTTTTGGATCTAGCTGTCGTAAACTACCAGCAGCCGCATTTCTGGGGTTTGCAAAAACCTTCTGTTCGTTCTCTTGCGAATGCTTATTAATTTTATCAAAATCATCAAGTTCTATAAAAACTTCACCTCGAACTTCCAATATTTCAGGTATATCAAAATGGTCATTCTCATTGAGTTTTAAGGGGATGGAATTTATAGTTCTTATGTTATGAGTTATATCTTCCCCTACTCTGCCATCACCTCTTGTCGAAGCGTAATCAAGCTCTCCTGATCTGTATAAAAGATTAGCAGCAACACCATCAAGTTTTGGCTCACAAGAAAACTCTATATTTTCTTTATAGTTAAGTCTTTCAACTATTCGCTTATTAAAATCTATTAAATCTTCACTATTAAAAGCATTGTCTAAAGAAAGCATTTGCTCCAAATGTTCTATTTTTTTAAATCCTTCCAACGGCCTAGAACCCACTCTTTGTGAAGGAGAATTCTTATCCACAAGTAAAGGGTTGTTCTTTTCAAGAGCCAGAAGCTCTTGAAACAATAAATCATATTCAGCATCGCTTAGAGAGGGTTCATCTAAAGTATGATACTTATGAGCATGCTCATTGATCAATGCATGCAAAATTTTAAGACGACTTTTAGGGTCAGAATCTGGACTCATAGGGACCTATTTTAACTTACAACAGCCAATTTTTGTCGTTGGAATTCTTGGGCCTCTTGGCGCATATGCAGAAGCATCTGTTTAGTAAGCATATTCCTATTCTCGTCCAATAAATTAGAATCACAGGCCTCAGATACTGTTTGGGAGATTTCACACATGAGGTCAAAAACCTCTACTGTGTTAATAACAGACAGAGGATCAAAAACAAAAGCGATGTCACTCGTAGCGACGCCTTCGAGGAACGTGCCAGGATTACGCCCATTCAAAATATTAAAAAGTAAACTGCCCTCTTCATCAGTAACAACAAAATAACCTCTGTCATTAAATAAGAATGAGTAATTATTTAATATGCTTGAGATTGAGTCGTAAGTAAAAACGCTCTCCCGATGAGATGACAAGTTAATTATCAGTAGTTGATGAAGGGCATCAAAGTTTTGATCAATATCGGGGCTGAAAATCTTCTCCGTAATTTCATTTGTTATTTGTTCTTCTGATATTTCAGAATTGCTTCCTTCGTCGTATCCATCAAGCCACTCTTTCTCAAAATCAGTTTTTTCTGATTCTGCTGGATCAATGAGGTCAACTTTAAGCGAGCTGGCTCTGCTTCTTAAAGACCTTCTGACTCCGTCTATAAAAACAAGTGCCAGCAGTGATCCAATAATTAAAGTTAATACTTCCGCTAAATTAAACATAACTAGCTTGCCGCTAACTCAACCGCTTCCTCTACGTCTACTGACACCATTCTGGACACACCAGGTTCTTGCATGGTGACACCCATTAAATGTTTACTCCTTTCCATCGATATTTTGTTATGAGTTATGTAAACAAATTGAACATTTTTTGACATATCCTCTACCAGTTCGATAAAGCGCATAGTATTTAGATCATCTAAAGGTGCATCCACTTCATCGAGCATACAAAAAGGAGCAGGATTTAATTCAAAGAATGCAAAAACAATGGCTATTGCTGTTAGTGCTTTTTCACCGCCAGATAATTGAGAAACACTAGAATTTTTCTTTCCTGGAGGTCTTGCTAAAATTCCAACTCCCGAACTCAACAGATCTTCTCCTAGCATGGTTAGTTCAGCATGGCCGCCGCCAAAAAGCTTGGGAAAAGACTGAGCTAAACTAATGTTTAATTTATCAAAAGTATCTTTAAAAGTTGTTCGCGTTTCTTTATCTATTTTATTGATTGCATTCTGTAATGTTTCTAATGCATTAGTTAACTCTTGATGCTGATCATCCAATAAATTCTTACGCTTTTCCTCTACTTCATACTCTTCCAAGGCGGCTAAATTAATGGCACCTAACCTAGAAATTTTCTTTTCTACATCTTCCAGTTTAAGTTCTAAACTCTGAGTTGTCTGCTCATCGGTTAGCACTTTTATCAAACTATCTAAGTTATTATCACTCTCAATAAGCTGCCTCTCAATGTTCTCAGCTTCTATTTTTGAAGCCTGACGCTCCAACCTAAAAGTTTCTAAAGCTTCTCTTAGATTTATAGCCATCTGTTCTATTTCTATTTTCTCCCTTTCTATTTTATGAATAGACTCAGAACAATCCTCAATAGCCTTGCGTGCTTGTAAAAGTTCAGTTTCTACTTTCAAACGGCCTTCTAGCAACTTATTTAAATCATTTTGTACAGAGACGAGTGGCTCTTTAATATTTGCCACTTCTTCAATTAAACTTTCGTTATTTTTTGTCAGCTCTTTGATATCAGATTTTAAATGACCATCCTGACTAGCAATAGTTGCTAATTTTGACTGTAATTCCGTAAATTCACCCGTCTTGTCCAGTAGATTAATCCTTTCTTTTTTTTCACTCTCTGAAGAATCAAATAACAGCTCTTGGGTTTTTCCTGTAAGCCTTACCGGCTCAGAAGATAATTTTTTAATAGAAACTTTTAATTCTTTTAATTCAGAAGTAAAAGCATCTAAATCACCTTCTGTTAACCCTGCTTCCAATTTATCGGACATCGAAAGAGACATGTTATTCATTTGACTTAATAAAGACTCGGATTCGGTTATAAATAAAAGCCATTCGGTTTCTAAGATCTTTGTTGCTGAAGTTATGCTGCCCTCATCTAATTGAGTGTTCCTCAGCTTATCTAATTCAGGGGCAATTAAAGAAATTGATGCCTGTATTTCTTCTTTATTGGTTATAAGTTTTTTTAATTCCTGGCTTCTAAGTTCAAGTTGATTGTTGTTAATTCTAATTTTCTCTTCTATCTCTGAGTGCCTATCCTTCTTAAGACTAAGATCTTGCTCCGTTCTTGAGATGTTTGCACCAAAACTATAAAAATCTTGTTGAACCTTATCCATTGCAGTTTGAAGCTCAATTTGTTCGGCCCTTAGAGCCATTATTTTGGCATCAGAAATTGTTTTGGAAGAGTTTGCTTCTTGAACCTTAATTTCCTGATCTTTTACGTTTACTTCTTTTAGTTCTATCTTCTTAGAAATATCCTTCCAACGTGAAGTAAGAAGAAGGCCTTTGGCGTACTTTTCATCCTTCCTAAATTGAGTATATTTTTCAGCTGCCTTTACTTGTTGTTGTAGCTTAAATAAAAGTCTCCCAATTTCTCCCCTTAAATCTTCTAGTCTTGAAAGGTTATCTTTAGTTTTCTTAATACTTGATTCAGTTTCTCTTTTTCTTTCTAAGTATCTTGATATACCGGCAACCTCTTCGATATAACCTCTCATTTCTTCCGGTTTTGCACTTACAAGTTGAGAAATCATGCCTTGCTCTATAATGGCATAACTCCTAGGACCAAGGCCGGTCCCTAAGAAGACATGTGTGATATCTTTTTTTCTACAACTTGTTCCGTTCAAATAATAATTTGATTGTCCATCAATCTCTATACTGCGTCTTACAGATATTTCATTGTAGTCAGAATACTCTCCTCCTATCCTCCCATCTGAATTATCAAAAAAAAGTTCAACGGAAGCTCTTGAGACGGGCTTTCGTGAGGAAGATCCGTTAAATACAACCTCAGACATTGAATCACTTCTTAAATTCTTAGCAGAACTCTCGCCTAAGACCCATCTAACAGCATCGATAACATTTGATTTTCCACACCCATTAGGTCCAACGATGCACGTCATTTCGGCAGGAAAAGACATTGAAGTTAGATCAACAAAAGATTTGAAACCCGAAAGCTTTATTCCTTTAAGTTTCATATTTCACTTTTATTTGAGGGTAGAAAACCAACGCCCTAAAACAGGGCGGCAATGAAAAAAGAAAAGCTTCCATTTGCTGACGAAGTCTATTCTATTTATTGTTATGAAACTACTGATTTTTTCTGTTATTTAAAGCTTTTATAGCCATTTCTAACTCTTCTTTTTCTCTTTCATTGGTAATAAAAGATGCCGCCTTGGTCCATTGGATAATAGTCTGATCTAGGTTCTTTTCTCCTAGATACTGAAGGCCCTTAAGTGTTAAGGCAATAGGGTTATCAGGGTTTTTTAGTAAAGTTAAGACAAGAAATTTTTTAACTTGTTCAGTAAACGCTCTACCAGATGAGAAATACAAAACCTGCGTATATTCTGCCAATATGTCTCCGCTAAGATCCTCCCTATGATTTATAAAAAGAGACTTATAAGCAAGTCTTGATAACTCGTACTCTTCTAGGTCTTTCAAATTCTTAGCCAAAGTATAAATATGATTAGATTTGTCTGCATTCTTATCTATGTAATACACATAATCCTTCTTAAATAATTCTTTATTTTCAAGTCTTTGTTCTTTGTTTCCCTTAAAAAAGGATTCAAAAACTTCAGCATTCTCCAGTTCAGAATAAGATCCAAGGTTTAATGGGAAGAAGTAAATAGATAAGATAATGAACAGACTCATAAAACCAAGAGCTATTGAAAAAGATTTTCTTCTTCCTACAAAATCTATATCACACTTCCCAACAGTGTCTTGGAGAAATAAAATTTCTCTTTCATCTTTTAGTCTATTTTTTGATGCTTGCTCAAGGCCTTCCATAGAGCCAATAACTTTTGATTCTGAATTAAAAAGTGATAAATTATCTTTCTTCCTGTCATTTACAGTTTCTCCATTTGAAGAAAGGAAAACTAGACAGATAGTCAAAGAAATTAATATTGAAGTTATAAAAATAATTAGCATTTATTTATTTAAGCGGTCAAATTCTAATCTTTTTTTAAGCTCTTCTAAGTTCCTGTCAGCACCTTCCTTTTGTTGGTTTCTCTTAAACATAAGAACTAAAAGCATTGATAAAACTAGGAAAACAAATGGCCCTATCCACAATACATAAGTAGAAGACTGAAATGGAGGCTTATAAAGAATGAAATCTCCATACCTTTGTGTCAAAAATTCAGTTATTTCAGAATCTTCTTTACCGGCTTTAACGAGTCGATAGATTTCTAATTTTAGATCCTTAGCAATAGGTGCGTTAGAACCAGATAAGCTAGAGCTTTGACATTTAGGGCACCTATAATCTTCTAGGAGTCGATTGAAACGAACTTCCCTGTCATAATTTTCAAAGGGATACAGTACTTTTTCGTCTTCTCGATTTTCTACTTCTAAAGGTGCAATTACTTGAGAAAGTAATAAGATTGTTAAAAAAATTAAAGCCTTCATCTTAAATGGATTACAAATTTTTTGTCCCAAACTTCCGGTGTCAATGCGCCGACATGCCTTGCTTTAATTATTCCATCAGAGTTTATTAAAAAGGTCTCAGGTGCGCCATAGACGCCAAGGTCCATTGCTAATGAGCCCTCCTCATCATAAACACTAAATTCAAATGGATTACCGTCTCTTTCAAGCAAGTCCAGGGCCTTTTGCCTGTTATCTTTATAATTCAAACCATAAATATTGATCTTAGATTCTTGTTTTAGTTCTAATAAAAAAGGATGTTCTATCCTGCAAGTTATGCACCAAGTCGCCCAAACATTCACTATTGCGGGGAAATTAGAAATGTCTCCTTTAGTTAGAACAACATTTTTATTCTCTAATTTTGTGAGGTTAAATTCAGGAAAATTCTTATCTATCAGAACGGAGTTTAGCTGATTATTATCTCTTTTAAGAAAAGAAAAGAGAGCCAAAACTAGAAACGTAAAAATAACGAGAGGTGCTATGTGTATGAATTTTTTCATGCTTTCTTCCTTAGGAGTTTAATGCTAGAAATAAAAGTACCAATAGCTACCAATAATGCACCAAACCAAATCCATCTTACGAAGGGTTTTACTTGTAGCCTGAAGGACCAAGTGTCCCCCTGAAGATTCTCACCTAGCGCAACATAATAATCCTTAAAGAGGTCCGCCACTATGCCTGCTTCAGTTGTCTCTTGGTTCGCAGAGAGATAATTTCTTTTTTCAGAACTCAATGAGATAGTTTTCGTATTCTCTCTTATCTTTAGAATGGCAACATCTGCAATATAGTTAGGTCCTCTTTTTACATTCATATTCTCAAACTCGAAAACATAGCCGTCTAAGTCGTAACTCTCACCTACAGAAAGGAGTAGTTCTTTTTCTGAAGAATAACTGCTTACCACGCCTATGCCTAAAACCAAAAATGCAATACCTAAGTGCGCAAATATGGCTCCTAAACGGAAGCTTAAAAAAGATTTTATTTTACTTACGGACCTTTTGTTTATGACAACATCCAGGATATTACCAGAGACAATCCAAGCAAATAATAAGCATGCCACAAGTGACCCGGTGTTAAAGCTGCCAAACAGAAAATACAAAACAATATTGATAACAATTAGCACTGTCATAGCTTCTATTACGAGCCTATTAAGAAAGCTAAAATCTTTAGTGTCGCTCCAGCCCAAAAACAGGCCAATGCCTTGCAAAAAACCCAAGCCAATTGCAAAAGGGAGAATTAAGATATTAAAATAAGGAGGTCCGACCGAAACTTGATCGCCGTTAGTATAGGCTTCATATAAAAGAGGAAAAACAGTCCCAAACATTATGGAAATTGCCAACACGACTAGAAGTAAATTATTTAAAAGGAAGCCAAATTCAATAGATGTTAATGAATAAGTACTTTCACTCTGAGTCTTGGTATTTTTAAGACTGTAAATAAGAAGAGCACCAAATATAAAATATGTAAATATTCCTAAAATGAACAGGCCTCGTTCTGGATCAAGAGCAAAAGCATGAACAGAAGTTAAAACCCCAGATCTAACAAGAAAAGTTCCGAGCAAGCTAGCACCAAAGGATAAAATAGAAAGCAGCAAAGACCAGTTTTTAAAAACTCCCCTCCTTTCGGTGACTATAAGGGAGTGAAAAAGAGCAATTGATATAAGCCAAGGTACAAAAGCAGCATTTTCGACAGGGTCCCAGAACCACCATCCGCCCCACCCTAATTCATAATAAGCCCACCAGCTACCCAGTCCTATTCCTAACGTGAGAAAAGCGCATGAAAGCAGAGACCAAGGTCTTGAATTGCTAGCCCACAAAGAATCAATATTTTTGGTTATCATTGCAGCAATAGCCAGTGAGAAAGGAAGCGCAAGGCCAGAATAGCCCAAATAAAGTAAGGGCGGGTGTATTGTAAAAGCAAAGTCTTGAAGTGATGGGTTAAGGTCTCCGCCTTCAAGAGGTGAAAATGGTAATAATCTTTCAAAAGGGTTAGAAGTAAATAAAGTAAAAAGAATGAAAGCAAAAATAACCTGATTCATTACCGCAAAAGTTATAGATGAAAAAGAGTCGTTTACGTTGTTCTTGGAAAACATATAGCCCACGAGCCATAAAGATAAACACAGAATCCAAAGAACCAAAGACCCCTCGTGAGCACCCCATGTCGCTGCAAATTTATAGTAATCAGGAAGTAATGTATTTGAATTAGTAGCTACGTAAGCAACTGAAAAGTCATCTACTAAGAAAGAGTATATTAAACAAATAAATGACCCTGTTACGAGGAAGACGGTGAGAATAGAAAAAAGTTTAACGTAGCTTTGCGAATAGTCTTTTTTTGAAACAAATTCATAAAAAGGTAAACAACCTCCAATAAAAGTGACTGCCAAAGCTCCAATCAATAAAACATGGCCAATTTCTGGGATCATTCTACTTTATCCAGCATCTTAGCGACTTCTGGTGGCATGTAATTCTCATCATGCTTCGCCAAGACCTCTTGAGCAAAGAATGTGCCGTCTTCTTGTAAAAACCCTTTAACAACAACTCCTGCATCCTCTGAGAAAAGATCAGGAAGAATCCCATTGTAAACAACAGGCAATGAATTCTGAAAATCAGTAATCAAAAACATAACTTCTAGAGAATCACTACTCTTTTCTATAGAACCTGAAGCCACCATGCCTCCGGCCCTTATTATGCTACCTGGAGAAATCTCACTATTAAGCAATTCACTGGGCGAGTAAAAGAGATTCATATTTTTTGATAAAGCGCTCATGACTAAAACCATGGCAATAACAATTCCTAGAAAAACCGTAACTATTGCATAAACCCTTTGCTTTCTTAATGGGTGCATTTATTCCTCTAAGTTACCTTCTCTAGAGATCTTATTTAATCGAATTATAGGGATAATAATATTCACACCAGTAACAATTATAAGGATTAACAGACAAGACCAAACGTAAGGCCCATTGCCATCCATAAGAAATAATATTTGCAGTGAATCTAACATCTAATTTTATTGCTTAAAAAATTGTTTTTTTACCCAAGCCTTATCTCTTTCCCTTGAAATTATCTCTCCCCTTAGGGAATTCGATAACATAAAAACAAAGAGGCAGTAAAAACCCAATACACATACCAGTAAAGGTAGGTACATCTCTGGAGCCATGCTTGGTGAAGAGGTTAAAGTAAAAGTAGAAGGTTGATGTAAGGTTTGCCACCAATCAACTGATTTCTTGATAATTGGAACAATTACAACCCCTAAGACGGCTAAAATAGAGACTGCTCTGTCTGCTTTGGTTTTATTTTCTATGGACGAGTGGAGTCCGATGATCGCTGCATACAAGAAGAATAATATTAGCGTTGAAGTTAAACGAGCATCCCAAACCCACCACGTTCCCCAAGTTGGTTTACCCCATATTGACCCTGTCACCAAAGCTACCAGAGTAAAACCTGCTCCTAATGGTGCTGCAGAATTTATCAACATACCTGCAATCTTTGCTCTCCAAACCATGGAGATAAATCCACCCACAGCCATAAGAAGGTATATGGACTCAGCTAAAATAGCTGATGGAACATGAATATAGATAATCCTATAAACATCTCCTTGTTTGTAGTCGGCAGGCGAGAAACCAATGCCCCAAATTAGACCCGCGCTAAACATTAAAAATGCCAATCCAGCTAACCACGGCAAAGAACTAGTAGCCCATCTATAAAAAAGAGGTGGCGACCCCATCGCAATTAGCCAATTCTTAATTCCAGACCAAATTCTATTCATAATTCAATAAAATAGCTTCAACAGTAAGTAAACAGAGTCCAGGTATTCCAATCGCAAGCATAGCACCCATAATTAAAAGAAATCCTGAGTAATCTTGTTGATTAATCGCTGCTGACATTATAGCCGTACCCATGAGTAAAGTAGGTATAGAAAATGGCAGGACAATTATTGCGCTCAAGATGGCACTTTTGCCAAGAGACAGAGCTGCACCCAAAGCACCTAATAAGCTCATGAATAAAGTTCCTAATAAGAGGCTTATTATTAAAGCAATCAGGGCTCCTGAGGGAAGATATAGGAAAATAGAACTTATAATAGAAGCTAAAATTATAGGAGCGCCGCAAACTAACCAATGACAAAGAACTTTAGCAAAAATTAACACAAACACAGGCTCAGAACTAACAAAATATTGATCCAGAGTTCCGTCTCGATAGTCTTCACTAAAAATACCTTCCACTGCTAGTAGAGAAGAAAGAAGAGCAGATATCCAAATAATTCCCGAAGCCATAGAGCTTAAAAGTGACTGGCTAGGACCTAAAGCCAAAGGAAAAAAAGTGACGACGATTAAGAAGAAAATAAGAGGAGTGATGTACGTAGCTGAACGCCTAAAAGACAGGGTTAAATCTCTTCTTAATACGAGCATGAACCAATTCAAAGCGTCATCTCTATCTTTCATTTTCAACTTCAAGATATATTTTTTTTGAGTTTAACTCTGAAGGCCTGTGCCCTGTAATAAGAAAGGAAGCTCCTCTGTTGTTCAACTCAGTGACTACACCTTTTATTAATTCAACTCCTTCATCGTCTAAAGTGGTAAAAGGTTCATCTATTAAGTAAAGATTAAAATCTTTTAATAACCATCTTCCTATAGCTATACGCCTTTTTTGTCCTGCAGAAAGGCTGGCACTTTGCCTATTAAGAAAAGTTTTTATTCCTACTTTATTAGCAACTGAGGTGATCTCTTCTTCAGAGGAATTAAAACCTGAACTAGAAAACTTTAGATTTTCATAAACCGTTAATAGAGGCTTGATACCTATCTGATGTCCTTGATAAAAACAATGAATATCTTTTTCTTGTAGTTTGGAAGGCACCTCTGAATCATTCCAATAGATATCTCCATCATAATCATTAATAAAGCCGAGCAGTAATCTTAGGATGGTAGTTTTGCCAGACCCGTTTGATCCAATAATTTCTACATTTTTTCCAGCTTCTACCTCAAAGTTCAGACCTTGCAATACTACTTTGCCGGACCTCTGACAATTTAGATTTTTTACTTTTAGTATGTTTGACACGTTAGATTATGGATTGAATCTATTTTATCAAAATAAATGACTTTTCTAAATGTATGGTGCATAAAAGGTACATAAAAGGTACATCAAAATTTACTCTTATCAAACATTTGCCTTACAATACGCGTTTAATTCACCAAGGAAAGTATTTTGAACAAGATAAACTTTGCTAAGAGAAAGAGCGTTAAATTTGTAGAAGAAGGAAATGATTTAGCACCTAAATTTAATGATGAGGGCATTCTGCCTGTGGTAGTTACTGAAGCATCGTCTGGCACGGTCTTAATGATTGGCTACATGAATGAGGAATCTCTAAAAAAATCAATTGCTTCAGGTGAAGGCCACTATTGGAGCAGGAGCAGAAAGTTATTGTGGCACAAAGGTGCTTCGAGTGGCATGGTTCATAAAATAAAAGAAATGTTAATTGACGATGATCAGGATTCTGTCTGGCTAAAAGTTGATGTTGAAGGAATTGGGGCTAGTTGTCATGTTGGCTATAAATCCTGTTTCTACAGATCAATAGAAAAGGAAGCTGAAGGCTTGTCTTTAAGATTCACGGAAAAAGAAAAGACTTTTGACCCAGAAGTAGTTTATCCCGGGTCAGAAAATCCTACACAACTCTAACTAGCTTTCTTTAACGCCTGTTCTATATCGGCAATGATATCGTCAATATGTTCGATGCCTATAGAAAGCCTTACATAACCCGGGGTTACACCTGCAGAAAGTTGTTCATCTGAAGAAAGTTGACTATGAGTGGTTGAAGCTGGATGTATAGCCAAAGACCTAGAATCACCAATATTTGCTACATGGTAAAGTAGTTCAAGTGAGTCAATAAACTTTTTACCAGACTCTAAGCCTCCTGGTAGTTCAAATCCAATCAGCGCACCTGATCCTCCAGAAAGGTATTTATCAGCTAACGCTTTGTGTTGCCCTTCAGCCAAGCTTGGGTAAGTAACCGAAGCTACCTTGTCGTTGTCATTTAGAAATTCAGCTACTTGTTGAGCATTTTTTGCATGTTCTCTCATTCTCAAAGGAAGCGTTTCCAGTCCTTGAATAAAAAGCCATGCATTGAAAGGACTCATTGCACCTCCTAAATCCCTAAGAAGGGTTGTTCTTGCTTTCATAATGTAGGCAATAGGACCCATAGGTTTTATGGCTTCAGTCCAGACGACTCCGTTATAACAAGCGTCAGGGGTATTGAGTGCAGGTTGTCTTTCTGGACCAGCAGACTCCCAATCAAAGTTCCCTCCATCAATTATCAAACCTCCCACTGACGTACCGTGACCACCGATATATTTAGTGGTTGAATAAGTTGTAATTGCTGCTCCATGATCAAAAGGTCTGCAAAGAACCGGTGCTGCAGTATTGTCTACAATCAAAGGAATGCCTAACCCCCTTCCTATATCAGCAACTTCTTGTATGGGAAAAACTTGCAACTTAGGATTTGGTAAAGTCTCTCCAAAATAAGCACGAGTTTTTTCATCGGTTGCATTTGCAAAGTTGTCTGGATTTGAAGGATCAACAAATCTTACCTCAATACCCATTTCTGAGAGGTTATTTTTGAATTGATTATAAGTGCCGCCATACAAGTGAGAAGAAGAAACTATGTTATCCCCTGCCCTTGCTAAATTCTGAATTGAATAAGCTGAAGCAGTTTGTCCTGATGCAACGGCCAGTCCAGCCGCCCCACCATCCAAAGTAGCCATGCGCTCTTCTAGAACAGCATTGGTAGGATTCATAATCCTTGTATAAATATTACCTAGTTCAGAAAGAGCAAATAAATTAGCTGCTTGATCTGTGTTTTCAAATAAATAGCTGGTTGTTTGGTGAATGGGTACTGCCACCGAGCCTGTATTCTCATCTGCTCGCCAGCCTGCATGAAGTGCAATTGTTTCTAAATTTTTACCTGTATATGTCATTTTGTATCTCCTAAAAAAAAACCTGCCAACTTTCGCTAAACAGGTCTCGTATTAAGAAATCCTTCTTTAGCAGTATTTATAAAGCACCCGCAAGCTGGGTCAAATCGGTGCTGCGTGTATTCTATAATAAGAAATTATTAAATCAACAGGCAATTATAAAATATAATACTTTTTTAGGCCCCGTTAGCTCAGTCGGATAGAGCGCTGGATTCCTAATCCGGAGGTCATAGGTTCAAATCCTGTACGGGGCACCAATAAAATGAACTGGAAAAAAGAAACTAAAGAAATAGAAAAAAGGAAACTGCTTGCTAGACAGCAAGGAGGGAAAGATGCTGTTGATTTACAGCATGCTAAAGGAAGATTAACTTTAAGAGAAAGAATAGAAAACTTAGTAGACCAAGAATCTTTTCAAGAACAAGGACAGATCGCGGGTGGGTCAGAAACCAACGAGGCTGGAGAAATACAATCTCTTACTCCTGCAAACTTTATTTTAGGTTTTGCAAAAATTGATGGCAGGCAGGTAGTTGTCGGAGGAGAAGATTTTACGGTGAGTGGTGGTTCTCCTAATTCGGCAGGCTTAAGAAAAAGCGTCTACACAGAAGAATTGGCTCTTACTTACAAAGTGCCTCTCATAAGATTGCACGAAGGTGGTGGTGGCTCCGTGGCCGGTCCTGGGAAAAAAGGAAGAGGCTCAGGAGGAGATGCTGTCTTCTCTAGATCCAGGTTCAAATCAGTTGCTGATACCCTAAGAGAAATACCTGTTGCTTCTGCCGCACTAGGACCAGTTGCAGGGCTTCCTGCTGCTCGATTTGTAGCTTCTCACTTCAGGGTGATGACAAAAAGAACAGCTCAGATTTTAGTTGCGGGACCGGCCGTGGTGGAAAGAGCTTTTGGAAAGAAGATGACTAAAGAAGAACTAGGCGGTTCTCAAATACACAAATTAAATGGTGTTACAGACAATGTAGCTGAATCAGAAGAAGAAGCCTTAAATCAGATTAAAGAATTTCTATCTTATATGCCACAAAGCATCTTTGAACTAACAAAAAGGATAGACTCAAATGATCCAATTGATAGAAAAGATGAAGAACTGTTATCGATTATTCCAAAAGAGAGGCAGAAATCTTATGAAATGAGAGATTTGATAACGCACGTTGTAGATAATGAATCTTTCTTTGAGATTACCAAATTTTTTGGCCAAGGAATTATTACTGGATTTGCAAGAATGAATGGTTTTGCAGTTGGTATATTTGCTAATGACTCTAATTTCTATGCTGGCTCCATGTCGGCTACTGGAGCTCAAAAGACAACTAGATTTATAAAACTCTGCGATACATTTCATATCCCTATAATAAGTCTCGTAGACGAACCGGGCTTCTTGATAGGCCCTGATGCTGAAAAAGAAGCAACTATTCTACACGGTACTGAAGCAGTTCTAACCGTAACAGAATCTCAAGTACCCTGGTCAACGGTAATGATACGAAAATCTTTTGGGGTAGCCGCTGCAGCACACTACGGTCCTGATGGATATGTACTGGCATGGCCGTCAGCTGAATCCGGTCCATTACCTCTCGAAGGTGGCGTTGCAGTTGCTTTTAAGAAAGAGATTGCTGCTGCCTCTGACCCGGAAGCTAAGAGAAAAGAATTAGAACAGAGTCTTGCAAAGAATCAAGATCCTTTTCCTCGAGCTGAAAATTTTTCAGTACACGAAATAATAGATCCTCGAGAGACAAGAAAGTATTTATCAGACTGGATAGAAAGAGTTCAACCCCAACTAAAAGCAAAGCTTTTATCCATGAGTTCAAAGCGTTAAATTTATCTTAAATAAAGAGACAGTAGAATTATTCCTAATATATACTATTAGCATTACTAAAAGGAGTACGAAAAATGAAAACTTATGAACAATTTTATATAAACGGAGAATGGGTAGATCCTGTTGAAGAATTAAACACTTGCGATGTGTTGAACCCTGCAAATGAAGAAGTAATTGGAAAAATTGCAATGGGAAGTGCAGCAGATGTAGATAAAGCTGTTATTGCTGCTAAAGATGCATTTGATACCTTCAGTCAAACTAGTGTTGAAGAACGCTTGGCTCTTTTAGGCAAAATAATTGAAGTTTATCAATCTAGATATGACGAGATTGCTGAAACTATATCAAGTGAAATGGGCGCACCCTTAACTCTATCAAAAGCAGCTCAAGCAGCTACGGGTCTTGGACATTTTGCACAAGCCATAGAAATCCTCCAGAGTTTCGAATGGGAAGAAACAAAAGGTAGAACTTTAATCAGGAAAGAACCAATTGGTGTGGTTGGAATGATCACTCCATGGAACTGGCCTATCAATCAAATTTCTTGCAAAGTAGCTCCTGCTTTAGCAGCTGGTTGCACAATGGTTCTCAAACCAACTGAGATTGCGCCACTTAACGCAATACTCTTTGCTGAAGTAATGCATGAAGCTGGAGTTCCACCCGGTGTTTTTAATTTAGTTAATGGTGACGGACTAACAGTTGGTGAAGCCATGTCTTCCCATCCAGGTATAGACATGATGTCTTTCACAGGATCTACAAGAGCAGGTATAGCTGTTGCTAAAGGTTCTGCTGATACTGTAAAACGAGTTGCACAAGAGCTGGGTGGAAAATCTGCCAACATCATCTTGGATGATGCCGATTTTGAATCTGCGGTAACCGGCGGCGCTAGACATTGTTTTAATAACAGCGGTCAATCGTGTAATGCACCCACAAGAATGCTTGTTCCAGAATCTAGACATGATGAAGCGAAAGAAATTGCAAAACGAGCAGCTGAGACTACTAAAGTTGGAGATCCTTTCTCCGAAGATACAGGAATAGGACCTGTTGTTAGTGAAGTACATTTTGATAAAATTCAAGGCTTAATAGAGAAAGGTATTGAAGAAGGCGCTGAACTTGTAGTGGGAGGACCGGGTAAACCTGAAGGCCTAAATGCAGGTTACTATGTTAGACCCACTGTTTTTGCTAATGTTAATAACGATATGACAATAGCTAGAGAGGAAATTTTCGGCCCTGTATTATCTATCCTTCCTTATGAAGATGAAGAACAAGCCATACAGATTGCTAATGACACGGATTACGGACTTTACGGGTATGTATCATCAGGCGACGTTGAACATGCCAAGAAAGTAGCTAATAGAATAAGAGCAGGAAGCGTAGCTATTAATAATGCTTCAGCTGATTTTACTGCTCCTTTTGGAGGCTATAAGCAATCAGGAAATGGGAGAGAATGGGGTCCGTTTGGTTTTGATGAGTTTTTAGAAATAAAAGCTGTTGTTGGATACTCTAGCTAAGAGATAAATGATAAAAAAAGGCCACTAAGGTGGCCTTTTTTATACCTGGTTCAGAACCTTTTTTCCCTCAGCAAACTTCTTAAAATTATCAATAAATAAATCAACAGCTCTTTGTGGTGCTCGCGGACCCCAGGCAGAGTCATGAGGGGTTATGTAACAATTTGATAATGTCCAAAGCGGAGAATTTTTTTCTAAAGGCTCTGGGTCTGTAGTATCCAAAGCTGCGCATAAGATTTCATTAGTTTCGAGTGCAGCTACCAAGTCTGCTTCATCTACAGCCTCTCCTCTACCTACATTAATAAACATTGAAGTAGTCTTCATTATCTTAAATTGCTCCAGAGAAAATACCCTCATTGTTTCATTCGAAACGGGTAAACAATTTACTACAAAATCACACTTCGGAAGCATTTCATTAATTTCGGTGGGTCGGAATAACTGATCGAGATTATCAGATGCAACCGGAGTTCTTTTAGTTGCATAAACTATCATTCTAAAAGCTTTAGCCAGTCTTGCAACTTCTTGCCCTATCCCCCCAAAACCTGTTATTCCTATAACCAAATCAGTTAATTCTCCTGTTGAAATCATCTGCTCCCACTTCTTTTCTTTTTGTAAATCTATATGAGCATCAATAGATTTAATAGTTCGCAGTATTTGAGCAAACACATAAGTAGCAATTGGTATTGCATGAATACCTCCTCCGTGAGAAAAGATTTTAGATTGCTTAATTAAGGATTGTGCCACCGGACTTTCAGTCCCTGCCCAGGAGCCTTGTACGAAAGAGCACCCATCAATAAGTTTAAGATACTTTTTACGAAATTCAGGATTTCGGAGGGCCCTAAACATTAGTTCATAAGAAACCAATGCTACATCTGGTTTTCCTGCTCCTTGGACAAGATTAGCTTCTTTGTCTATTAAAAGTATCTGGTGATCTTTAAAAGTCTCATATAACTCGTTTTCAAAGGCTGAGTAAGTAAAATCACTGAGACAAATTTTCATCTTTATTCTAGATCGCCACTTTCTCTCATTTCTTTTCTAATCTTAGTGGCGCTAATTTCAGTAATAGGTTCGTCAAAAACTTCTTCTTCAAAAACATAACCAACGCCACGACCATAAGTAATATTTACAATATTTGGCACAAGCATAATTTCATAATCCACCCCTTTCTTAAAACCATCCTTAGCCAAACCGTCCGAAATATTTTGACAAACATCATCCCATTTAAATGGGTTATCATCTTGCCCATCTCCACCTGATGTTCCATGAACATCCCTTACTTGAATAGCAACTTGTCCTGTTTTAGTTATTGCTCTCTTAAAAAGTTCTTGATGTCCCTTGTGCCAAGGTTGCCATCTTCCTAACATTTGTACAGTTGGCTTCTTCCAATCAAACATTATTCTTTAATTTTTCTGCCAAAGTTATGTGGTTTGTATCGTTCCATTCTTGAATTCTAAAATCACAATTTGAAGGTTTTTCAAATAGTTTATTTGTATCTTCATATCTACCTTCTTTTATAGTATCTAGCCAGATCACAACATCAGGATCAAAAATATTTCTAGTTTCTTCGGTAGGACAAACAAAATCACAAATCACAAATCTATTATGGAAGACTTCAAAGTCAGCAAGAGTTTTCATTCTTAAGCTTTGGCGAGTACGCCCATCATCACTAAAATCCCAATCACCAGCCATACCTCTTACTTTATCTGCGTTATACCAAGCTGCTTCCAGCAAAGGCTGTAATCTTTCTGCCAGATAAGTTTTACCACTTCCTGGAAGACCCATGATTAATATCTTCATTAATATATATTTTTTTATTATTTAAGTTTTTGTACTAAAACTTAATTCATTTTGAATTATTTCTTTACTAAGCCCAAATTCTTCTGGGCTATAAATATGCTTCCTTTTATGATCCCCTTTTGATTGGGCCAAGTAACTTACCATACTGTTCTCAGTTTGGATATCAAGATCAAAATTGAAATGACTATAAATTTTTTTAGCCTCGCCAAGAGGATTTTTAATTAAATCTTCATAAGAAATATCAATAATCTTAGAGGGGTCGATATTATCTCTATTGCTAGAATATTTATTGAGGACATTTTTCCAAAATTCTAATGTTTGAGAGCCTATTAAACTTTTATCAGAAGAGTTAGAAAAACCCGACCTGACCGTTGACGTTAAGCTACAAATGGAAGGTATAGTCTCAGAAGGATCCCTGTATATATGAATAAATCTTGCATCGGGATAGGTCTTTAAAATTTCTGGTATATGTTCTAAATGACCTGGATCTTTAAGGAGCCAACGTTTAGGCTTTTCTTGAGCTTCTAAGCACTGTAGAAAGCGTTTGTGCCATACAAATGCTGGAAGGGAATTACTTTTTTGGATATAAGCTTGATAAGAAGGAACATTGGCCATGTATACATACACCAGACTTCTTAAACTAAGTGCTTTAATCAAAAGACATTCTTCAGGACTAGTAGCTTCCATATAATGCAATTCATTAAGTCCAGGTATAACTTTATTCTTAAAATAAAGTATCAGTTTAACTTTTAATAGTTCCTTCCTTCGCGCAAAAGAACCTTTAGGTGATAAAGGCAATGGATACATAATTTCCCAAAACAGAGAGCTTCTGTGGCTATCATCTTGGTTGAGGAGATTAAAAAGGTGAGTTGTACCTGATCGTGGAAGGCCCATAACGAATATAGGGGGCGAAGGTTCTTCTAAGGAATTTGAACTGATGTAATCAAACACTTTTGCGCGAGTCTTAAGATGGTTTAATATTTGAAATTTTGCACCTAAAGAGCCAAAGAAACTTAAATTAGCTTCTTTATTGAGCGAGTCTATAAGAATCTCTAAAGGCTCTAGGTAATCATCTTCACCTAAATTTCCTCTAATGGAACTAAGGATATTATTTATGTTTAAAGAATTATCCATTGCTAAAATTTAAATTTTTTTGTTTATTCTTACTCAATAACATAAAAAAATCGGCTTAGGAACTACAGAGAGATATAATTAATTGTGCGTAGGAATTATAACTGCTTCTAAGTTACCTGCCACACCTTTAGAAGCATTGGATTAAATACATCTAACTAATGCTTCTTTAGGTTTTATTTCTGAAAAATAACCTAATTTGTCCACAACTTACTATCAGCTGCGTTATATTTATTAATGTCTTGTTTTCCGCCAATATTAGCTACTACTTCAGCTGAAAGATTTGAGATTTGATATGCCTCACCGGATATAACCAAGGGTTCATAAGAAATCTTTTTAGCAAAACTCGTAATATATTTATAAGCCTGCCTATCATTCATTTTTCCTGAAGTTGACTTAATATTTACGCCCTTAATCTTTCCTTCTTCATTAATGTTGTAATTAAAATAAATCTTTGTTCTTCCTTTGCTCAGCCCTTCTATTAATCTAGAAGGACGAACATTTGTTGCAGTACAGAAAAGAAGTCTACAAATAACAGCGTCTCCTGCTTGTTCTTTTTTCCAAGATTTCATTTCACATTCTTTACCTTCGCATTTTAGACATACGGAAGAAGCTTGCTCACGGAATTGCTTCATTTTCTGGAAATTATCCTGACTTAACTGCTTATCAATACTGCAATTAAGGTCTACTCCAAGAGCTAGACTGGAAAACATAAAAAGGGATAGGAATACTAGATACTTTTGACTCATTTAAAATTACTTATTTACTTATTAATTTACCCTACTATGTTCTGTGCTGTAGTCAAATATTTTATAAAATTTGAAAAGATGACCAATAAAATGAAGATAACTGGCGGAGAGGGAGGGATTCGAACCCTCGATAGGGGTTAACCCTATACTCCCTTAGCAGGGGAGCGCTTTCAACCGCTCAGCCACCTCTCCTAATAATCAGGACGGCAATTCTAACTTTCTATTTTCTATAAGGACAGTCATATATAAATATTAAATTTTAATGATTTTTTTGTGATTATTGTAAGCGTTAGTTATTTAATTTGATTAA
>Ga0209089_10000818_pt1 | contig 28320 bp, 28 predicted proteins | sample ArcticOcean_MG_C_FD_187431 | JGI IMG/M metagenome (GOLD analysis project Ga0209089, IMG submission 187431) | Marine microbial communities from western Arctic Ocean - ArcticOcean_MG_CB2_150 (SPAdes) (version 2) | ecosystem: Environmental > Aquatic > Marine > Oceanic | place: Arctic Ocean: Canada... | reverse complement strand
TTTTAGCTATAAGACAATGAACGGTAGCATTATAAATTTTGTGGGCTCCACCTTTAGCCTCAGACACAATTTTGGTCCATATTTGAGCCCCAGCCAAATGTTCTGTTAAATTTTCTAATTTAATGAATGGAGTAGGAGCGCCAACCCAATTCTGGAAGTAATAATCTCTTTCTTGAATAAATTTTTTATCCTTTCTCAATTTATCAAATAAAATAGTAAGATCTTCTACAGGTTTCTTTAATGTTTCAGGTATAAAATTTCCACCAAATTTACCTCCCCAAAAACCATTTTTATCATGCTGATCAATTAAAGGTTTTCCTCTTTTTATTTTCATCATAGGTCTTTAACTTTTTTTAAAAAATTTAAAACTTTTTTAGCAGATTTTTCTCCTGGATTATCTTCTAAAGAAGAAGATATATCAATTTTTTTTGTAATATTTTTTACTTTATCCAAATTATTAATACTAATACCACCAGCTAAAAACCAATTTTTAATTTTAATTTTTTTTAAATAATTCCAATCAAATGAAAAACTTTTTTCCATTCCAGAAGAATCAAACAAAAAATCATCTGCTATACCAACATAGTCTTTATATAAATCTATATCTTCCTTTTTTTTAACTTTTATAGCTTTAATAATTTTTTTATTTGATAGCAATTTTAATGCTTTTACTTCTGATGGCGAAGAATCGTAGACTTGAAAATAATCAAATTGGTTTTTAATTTTCTCTACAAAACTATTTTCTGGTTTTACTAAAACTGCAACCTTTTTGATATGCTTTGGTACAATTGATGTTAGTTTTTTAGATTGTTCAATGGATAAATTCCTAGGAGAAGGAGGGTAAAAAACAAATCCCAAGTACTTACACCCACCATTTTCTAAAATTGTTTTGATAATGTTCTCAGATTTTATGCCACAGATTTTTAATTCTATTGGCATAAGATTATGTTTTAATAGAATTAGATACTTTATTTAAATTTTCCTCGACATCACCATTAAGAAGGCTTCTTCCCATAATTATTTTGTCAGAACCATTTAATAAACTATCATTTGGAGTGCAGACACGCGCTTGGTCATTTGCATTTTCTCTTGCCATACGTATGCCGGGAGTAAAAATTAAAAGATCTGGACCAATTATTTTCCTTACTGCTTTTGCTTCATGACCTGAGCACACTACTCCTACATTAGTTTCTTTAGCTAATTTTGCTAATGATTGAACTTGATTATCAACAGTATTATTAATCCCCATAATTTTTAAATCCTCATCATTCAAAGCAGTTAAAATTGTTACCATCATAATTTTTGGTTTTGATTTGATTTCTTCAGCAGCTTTCTTTGCTTTTTGAATCATAGATTTTCCACCCTGCCCATGAATAGTTAAAAATCCAAAATTAATATTATTTAAAGCTTTTATTGATTTGTAAACTGTTTCCGGTATATCTTTAATTTTTAAATCTAACATCAGGTTGGTTATTCCAATATTATTAAATTCTTTAACACCATTTTTTCCATGTGCATTAAAAAATTCCAACCCCAGTTTAACTGTAAAAATTTTATCTTTTAGTTTTTTGGAAATGTTTATTGCTTCTTTTAAATCTGTTGTATCTAAAGCAAGAATAATTCTGTTCACTGATTTTTAAATAATTGTTTAATAATTAGCAGATATTTTCTTTTCAGTAAAATTATTATTTAGTTTATATTGTAAAATTTTACTCATCTTCCATTTAATCATTTTTTTTTGAGGTATTTGAACTTTTTCTGAGTTTTTAGGATTTCTACCTATTCTTGCTTTTCTTATTCCTGTTTTTATTCTTCCCCAACCTCTGATTTCAACCGCCTCATCTCGCGAAAGAGATTCAATCATTTCATGTATAATAATGCTTACTATTTGTTCTAAATCTTTTCTAATTACTTTGGGGTGCATGTTACAAAGTTTTTGCACTAATTGAGATTTAACCATTAATTACTTTATTATTAATCAGTTTTTTTTTTCTTTTTTTTCAAAAGGGGGCCAAGTATCTCTCCTAAAACTCCCCCAGAATCTTTTGAACCATATTTTTTAACAGCTTCTTTAGTTTGTTTTTCTTCTAAAGCTTTTATAGAAAGTGTAACTTTTCTTTTTTCACTATCTAATTCAGTTATTAGTGCATCTATTTTATCACCTTTAGCAAATCTTGAAGGGCGTGCATTTTCAGATTCTTTTGCTAGTTGATTTTTTTTAATTGTAATTAGTTGATTTTTGTTTCCTGTATAAACTTCAATTCCAGCGTTTGAGGAAGAATCTACAATAACTGTCACTACATCTGATACTTTTTTGTTCATAAAAAATTCAAACGGGTCATCAGCAAGCTGTTTTATACCCAATCTTATCTTTTCTTTTTCCTGGTTTATTTCCAAGATTTTGAATTTTACCAATTGATTTTTTTTGTAATTACCTAGTTCAGAATCTTTTTCGTTCCAACTTATATCTTTATAATGAATCATACCAACTAGTTCAGAATTGCTTATTGATATAAATAAAGCAAAATCTGTAATATTTTTTACAACACCTTCACCCTGGTCATTAATTTTATAATCTTTTTCAAATTTTTCCCAAGGATTCATTAATGTGTTTTTATAGCTCAATGAAAGTCTTCTTTTTTCAGTATCCTTTTCCAATACCTGAACTTCTATTTTTTGTGATGTTGATAATACTTTTCCTGGATGAATATTTTTTTTAGTCCAAGAAAGTTCAGACTGATGTATTAAGCCTTCCAATCCATCTTCTAATTTAGCAAAACACCCATAATCTTGAACCTTAGTAATTGTTGCTGGATATATTTTTCCTATATCGTAATTATTAATTACTTTTACGTAGGGGTCATCCGTTAGTTGTTTTACACCTAAACTTATTTTTTTAGTTGCATCATCAATTTTAATAATCTTTGCTTTTATTGATTGTCCAATTGAAAGCAGTTCTGCAGGTTTATTAATCCTACCCCAAGATATATCTGTAATATGTAACAATGCGTCAACACCATTTAAATCAATGAAAGCTCCCCAGTCTGTAAGATTTTTTACAATTCCTTGAACAACGTCACCTTCTTTTATTTTTGATATAATTTTTTCTCTATCATTATCTCTTATTTTTTCCATTATTGCTCTTCTTGACAAAACAATATTTCCTCTTTTTTTATCTAGTTTTACGCACAGAAATTTTTGAGGTATTTTCATTAAATGATCAAATCTTTTTAATGGCTTAAGATCGACTTGAGATCCAGGTAAAAAACAAAGACAGGATTCAACGTCCACAATAAATCCTCCTTTGCATCTTGAAATTATAACTCCTTGAACCTCTTCTTGTTTTTCAAAAGATTTTTCCATTTTTTTCCAAGATGATGCTCTTCGCGCTTTTTCACGACTTACAACCACATCACCGTGTTTATTTTCAATCTTTTCTAAAAGAACATCGATTTTTGAACCGACTTCAATCTTATTTATTTCTTTGCTTAGTTTAAATTCTTCAATTGGTATTGCTCCTTCTGACTTAAGACCCAAGTCAACAAATATATATTTCTTACCAACCTGGCTAACAATAGCAGTTGTAATTTCACCTTCTTTAAATTTTCTGTTATCTAAATCTTGAGATAGAAGTTTTTCAAACTCCTTGTGGGATGCAGTTTTATCTTGCTTTATAGTTTCTTCCATACTTTAAATATAATTTTTCCTCTACAATTTTCGAAACTTTTCTAAACATCTCTTTTTTACTTAATTTCGAGGTGTCAACAACTACAGCACCCTTTGGGATTCGTAAAGGACTATTTTTTCTTTTAGTGTCGTTTAAATTTCGTAATTTAATAGCTTTTTCCACTTCTTTAAGGGTTAATTTATTGTTTGTTTTTTTAAACTCCTTGAATCTTCTTTTGGCAGCAACTTTAAGAGAGCATTTAAAAAAAATTTTTACATCTGCATTTGGAAACAAAATACCCATATCTCGACCTTCTAGCACAACAAGCCTTTTGTTTGCAAATTGCTTCTGATAACTTTTTAGAAGTTGTCTAATTTTTTTAATTTTAGCAATTTCAGAAGTAAACTTTGTTATCTCAGAACTATAGAGTTTATTATTTTTTAATGTTTTAGTTTTAATATTCTTGGTTATTTTTCTTAAAAAAAATATATCATCTGGCTTCTTATTAGAATTGATGAGTTTGTATGCTACGTATCTATAAAGTAAACCACTCGTAAGAAGATTAAGCTCATAACGTTTACTTAAATATTTTGAGGCAGTTGTTTTTCCAGCTGCAGCCCCTGAATCGCATGTAACCAATAATTTTATATTATTTTTTAATTTCATATTTCGCACCAATTTTTTTCATAATAGATAAAAATTTATTAAAAGAAGTATTCACGGTTTCAAAATTATTTATTTTAATACTTCCTCCAAGCAATTGCCCCAAACAAAAAAATGACATTGCTATTCGATGATCATTTCTGGGTAAAACTACCAAATTTTTGTTAATTTTTATTTTAGGATTACCAAAAATTTTTAAACTATTTTTTGTTGATTTTGTTTTAATGCCAATTCGATTTAACACAACTTCTACACTTTTAATTCTATCTGATTCTTTATGTCTAAGTTCTTCAATTCCATTAAATTCTGATATTCCGTCTGTAATAGAAGCGATTATAAATAACAAGGGAAACTCATCTATTGCACTTGGCACAAGTTCCTTTGTACAACTTATTGGTTTTAGCAAACTACTTTTTACAAAAATATCTCCTACTGGCTCTCCTGCTTTTATCTTTAAGTTTTTAATTTTTATATTAGCATTCATTTTTTTTAATATTTTAATAAAACCAATTCTAGTTGGGTTACAATTTACATTTTTAATTAGTAATTTTGACCCTGGCGTCAACAAAGTTAAAGCTACAAATGGTGCAGCAGAAGATGGATCTCCTGGAATATCTAAATTAAATCCATAAATATTTTTTTGCCCTCTTAATGAAATGAAATTTTCTTTTTTAATTTTTTTAACTTTTATATTAGCTTTAATTGCTGTTAAAATATTTTCAGTATGGTTTCTGGATATTTTCTTTTCTTCTATTGTAGTTATTCCAGGAGTATTTAATGAGGCAAGTAAAATAGCTGACTTAACTTGTGCTGATCCGATAGATTCTACATGGTTTTGAGCCAAAGGCATATTTGTTCCTTCAACTGTTAGAGGTAAAGTTTTTTTATCTTTAGGATAAAAGTTACACCCAATTTTTGTGAGCGGTGTAATGATTCTGCTCATATCTCTCTTATTTAAACTACTATCGCCGTGAATTTTGACTCTCAGATTTTGTTGTGTAGCTATTAACGCAATTAACATCCTAGCTAGAGTACCGGAATTACCAGCGTATAGTTTTTTGTTGTTAATTGTTTTAAACGAAGAAAGCCCATTACCATATACAATATATTTTTTATTATTTTTTATTATTTTTACACCAAGATTTTTTAAGCAAAGAACAGTGTTTTTAACATCACTGCTTTCCAATACACCACTTAAAATAGATTTACCTATACATTGACTTGATATTAGTAATGCTCTATGTGAAATACTTTTATCACTCTCTACTAAAATAGTTTGATTAATTTTTTTAATTTTTTTTGTTACTAAAACAGAAAAATTTTTATTCATTTAAGAATTGAAATTAAAATCTTCACCAAAATACAATTTTTTCGCCTGTGTTGAATTTGCAATTTCTTTTGGACTTCCTTGAGCTACAATAGATCCATTAGCAACAACATATGCTCTATCTACAACACTAAGTAATTGAGAGGCATTATGATCTGTCACTAATACTGCACAGCCTCTAAATTGTAACTTAAGTAGCAATTCTTTTATATCGTGTAAAGAAAGCAAATCTACACCGGCAAAGGGTTCGTCTAGTAATAAAACTTTAGGGTCATTTATTAAACATCTAGCTATTTCAGTTCTTCGAAGTTCACCTCCCGATAAGGACGTAGCCTTGACATTTCTCAAATGTGTTATAGAAAATTCTGCCATTAATTTTTCTACAACATCTTTTTGTTCATTAGGATTTTTTTTTGTTATTTGTGCTATCCCCAAAAGGTTTTCATATACTGTGAGCCCTCTAAAAATAGAAGTACGTTGCGGTAAATAAGAAATTCCAAGTTTAGATCTCTCGTGAATTGCTAGATTAGTTAGCTTTGTGTTTTCAAGAAATATGTCTCCAAAATCACATTTGAGCAGTCCTAAAATAATATTCATAAAGGTACTCTTTCCTGCTCCGTTACTTCCAAGCAAACCTAACATTTCACCTTTATTTAAATGAATATCCATTTTTCTCAAAACCACCCTACCATCAAAAGATTTTGAAACACTTTTTGCAGCCAATATTGGTTTTGACTTGAACTTTAAAATTCTAAATTTTTTTGAGCTACTCATTCAATTAATTTTATTTTTATCTTTTCATCACCATACATTGAAATTTGATAATTTTTTTGTTCAAAGTTATAATCTACTTTATCAGCTCTTAAAGAACTTTTCTCATTATTTATTACAACATTATTATATATGCTGGCCAAATCGTTAGATGCAAGTAAATCTAAATTATCCGCATAAACTAAAGTTTCTCCATCGGTGGCTCTAACGTTGTTTACAAAATAACAATCATAGGAAATTTTATTGTAGCTACCTTTATCTGATTTTATATTTACCACCGATCCATTATTCATGTAAATTGTTACATGCATTTTTTTCATATACACAATATTGGTATCTTCATCTAAAATATATGCATTTTCAGATTTTATCGTAAAAGGATTGATAATATTATATAATCCTTCGTAAGAAACATCTTCAAATACATTGACTTGATCTGCTTCAATTTTTAAAGGTTTTGTATTCTCTATTTTAATTTGAATTTTTTTTTTTTTAATTTCTGGGTAGAAAAAATATGTAAAAAAAATTAGTGAAAAACCTAAAAATAAAAGGGTAACTTGTATTTTTTTCTTATTCTCTTTCACTTTATACCTTTGCTCAGACAATGGTGAAGATGAATTATTCCAACAATATTTTTCTTTTCTTTTTTAACGCTTTTGCTATTAGCAACCAAGAGTGATGTAATTTTTAAAAAATTCATTTTTTCTATAGCTGAAAGAGCAGAAACATTATTAGAAATCCAAGTTGGTTTTTTATTACATATTTGCATAATTTTTTTTTTAAAAAGATTATTACTATTACGTCTTATATCGCCATCAGTAATTAAGTATATTTGTCCATTTTTTTCTTTAACACAGACGACACCCAATTTTTTTTCTGCCATTATTTTTATTGCATCTTTTATATTTCCATTAGCTGAAATAAATGGAATCTCCTTTCCTTTAGCCATTATGTCTTTTACTTGTATCAACGAGGTAGCCAAGGTTCCCGAGGGGTGGGTTGCAACAAATTTTTTATTTGTCCATTTTTTTCTTTTCATACAAGCGATAGAAAGAGAATCTCCCCAAGCTAGAAAATTTAAAGAGGACGATGTTGGGGCCAGACTGTGGCCTGCTTCAATAACTTTAGGAAGTATAATTTTAATATTTGAATTTTTGATGAGCATTGAATTTGCTTTACAGCTAACTCCAATTACAGGAATATTATGTCTATTAGCATATTTAATAATACTATCTAATTCAGAAGATTCTCCCGAAACGCTAAATATTAATAATATATCTTGATTTTTTTGTACAGCACCTAAACCACCATGCTGCAAATCATTAGCTGAAAAAGCAACACTTGGCGTTCCTAGACTTGATAATGTTGCAGATATTTTAAGACCTACAAGATAACTTTTTCCGACACCAACAACTAAACATTTTCCTTTTATTTTAGAAAGCAAATTAACAGCTTTTGAAAATTGTGAAGTACGATTAAAACTAGCTGCAAGTTTTTTTAAAGCTAGAATTTCAGTTTGAATTGTTTTTTTTGCTATTTGTAAATCTTTATTCATTAATGTTGAAAAATATCTTCAGTAAATCCACTTTGGTCTAATTTTATTCGCGTTTTTAAAAATTCAATGCTACTTTGATAAAGTTCCAGTCTGTTTTCTCTAATTAACATTTTATTAAGGCTTTCTTTTATTTTGTGTAAATAGATAACATCATTACTGCAATACTGAAGTTGAGCATCTGAAAGTTTTTCTAAATCTTTATTCCAATCACTTGAACCCATTCTCTTATCTAATTTTTTTTCACAAAATTCGAAAACTAAATCTTTTAAACCATGGTTTTGCGTATAAGTTCGGCATAATTTACTAGCAATTTTAGTATCAAATATATTTTTAATTTCACATTTTAAAAAATATTCTAACCCTGAGACATCATATCTTAAATAGTGGCCAATTTTTGTAATTTTACTATTTTCTAAAATTTTAACAATATTTGGGGCTTTGTAATCTTTTCGATTAGGTTGACAAATGTATGCATCATTATTTCCTGAGCTTATTTGAATTAAACTAAGCTTATCTCTTTTTGTTATGTCCAGGCCGGTGCCCTCAGTATCTATTGCGAGACTAGAGTAACTTTCTAATTCTTTTAATGCCTCTGGCGAAATATCATCTTGAAACTTATAAATTTTAGTCATACCTAAAAGCATATATAATGTTAATGTTATCAAAATGCAAAATAATCAGAAAATAATATCAATTTTTGGCGCAGGTGGGTTTATAGGCAAACATTTGATGCGCCAATTAACGAGCTTAGACTATCGAATTAAGGTAGCAACAAGAAATCCATATTTAAAAGGTTATTTGAAACCTTTGGGAAATCCAGGTCAGATCGAACTCTTTAAAACTAATATTTTTAATGAGGAAGATGTTAGAAAAGTTTTAAAAAATTCTGACTTTGTTATTAATCTTGTTGGAATACTATATGAAACAAGAAAGCAAAAATTTAAACATCTTCATTCGCATTTTCCATATTTATTAACCAATTTATGTAATGAACTCAGAATAAAAAATTTAGTTCATGTTAGCGCTTTAGGAGCTAAAGAAAAACATCCATCAGAGTATATGCAATCTAAATTTGAGGGAGAAAGAAGTATAAAAGAAAATTTTAAATCTTCCGTAATTTTAAGACCATCTATAGTATTTGGCCCAGAGGATAAATTTTTTAACACCTTTGCTTCGTTAATACAATTTTCTCCTTTCATACCTTTAATTGGGAGAGGTAAAACAGAATTTGCACCTATTTATGTTGGTGACGTCGCAAAAGCTATAGTAAAAGTATTAGAGTTAAATAACTCTGAACCTAAAATTTATGAACTAGGTGGTCCTGAAAATTATTCATTCAAAGAATTAATGGAAATCCTATTAAATGAAATTAAAAAGAAAAGATTTTTAGTTAACATTCCTTTTAGTTTTGCTAAATTTCAATCCTATTTCTTGCAAATGATGCCGAATCCACTTTTGACACCTGATCAAGTAGAGTTATTAAAGCATAACAACATAGTTTCAGGAGATCATCCAACTTTAAAAGACCTTGGAATTACAGGAACACCAATTCAAAATATCTTACCTAAGTATATTTATAGATTTAGAACAGGTGGTCAATTCGGTTAAAATTATATACCGTAACCACCAGGAATAATAATATAGTGAATAGCCAAGACAATACCAACAGAGACACTTAAACCAAAAATCATTTTAACAAAGTCTTTGCCAATAAGTGGAAACACATATTTAAATTTATATTCTTTGTTCATTGTGGAAATAGCAAGTTCTCTTCCACACAACAATCCAACAAAAACCCATGTTGTTGACATGGGGAGATCATTTAATTCTTTAAAGTAAAATAAAACCACTGCATAAATTGTATTAATGATAGTAGCAGAACGCGCATATCTTGTTCCTGTTTTATCCAAAACAACTTTTTGAATTGGCCCACCTTGAATATAAAAAATATAAAAAAGTAAAATTGTAAAATAAGCAAGAACAACTGCTAATAAAGAAACATCAAGCTGTCTTGGTAAATAAACCGCAATATTTGCAACATCATGAGAAAGCCAAGCTGCCCACAGATAGGCTGAACTAACCCAAACAGAGTTACGCCAAAATGCAATTTTACCTTCTCCAGTTACTTCGTCAAATTTCTCGTTTATAAATTTAGAAATAACAATCCAACATACATAAGCTGCACCAGCTGCAATACCATAACCCACAATACTCTTCATAAGCATTTTCTCTAAAACAACGGTTGAAGCAAAAGCAGATAAGACTAAGAAAGTTGTTGAAACCGGAATCCCTATTCTTGTAAGTAATAATAATATTCCAGGGGCGACAGCGTGGTACCATTGAATTTCTTGATATGGAATTCTAGTTAATCGACCATACGAAATATCTCCATCGTGCGCCCACCAACCATAAGTTATAGTAACAATCATCGCAAACGAAGCTGCTGTGGCTAAAGTGTACCACTTAAACCACTTTTGTTTTGAGGCTATAAATGTTCCTAGTGTTTGAATAGAATCGTTACCAATTACAGACCAGCCCGCTAAAGCAAAACCAATAACTGTGTAGATTAATGTTAGTTCCATAAAGTTATTTCTATATAAGCTTAGGAAATAATTTAATCCAGTAAAAAGTTAATTTAGTTAAAAATTTGATAATCCCAAACTTCCCTAATTATAATATTTTAAACTCACGTCAAGTTGTATTTTAGCTATTTGACCTTTAGCCAAGTTATGTTATAACATAACATATGAAAATCATTAAATGTAAGCTCAAAAATGATCAGCAAGTACTAGGTGTATTAAAAAAAAATATTAAGGGTTTGTCTGCATATGATGTTTTAAAAGAATTGCAAAAGTACAAAAACATTAAACCCATGACAGTCTACCGTTCTTTAAAAAACTTACAAAAAATTGGTGTTGTTCATAAATCTAATCAAAGTAAAAACTATTTCCTTTGTCATAGCGACGTAAAAGAAAAACATAATCCAGCATTAGCTATTTGTAAAAAATGTGAAATAACTGAAGAAATTAATCCAAATATTTTTTCTAAATTATTTAATAATTTAAAAACTAAAGAAAAATATGATTTTTCAAAATTCGAACTCGAAATATCAACAACATGTAGGAGGTGCATCTAATGGAAACGCACGCACACGAATTACCAGAATTTCTTCATTTTATAGAAGAATTGATAGAAGAACATAATATATTAAGAGGCTTTATTTTTGGCTTTATACATACTTTAATACCATTAATTGGTTTTTATTCTGGTTGGAGCATAAATCGTTTATTAAAAATAATATCTAATGGTGCAATTGCTGGAATAATTGGAATAGTTTTAGCCCATATAATTGCAGATTTTATAGCAGCTTTAGCAGATCCTAATTTAAAAAGTGCAGCCTACGGAATAGTTCTTGGTGGATTTTTGCCATTATTAGCAGTTCCTTTTTTAGAAAAATACGTAACCAAAAGTAAATATCATACAGTTGTGGGAGACCATGATGATCTTAAAAAAGATTTGAAAAAGAAACATAAATAATATTTAATAGTTTATGTGACGACAACTTCATTATCTTTAAAAGAAATCTACGACTTAGCTAAAAAAACTTTATTAGCAAATGGTTGCGATGAAGAGACAGGATCTATTCTAGCAGACTTAATAATGAAAGCCGAAAGAGATGGCTCTTTATCCCATGGATTATTTAGATTGCCAGCTTATGTTGCTGGACTTAAAAGTGGAAAAATAAATGGAAAAGCTAGACCTGAAGTTAAAAAAATTTCACCAAGCGTAATTAAAGTTTTAGGAAATAATTGTTTAGCACCATTGGTTCTAAACAAAGGTTTACCAGAATTAATTAAAGCAGCTAAAGAAAATGGTGTAGCTGTTTTAGCAATTAATAATTCACATCATATGGCTGCGATGTGGCCCGAAACGGAAGCTGTTGCAGAAGAAGGTTTAGTTGCATTTGCGTGCACTTCTTATAAACCGTCAGTAGCCCCCGCAGGTGCATCAAAACCTTTGTTTGGAACAAACCCAATTTCCTTTGCTTGGCCACGTCCAGGTAAAACGCCAGTTGTTTATGACATGGCTACAGCATCAATGGCAATGGGAGAAGTTCAAGTTGCTAAAAGAGAAGGACACAAAGTTCCTCTTGGTACAGGATTAAATAAAGATGGAAAAGAAACTACTAATCCAGCTGAAATAACAGATGGTGGAGTTTTACTTCCATTCGGTGGTTATAAAGGATCAGGAATAGCAATGATGGTAGAGTTATTGGCTGGAGCTTTAGTTGGAGATAATTTTAGTTTTGAAACAGCAGCCAAAGATAATAATGATGGCGGCCCCCCAAGTGGAGGAGAGTTCATATTAGCAATATCACCTGAAAAAATTGCGGGATTAGGTTGGGATAAACACGCTGACCAACTTTTTAATAAAATGACAGAAATGGAAGGAGTTCGCTTACCAGGATCGAGACGTCATAAAAACAGATTAAATAAAGATCCACGAAAAATTAACTCAGATTTAATAAAAAAAATTAAGACACTATCAGCATAATACTATGCTAATTTAATTTTCTTTTCATCTGCCTCAGGCATATCTTCTTTAGTAATAATATCTTCATCTTTAGCATTTTTAGGCTGGAAGGCATAAAGAACGTGAAGTTTACAATACGGAAATTTTTCTAGTGGTTTTCTGCCACAAAAATGAAAATCTTTTTCGGGAGGATGACCTATGGGCCATCTACAAGTTTCATCAGTTAATTCTTCAAGTGTTTTTGGATTTTTTGGTTCAAAATTTTTATCTAGTAATAAAGATTTAAATCGAGCTTTTCTTCCAAGTTTTTGTGTTTTGACAATTGGTGCAGTATTGTTTTCTTTGTTGTTTGTATGAGAATCTGATTTTCTAGATACTGCTCTTGCTTCCAAGTTTAACCTGTGAGCTTTACCAATTACAGCATTTCTGGTAGTTTCCCCCAAAATGGCTGCTATTTGACTGGCGGTATGGCCTTTGGTCCAGAGCTCTTTTAGTTTTTTTTCTTTTTCAGCATTCCAACTCATTTTTATATATATTAATTAAACCCCCTATATTTTGTATTTGCAATGAGAAAATACACCACATGTGGATATGTTTATTGTATCAAAAAAGATGAATAAGGGTTTATTTATTTAATGCACTTTTAATATATAAGTTTCTTTGAAATGCAAGAAGTTGAAAATAAATACGCCATTTATGAGAAAAAATTTGGCTATATTAATTGGATTGGTTTTTGGACACTTTATAAAAAAGAAGTATTACGATTTTTAATAGTTGTTATACAAACAATTATTTCTCCACTTGTAACTTCGCTCTTATTTCTGCTTGTTCTTTCATTAGCAATTGGGTCTGATAGAGGAGAAGTTTTAGGCTTTCCCTTTATAACTTTCCTTGCTCCTGGTCTTATTGCAATGCAAGTAATACAGCAAGCCTTTTCCCACTCTTCATCATCAATTATGATAGGAAAAATCCAAGGCAACATAGTAGATATTTTATATGCGCCATTAACTGCAGGAGAAATTACCCTAGCAACAAACTTAGCTGCATGCACTAGAAGTATTATTATTGCCTTAGTTTCAATTATCGTATTTAGTTTTATTATTGAGTTTGAAATTAAAAGTTATTTATCAATTTTTATTTATACGTTTTTAGGAGCTTTTATTTTAAGTTCTGTTGGGATTATTATTGGATTGTGGGCTGAAAAATTTGATCATATGGCTTCTGCTACAAACTTTATAATAGTTCCTCTTTCTTTTTTATCAGGCACTTTCTATTCAATAGATAGACTGCCAGACGTCTTAAAAAACTTAAGTCAATGGAATCCATTTTTTTATATAATAGATGGATTTAGATCTGGATTTTTAGGTGTCTCTGACGGGTCTACAAAATTTGGACTTTTTTACCTTATTATATTAAGCTTTCTTACATGGCTAACAGCGTATATTTTATTTAAAAAAGGTTATAAAATTAAATCATAATTAATTTATGAGTGCAGTTCTTGGTACATACGCAAGGAAACCTATTTCTTTTATAAAAGGAAAAGGCAGTTATCTTTTTGCAGAAAATGGGGATAGATATCTTGATTTTGTTCAAGGTATAGCAACGAATATTTTAGGACATTGTCACGAACATTTGGTTCAAACAATTCAAGAACAATCTAAAAAGTTATGGCATACATCTAACGCTTTTGTAATTCCGGAACAAGAAAAATTAGCAAAAAGATTAACAGATTATACATTTGCTGATTTTGTTTGCTTTCAAAACTCTGGCACTGAAGCAACAGAAGCTAGCATTAAGATTGCTAGGAAATATTTTCATAAAATTGGAAGACCAGAAAAAAATAAAATTATTACATTTCAAGGTGCTTTTCACGGAAGAACATTAGCTGCATTGTTTGCGGCAAACAATCCTAAACATACAGAAGGTTTTGGTCCTAAAGTGGATGGTTTTGTACAAATTCCTTTTGCTGATCATGAGGCTGTAAAAAAAGCTATAAATAAAAACACAGCTGCAATTATGATTGAAACTATTATGGGAGAAGGCGGTATTAAAGTAGTGCCAGATTTTTGTTTAAAAGGTTTAAGAGAATTATGTGATAAACATGAAATATTATTAATTCTTGATGAGGTACAAAGTGCATATAGAACAGGAAATTTTTTTGCTTTTGAAGGATCGGGAATAAATCCAGATATTGTACCTATAGCTAAAGGAATAGGAGGGGGGTTTCCAATTGGAGCTTGCTTAGTAACAAAAAAAGTTTCTGTGGGAATGACACCCGGAACACATGGAAGCACTTTTGGGGGAAATCCCTTGGCTATGGCTGTAGGAAATGCTGTACTAGATATTCTTTTTGAAAAAGATTTTTTAAAAAATGTCAAAAAAAAAGGTGAATATTTTCATTTAAAGTTGAATAAAATTAAAGAAAAGTATCCCAAAACTATTGAAGAAATAAGGGGATTAGGTTTAATGATAGGTCTTAAGATGGTGGTGGATAATACTGAATTTATGAAAAAACTAATGGATCATAAAATGCTTACTGTTAAAGCAGAAGAGAACGTTATAAGACTTTTTCCTCCACTTATAGTTAGCAATAGCGAATTAGATGAAGCAATAGACATAATAGAAGCGGTTTGTCAGAAGATGAGTTAATAATGAGAAAATTTATTAATATTGCAGATATAGATAAAAAAGATTTAAGACTTATTCTCGATAATGCTAAATCAAAAAAAAAAAAAAGATCTATTTTAAATAAAAATGAAATAGATCCTGATGCACCACTTGATGGAAAAATTTTAGTCATGATTTTTGAAAAACCATCAACCAGAACTCGAATTTCTTTTGATTTGGCGGTGAAACAATTGGGAGGCAAATCTTTAATTTTAAACCCAGACGAAATTCATTATGGAACTGGCAATGAAAGCTTATATGACACTGCCAAAGTTTTATCTCAATACGCAGATATTGTTATGCTGAGAACGCATGCGCATAAAAATGTTGTAGAATTTTCTAAATATTTAGATATTCCTATAATTAATGGTTTAACTGATTTAAGTCACCCTTGCCAAATTATGTCAGATATTATGACATTTGAAGAACTTAAAGGACCCATCAAAAATAAAAAAATTGCTTGGCTAGGAGATGGAAATAATATTGTTTATTCTTTAATTGAAGCAGCTATCCAATTTGATTTTGAATTAAGAATAGCTTCCCCAAAAGGTTATGAGCCAAATAAAAATATCCTGCAGTGGGCCAAAAAAAATAATGGAAATATATTACTCACAAAAGATCCTTTCAAAGCAGCTAGCTCAGCAGACTGTATTATGACTGACAAATGGATTTCAATGGGAGATAAAATTAACAAAAATAAAAAGAAAAAAGCCTTAAAACCTTACCAAGTAAATGAAAAAATAATGAGAACAGCAAGAAAAGATGCAATTTTTATGCACTGTCTTCCAGCCAGTAGAGGAGAAGAAGTAACTAACAATGTAATGGATGGTTTACAATCTGTGGTATGGCTAGAAGCTCTAAATAGAATTCATGCACAAAAAAGTATTATTGAGTGGTGTCTTAAATAAATATTTAATTTAATGGTAAAGGGTTGTCTGTATTTTCATTCATGTACAAGATTACAGCAGCTCTTTCATTTGCTTTTTTTAATCCCGCAAAAGACATTTTAGTTCCTTTTATCCAATCTTTAGGTTTAAGTAAAAATCCATTCATCTCTTCAAAAGACCAAGGTTTTCCATGAGCTACAATTGCTTTTGAATATTTATAGTCTGAAACGCTACCAGCTTTTCTTCCAAGGACTCCCCATAAAGCTGGGCCAATTTTATTTCCACCACTTTGAGATATGCTATGACAAGCTGCACATTTTTTAAAAATTTTTGCACCTTCAGCCGAACTAGTTGAAGCAAATAATGCCATAATATTTGTTGATTTTGAACTTGCAGCACTTGTCCCAGTAACTGCTGTGTTTGTAGCGCTAACCAAAGCATCAATTTGGTATGCAGATTTTTCAGGTTTTTCAACATAATATATTGCATCTGTAATTTTATTAATTCCAAAAATAAGGATTATAGCCAGGCCGATTGAAACGATAATTTTATTCATTTTAAAAAAGCTTTTAAATTTAATACTAAGTTATATCATGACTCAAGTTAAAGAAATAAACATTAACAAGTTTGTTTTGCGACTGTTAGACGCATAATTTTACTATTTATGAAAAATACTGCAATAATAATACCAACTCGGTTGGGGGCATCAAGGTTTCCAAATAAGCCATTAGAAAAAATTAATAATATTCCTATGATTATTCATGTGGTTAATAGAGCAAAGGAATCTAAGGTTGGAGAAGTATTTGTGGCAACTCCAGATCAAGAAATCTTTGATCTAGTAAGCAAAAATGGTGATAAAGCTATTTTAACAAACCAAGACCACTCATCAGGTAGTGATAGAATTTATGAGGTATACTCACAAAAGTTAAAAAATAATTTTGATTTAATTATTAATTTACAAGGTGATATGCCAAATATAAAACCAGATACTATTTTAAAATTAAAGAATTTTATGAGAAATGATAATTGTGATATTGGAACAATGGCCTCTCATATAAAAAATAAAAATGAAATTAGTGATATAAATGTTGTAAAAGTTTATATAGAAGAAAAATTAAAAGAAAATAATTTTTTAGCAGCAAAAGATTTTTTTAGAACAAAAAAAATTTCAAGTAGTGAAGGAATATATCATCATATTGGAATTTATGCCTTTACAAACGCTGCATTAACGAAGTATGTAAAACTTTCTAGATCTAAATTGGAAATAGAAAGAAATCTAGAACAAATGAGAGCTATGGAGAATAATTTAATTATTAAAGTTGGTTTGTGCAATTCTAATCCACTAAGCGTTGATACAGAGCAAGACTTAATAAAAATAAGAAAAGAAATGAATTGATTATGGAAGAGAAAATAAAAGTTGCTTTCCAAGGCGAAAGAGGTGCGTATTCACATTTAGTATGTAATGAAGTTTTTCCAAATCTTGAAACAAAAGCCTGCTCAACTTTTGAAGAAGCTTTTATACTAGCGATGGAAGATCCAAGTTATAGAATTGTTATACCAATAGAAAACTCTTTGGCAGGAAGAGTTGCCGATATACATTATTTAATTCCAAGGTATAAACTTCAAATTCATGCAGAACATTTTCAAAAAGTTTCTCATAACTTGCTGGGTATTCAAGGATCAAAAATAGAAGATATAAAGACTGTTAGAAGCCACACTCAGGCAATTGGACAATGCAACAAAATGATTTTAAGTCAAAAATTTCAGCCAATAATATCTGCAGACACAGCTGGTTCAGCTAAATTTATTTCTCAAAAAAAAGATAAAAGTGAATCTGCGATAGCTTCTTCTCTTGCAGCAAAAATTTATAATTTAAAAATATTAAAATCCAATGTAGAGGACGAAGTGGGAAACGTGACTAGATTTTTTATTATGGGAAAGGACTCAAAACATCCGGAATTTAAAGATAAAAAATATATTACAAGTTGTATATTTAAACTTAAAAGTACCCCTGCTGCTCTTTACAAAGCTCTGGGCGGATTTGCCACAAATGGAGTAAATTTATCTAAGTTAGAAAGTTTTTCAGTTAAAAATACGTTCGATCAAGTTAACTTTTATATAGATATAGAGGGGCATATAGAAAACCAATCTTTGCAAAAAGCACTTGAAGAATTGGGATTTCATACAGAAAAATTGGATATTTTAGGGGTTTACGAGGCTCATAGTTTCAGATTTGCGAAAAAACAAATAAACAACCTATAGATATATTGTAGTTCTTATTTTGATACTGATATAATAATAATGGAGGCTGGCAGCGGGTGGAATTTTTTGCATAACCCGGTCAGGATGGAAACATAGCAGCCGCAACAAAAATATTTCAGGTTGTTGTTCAGTCTCCTTTTTGTAGTATGAAAAATAATAATAATAAAGTTTTAGCATTAAAGTATAGACCAAAAAATTTTAATGAATTAATTGGCCAAGATATATTGGTCGAGACTATAACAAATTCAATTAACTCAAATAAAATACCTAACGCCTATTTGTTTACTGGAATAAGAGGAGTGGGGAAAACTACAACAGCTAGAATTGTAGCTAAATCACTGAACTGTAAGAACAGTATCGCAAATTTATGCAAAGATGACATGTGTGAACATTGTGAAGGCATAACAAACTCAAATCACTTAGATGTTTTAGAGATGGATGCCGCATCAAGAACAGGAATAGATGATATTAGAGAATTAATAGAGTCTTCTAGATACAACCCAACTAGCGCCAAGTATAAAATATTTATTATCGATGAAGTTCATATGCTTTCAAAACAAGCATTTAATGGACTTTTAAAAACATTAGAGGAACCACCACCACACGTAAAATTTATTTTTGCAACAACTGAAATTAAAAAAATACCTGTTACTATAATTTCAAGATGTCAAAGGTTTGATTTAAATAGAATTTCAATTAATATTTTATTTGAGAATCTTAAAAAAATTTCAAAACTTGAAAATGGAAATATCTCAGATTCTGCTCTTAAAATAATTGCGAAAGCATCAGAAGGCTCTGTAAGAGATTCTTTATCGCTTTTAGATAGAGCACTCATTACCCAAAGCATTAATAATAAAGAAGTAAACGATTCAGATGTAAGAAAAATGCTAGGTATAGGAGATAGGTCTAAAATATTAGATTTTTTACAATCAGTAATCATAGGAGATAAAAAAACAGCAATAGAGAAATTAAGAATAATAGTCAATGAAGGTGTTGAGCCATCTAACTTTTTAAATGATCTGCTTGAGATAATATATTTTATTCAACAAAAAAAATCCTTAGGACATCTTGATTCAGATTTATCTATATCCGAAGCAGAGTCTGAAATAATTGATTTAATCTCTAAAGATATAAGTATTTCAACACTAGTAGTTTTTTGGCAGTTTATTCTTAAAGGTATAGAAGAATTATCTATTGTTACCAATCCTATTCTTTCACTTGAAATGCTCGTTGTTAGACTTATTCATTTAAAAGATATGCCTTCGTTTGAAAACACATTAGAATCTTTTAATAAGAATAATTTAAATTTATCTGAAGAAAATAGTACCCAAGCTATTGGGGTAAATGAAGATAAAAAAAGCAATTTACTCAATGAAGAAACAGAAATACCCAACCAATCTAAAGAACAAATGAAAAATATTAGACAAACAAAGCCTGATTTATCTTCTCTAAGTTTAAAAAATTTACCAGAAAGTGAAAGCAAGGAAAAAATTTTATCACTTGAAGATTTAATTTTTTTATCCTCAAAAAAAAAAGAAGTTGAGCTTAAATATGATTTAGAAAAAAATGTAAATTTAATTAAATTTTCCGAAGGTAAGATTGATATAAGTTTTAATGAAAGTCTTGGAAAAAATTTTGTAAGACAGCTATCAGAAAAACTGCTTTTATGGACAGGAAAAAGATGGGTAATAACTTTAACAAAAGGTCAGGGTGAGATAACTTTTTTTGAGAAAAAAGTGCAGAAAAAAAAGCAATTACTCGATGACGAAAAAAAAGGCGATACATATAAAAAATTCAAAACTATTTTTTCCGATGCAGAGCTGATAGAAATTTCAGAGAAAGAATAAATTATGGCTGATTTTAAAGATTTATTATCACAGGCGCAAAAAATGCAAGAGAAAATGAAAGATGCACAAGAGGCACTTAAAAAAATTGAAGTTGAAGGCATCTCGGGCGGCGGCGTAGTTAAAGTAATAATGAGTGGTGATAATGATTTAAAAAAGATTACGATAGAAGATTCTTTAATCAAAGAACCTAAGGAGATTCTCGAAGACCTTATTGTTGCTGCTCACAATGATGCAAAATCAAAGTTAAAGAAAAAAACTAGCGAAGAAATTTCAAAAGTTACAGGTGGTATAAGTTTGCCACCTGGATTTAAACTACCTTTTTAGGATAAAATGACCACCAATAATATTAAAGAGATAGATAATTTAATAAAATTAATTTCAAAATTACCAGGATTAGGACCTAAATCTGCAAAAAGAATTGTACTAAAGCTAATTAATAACAGGGAAGAATTAATTAAGCCAATGACAAATACTTTGGCGCAGGTTTATAAAAACGTAGTTCGATGCAAAACCTGTGGAAATCTTAAAAATATAAACGTAGACTGCACGTGTACGAAAAAAAATTATGACCAAATTTGTGTAGTAGAAAACATAGCAGATATGTGGGTTATAGAAAATACAGGAGTGTACAAAGGCCATTACCATATTCTAGGTGGAACTCTACCTGCTCTAGAAAGTAAAAAAGATGACATTTTATTGATTTCTGCCCTCATCAATAGAGTAAAAAAAAACCCAGTTAAAGAAGTAATATTAGCGACTAGTGCTACAATTGAAGGCCAAACAACAGCCCACTATATTCAGGACAGTTTAAAAGACACTAAAGTTAAAGTATCTAAACTTGCGCAAGGTGTGCCGGTAGGAGGGGAAATAGAATTTTTAGATGACGGAACTTTATTTTCAGCTTTTAAAAATAGAGGGCCAGTAGTTAGTGATTAAATTTTTTTAAGCAATCTATTTAAATGCAAAATAGGTTCTGTATATCCAGATGGTTGATTTCTTCCATAAAAAACTAATTCACAGGCAGCCTTAAAAGCAATGGATTTATCGTAGTTATCAGACATCGTTTTATAAGAAGCATAACCCTTTAAAGCTGGATCTTTAATATTTTGCTTATCGACAATTTTTGCCATTTTTTTCATAGTTTTTAAAACCTGTTCTTTACTACAAATTCCATGGTGAAGCCAATTAGCAATATGTTGAGATGAAATTCTCAATGTTGCTCTATCTTCCATTAAACCAATATTATTAATATCAGGAACTTTAGAACATCCCACGCCCTGATCAATCCATCTAACCACATAACCTAAAATGCCTTGTGCATTATTTTCTAACTCTTTAGTAATTTCTTTTCTAGACCAATTTGGTTTACTCGTAATTGGGATTGTCAAAATATTTATTAATTTTGTTGTAACTCTATTTTTTAATTCTTTTTGTTTAGCAAAAACATCCACTTGATGATAATGTAAAGCATGAAGGGTTGCTGCAGTAGGTGAAGGAACCCAAGCGCAATTAGCGCCTGACTTTGGATGATTAATCTTTTGAGTTACCATATCTGCCATTTTGTCTGGAGCAGCCCACATTCCTTTTCCAATCTGGGCAGTGCCTGAGAATCCACACATCAAACCTACATCAATATTGTTGTTTTCATAAGCAGAAATCCATTTAGAAGATTTCATGTCACCCTTTTTTATCATCGGTCCAGATTCCATTGAGGTATGCATTTCATCTCCAGTTCTATCTAAAAAACCTGTATTTATAAAAACAACTCTATTTTTTACAGCTCTGATACATTCTTTTAGGTTTACTGTTGTTCTTCTTTCTTCATCCATTATACCAATTTTAATTGTATATTTTTTTAAATCTAAAACTTTTTCAACTTTTTCAAATATTAAATTAGTAAATACAATTTCATCGGGGCCGTGCATTTTTGGTTTAACAATATAAACAGAATTTGTTCTAGAATTTCCTTTACTTTTAAAATCATGCAGCGCTGCCGCGGATGTTATAAAAGCATCCATTATACCTTCTGGAATTTCTGATCCATCTTTTAGTAAAATAGAAGGGTTAGTCATTAAATGTCCCACATTCCGATTTAACATTAAAGCTCTTGCGTGTAATCTAATTTTTTTTCCGTAAGAAGAAATATAATATCGATCAGAATTTAGCTTCCTCGTGAATTTTTTTCCATTTTTCTTCAATTTTGTTTTAAGACTACCCTTCATAAGTCCTAACCAATTTTTATACCCACGGACTTTGTCTTCAGCATCAACTGCCGCAACAGAGTCTTCGTGATCTACAATTGTAGTAATAGCTGATTCTAAGATTATATCATATATAGAAGCTTTATCTTGAAGGCCTCCAGCAGATTTATCTTTAAGCCCTCCAAGAGTGCGGTTAGGGTCAAATTTAATATCAATATGGAGATTATTATTTATTAATAAAAGTGATGATAAATGATTTGATTTTTTTGTATAACCAACAAATTGTTTTGGATTTTTTAATTTTAAATCTATTTGATTTTTTTCAACTTTGGGAATAGTCAAAATATTTTTCCAACTACCTCTTTGAAGAGGAACGTTTTTATCTAAGAAATTTCGACCGAATGCGATTACTTTTTCTCCTCGTATATAATTGTATTTTTTCCCGCGTTCCGCTCCGCCAGACTCTGAAATAACATCTGTTCCGTATAAGGCATCATACAAACTTCCCCACCTAGCATTAGCTGCATTCAAAGCATACCTTGCATTCATAACTGGGACAACCAGTTGTGGCCCAGCAATTGTAGATATTTCATTATCTACATTTTTAGTTTGAATTTTAAATTTTTTTCCTTCTTTTTTTAAGTAACCAATATCTCTTAAAAAGTTTAAATATTTTTTAGCATTGATTACTTTACCTTTTTTATTTCTGTGCCAAATATCAATTTTTTTTTGTAAAATTTCTCTAAATTCAAGTAGATTTTTATTTTTTGTAGCAAGTTCGTGAGCGCATTTATCTAAACCATACCAAAATTTTTTTTTTGAAATGCCAGTTCCTGGTAATAGCTCATTATTAACAAAATCTAATAGTTCAGAAGCTATTGATAATTGCCCTATAAAAACATATTTTTTTGCCATATTTATTTATATTATATATATATAAACAAGATGAAAAGTTATTTAAGCTTTGAAAAAGACATCAAGGTTCTAGAAGATGAACTAGAAAAATTAAAAGACCCTTATAATAAAAAAGGAATATCAGAAGTAAATACTCAAAAAATATCTGAGATACAGCAAGAGATTGATGAAAAACTGAAGTTAACCTATGCAAATTTAAATGAGTGGCAGAAGACCCAAATCGCAAGACATGAAGAAAGGCCTAAAGCCAAATTTATAATAGAAAGTATATTCACAAACTTTATAAATTTGTCTGGAGACAGAAAGTTTTCAGAGGATGAATCTGTGCTTGCGGGGTTTGCACAGTTAGATGACCAATCTGTTCTAGTTATAGGTCAAGAAAAAGGAGACAATCTTGAAAGCAGGCTAAAGAGAAATTTTGGTATGATGAGACCGGAGGGTTATAGAAAATGTATAAGATTAATGAAGTTAGCAAATAAATTTAATGTACCAGTAATTTCATTTATTGATACACCTGGTGCATATCCAGGCATAGGAGCAGAGCAGCGAGGTCAAGCCGAAGCGATAGCTAGTTCAATCGAGTGCTGTATGTCATTAGAAGTTCCAATAATTTCCATTATAATTGGGGAAGGTGGCTCAGGTGGAGCTATAGCTTTAGCTTCAGCAAACAAAGTGTTGATGCTTGAAAATGCTATTTACTCAGTTATTTCTCCAGAGGGATGTGCCTCTATACTTTGGAGGGATCCAAGCAAATCTTTAGAAGCTGCCAAAGCGATGAAATTAACTGCAGACGAGCTTTTAAAAATTAATATTATAGATGAGATTATTAATGAACCAGTAGGCGGCGCGCACAGAGACAAAAATATAATTATTTCTGCCATTAGATCTATCTTATTAAAAAATTTGGCAGAGTTTAAAAATTATACAAGAGAAGAAATATATAAGCACAGACAAGAAAAATTTTTAAAGATAGGTAAACAAAAAAGTTTTAGTGTGTTTTCTAATAATCAATTTAATTTAATTGAAAAAATAAATTTTTTAACAGCTTCAAAAAATTTCTTTGGGCAGTATAAAAAAAAATTAATAATTATTTTTTTTATAATTTTTTTATTAGTTTTATTTTTAGTTAAGTAGTTTATAAAGCTCCACAACAAAATTTATATTTTTTTCCTGACCCGCAGAAACAGGGTTCATTTCTTTTCATTTTTTTGTCTGGACCTTTAGGTATTTTTTTTACAACATCTTTTCTCTCTTTTTTAGGCAACTGTTCTTTACTAACAATTTCAAGATTATTTAAAAATGTAATAAAGTCGAATTTTATTTTATTTAGCAAACTTTCAAATAATTTAAATGTTTCTGATTTGAATTCTTGCAGCGGATCTTTTTGCCCGTAACTACGTAAACCGATTACTTGTCTTAAATGTTCTAAGTATTGCAAGTGAGATCGCCATAGAAAATCTACAGTTTGTAAAAATATTCTTTTTTCCAATTCGTAGTTTCCTTTTTTAGTAAGAATTTCATTTCTTTTATTTCTAAACTTATTAAACTTATCTTTTATAAAATATTCGAATTCTTTATTTTTCATAGCACCTATATGTGCAAATTCCTCATCTTTAATTGTTTTGCCCATTATAGGTTTGATTAAAGATTTGAATGATTCTGATTTTTTCTCTCTTTCATAAATTTCTTTTTCATTCAAAAAGTATTGAGCTATGTCATTTAAAAAGGAGTTTATTACATCATCGATATTTTCTGATTTTATTATTTTCATTCTTTGTTCAAATATAACTTTTCTTTGATCATTCATTACATCATCAAATTTTAATAAAGTTTTTCTTATATCAAAATTTCTTCCTTCAACTCTTTTCTGTGCTCTTTCCAAAGCCTTATTTATCCATGGGTGATTTATTGATTCACCTTCTTTCAATCCAAATTTTTTCATTATTCCATCTATAGATTCAGAGCCAAATATTCGCATTAAATCATCTTCTAAACTGATGTAAAAGATAGATTCACCTTGATCACCTTGCCTTCCTGATCGACCTCTCAATTGATTATCTATTCTTCTACTTTCATGTCTTTCGGTGCCAATTACAAACAGCCCTCCACTTTTTTTAACCTCACTTTTTTCTTTTAAAATTAAATCCTTTTTAATCTTTAATTCGTTGTCATCTAGATCAGTTATATTGCCTCCCAGCTGTATATCTGTTCCTCTGCCAGCCATATTGGTTGCTATCGTTACTGCTGATAATTTTCCTGCTTCAGAAATAATTTTAGCTTCATGCTCATGGAGTTTTGCATTTAAAACATTATGTTTTATTTTCTTATTTTTAAGAAAGTTTGAAATTTTTTCTGACTTTTCTATGCTAGTTGTGCCAACTAATACTGGTTGTTTTTTTTTGCTACAATCTTCAATTTTTTCAATTATTGCATCATATTTTTCTTTTTCTGTTCTAAAAATTTGATCATTTGAATCTACCCTCTTCATCAGAACATTTGTTGGTACTGATATCGTTTGCAATTTATAAATGTCATAAAACTCCTCAGCTTCTGTAAGTGCAGTACCTGTCATTCCAGAGAGTTTTTCATAGAGTCTAAAATAATTTTGATAAGTTATTGAAGATAATGTTTGGTTTTCACTTTGGATTTCTACATTTTCTTTTGCTTCAATAGCTTGATGGAGGCCATCTGAAAATCTTCTACCCTCAAGCACTCTTCCTGTAAACTCGTCGATAATCTGCACCTTGTTATCTCTAACGATATAATCTGTATTTAATGAAAATAAAAAGTTTGCTTTTAAAGCCTGATTAATATGGTGAACTAAATTAATATTTTGTGGATCATAAAAATTATCATTCTTAAGTATTCCGTATGTTTTTGACAACTGTTCTATTTTATCTATACCATTTTCAGACAGCATTATATTTTTATTTTTTTCATCTAATTCATAATCTTTTGTAACAAGGTTTTTTATAAATTTATTACTAACAAAATATTGATCTGTTTTGTCTTCAGTTGTGCCAGAGATTACAAGTGGTGTACGGGCTTCATCAATAAGGATACTATCTACTTCGTCAACAATACAAAAATTATGATTTCTTTGGACCATTTCAGCAACTTCATATTTCATATTATCTCTCAAATAGTCAAAGCCAAATTCATTATTAGTTCCGTATGTTATGTCATTGTTATAATTTTTTTTCCTGATTTGATCATTTTCTATTTCATTTGTAATGCATCCTACAGATAAACCTAAAAAATTATATATTTGACCCATCCACTCAGAATCTCGTTTAGCTAAGTAGTCATTTACTGTAACAATGTGCACACCTTTATCTGTAAGAGAGTTTAAATAAACTGGTAAGGTTGAAACTAAAGTTTTTCCTTCACCAGTTTTCATTTCAGCAATTTTACCTTGATGAAGAATAATACCACCTATCAATTGTACATCGTAATGACGTTCGCCCAAGGTTCTTCTAGCCGCCTCTCTGACACAAGCAAATGCTTCAGGAAGCAATTCGTCTAAACTCATCCCGTTTTTAATTTTTTCTTTAAATTCAGCAGTTTTTGCAGGAAAATCGATGTCAGATATTTCTTTAATTTTTGGTTCTAAACTATTTATTTTTTCAACAATTACTTTTAGCCGACCAATTTCTCTTTGGCTTGAACTTTTTATAAGTTTATTAAAAATTTTGCTAATATTTAACATAAACAGTTTTTTTTATTATATTTGTAGTATAAATTATATTATTTCCGTAAGACTTATATAACCATTAATAACTTATTTTAAACCGTAATGACTATAAACCTGAAAAATTTTTTTAATCCAAAAATTAAAATGGCAAAAATGGGGGAATTTCAAGAGTTAAAACCGATTGAAGGTTTAGAAGTTTCTTCGGTATCAGCAGATCTTTATGAGGATGGAAGGGACGATTTATCATTATTTTTTTTTAGAGATGGAGCTAATTTTGCAGCTATATACACAACATCTAAAGTTACATCTGCGAGCATAAACTGGAATTTAAAAGTAAAAAGGCATTTCGTAAAAGCTTTACTTGTAAATACGCAAAATGCTAATACTTTTACAGGAATTAAAGGAGCACAAGGATTAAAAGAAATTGCAAATTCTTTGTGCAAAGTTCTTACATTGAAATCATCTCAAGCTGCATCAGGTGTGAGAGATGTTGTTAAAATAACTGATCTATTATTTGCATCAACAGGGGTTATTGGTGAGGAGTTTCCTTATATAAAAATAAGAAATAGAATTCCTGAAGCTGTAAAAAAATTGCGTAGTGATCAAAACAAATATATTTGGTTTAAAACTGCAAGCGCGATAATGACCACAGACACAAGACCAAAACTAGCTTACGAAGAATGCAAAATAGGAAATAAAATTGTTAAGATTTCTGGTATTGCAAAAGGCTCAGGCATGATTCATCCTAACATGGCTACTATGCTTTCATTTATATTTACTGACGCAAATATTCCTTCAGCTTTTTTAAAAGTTTTGTTAAAAAAAGTTTCGGCCACAACATTTAATGCAATAACAGTTGATAGCGACACATCAACAAATGATATGGCTGTAATTTTTGCTACGAACAAAGCTAAAAATTCTAAAATTTACAATGTTTTAGATCCCAAATTACAAGAGTTCGAAAAAGCATTACACAGATTATGTTTAAATTTAGCAAAACAAATTGTTGTTGACGGGGAAGGTGCAAAGAAATTTATTACAGTAAAAGTAATTGGAGCTAAATCAATTTCAATGGCAAAAAATATTGGATTTTCAGTTGCCAATTCTCCTTTAGTAAAAACTGCTATAGCTGGAGAAGATCCAAATTGGGGTAGAATTATTATGGCAGTTGGTAAATCTGGGGAAAATATTATTGCTAATAAAGTTCAACTAAAAATTGGAAAATATCTAGTTGCAGAACACAGCAAACAAGCTAAAGATTATAATGAAAAACTTCTTAAAGAATATATGAAGTGGGACTCAATTGATATTGAGATAAATTTAAATATAGG
>Ga0209089_10000805_pt1 | contig 28532 bp, 27 predicted proteins | sample ArcticOcean_MG_C_FD_187431 | JGI IMG/M metagenome (GOLD analysis project Ga0209089, IMG submission 187431) | Marine microbial communities from western Arctic Ocean - ArcticOcean_MG_CB2_150 (SPAdes) (version 2) | ecosystem: Environmental > Aquatic > Marine > Oceanic | place: Arctic Ocean: Canada... | reverse complement strand
GATAACGATTTGTACTTTTTAACAGATCAATACTATTCTAGTGGAATAGCTATTTCTTATGGAAAAAAGAATGAAAAAAAAGCTAATCACTGGCGAATAGGACAAGAAATATATCATCCTTCACAACGCTACACTAATGATCTATCCAAAATAGATTATCCTTACAATGGATGGCTATATGTTCAAAATGAAAAAGAATATTTTTTGGGCGTCAATACTAGTTATAGCTGGGGAATAGAAATAGGCATAACAGGAGAAGCTTCTTTAGCAAGAACATTTCAAAATTTTTATCATCGCACATTTTTAAGTTTACCAGAACTAACATGGTCAGGTGCTCAACCTCAAAGATTTCATTTTGGAGTTTTTGGTCAGATTAATAAGGGAATTAGCATTTCAGATAACATTCATCTTACTTCTCAACTTTATTCAAAATTATCCAGCTATAGAATACAAGCTATAGGTAGAATAGGAATTTTAATAGGTTTAACTCAAAAGCTTCCATTTCAAAAACCTTCATTTAATAACACTGAACTTTCAAGAGGAGTTTATATCGGAACTAGACAAGAATACAGACCTCATGACTTTGCTTTAAGCGGAAGTTTATTTGATAATAGCTCCGTGCATACAGTACCTAATTTAAAGTACCGTAATAGTTTTGAATTTGGACTTTTTTATCAGAGCAAAAAGTGGATGATCTTAATGTTATATCAGTCTATGAGTAAAGACACTCCAGGTCAAATACATAAGCGACATAAGGTCCTAAATATTACTATACGCAAACAATTTTAAAATTTTGTAATTTTGACTTTATGGAAAATTTTAGGAAATTATTTTTTTTAACACTCACATTAATCTTATTTCAATCATGTATAGTAGTTGAGCATACCGTAAATCATTTTCATGAGAATTCTTCTATTAAAAACTCGACTAAAGAGCTTGATAAAAACCCAAATGGAACAAAAACACTTTACGGTTCAGGTGAGTTTGTTGATTTAAAAAATGGTAAATCTGAAATATTTTTTATGGACAATATTAAGCCAAAAGGACATCTTGTTATAATAGACAGTCTAGCTCAAGACTCTTTGGTTAAAATGATTATTGTAAATGATACAATCATTAAGAATTAGTATTAATTTAATTCTGGACGTTTCAAAGGGTTTTTAATAAAAGCACCAATCTTTAGAGATAGACCATCAAAAACAGTTGGTTGTATTCCTTTTGGATTAACATTCTTGCTTTTCATGAATTGATATTGAAGTCCTATATTTAATCTTCGCCAAATTTGATATTGAATAGTAATAAGTGTGCCAAAAGTGCTCTCAAAAGACCCGTCAGGATATTTTAGAGTTCCAGTTATGGAATTATTATTAATTGAATTTTTAGCTGTTAAAAAATAATGATATTTGAATCCTACTTCAAAAAATAATTTCCTTGAAGGATAGAGTCTAATTGTTAACGGAAAGCTTAACCAGCTTGTATTGTCTGAAGAGTTATCTAGCAATCCATCATATTGATAGCGAATCTCATTAAATTCAATTCCAGTTGACCATCCAAATGTTTTAGAATTGAGTTTTTGAACCATAAATCCAATTCCTTTTCCTATAGCAGGTTTAGTATAATCTTGATCAGAATTCATCCAATTTACCCTTCCATATAAAGAGTAATTCCATAGATGATAGAAACTATCAGGATCAGGTCCAGACCTGTATTGTTTGTAAAGGTTTTTATTTCCTTGAGAAAAAGAGAAAAACCCTGTAAAGATTAAAATTAAAAATACGTAAACCCGGAACATTTTTCTAATATACATTAACCATTTAAAACTTATTGTTGTTAAGATTTTAATCTTAATCTAAAGCTAAATTTCTTTACTTTTAAAGTAAAACTTGTTTTAAAAGTAAGTTTTTCAAAAATCTATAAATTTAATATAACCTTAAATAAATTTGATGTCAACACAAAGCAGAAGGCAATTTATCAAAAGGGCAAGTCCTCTTTTAGCTCTTCCATGGATTAATACTAAAGATTTTTTTACAACAAGTCCCGACACAATTCTTTACAATGCAAACGTAATAACAGTAAACTTAAATAAACCAAAAGCTCAAGCTATTGCAATATTGGGAGAAAGAGTTGTGGCGATAGGAGAGAATGATAGAATATTAAAATTAGCTAATGCAAATACAAAAAAAATTGATATTGCTGGAAAAACAATTGTTCCAGGATTTATTGATGCTCATTCTCATCCGGCATCATCGGGTCTTTCACATCTACGAAACGTAGATATTGATTTACGATCAATAGAAGAGATAAAAAAAGCCATTTATGAAAGAGCAAAGATAACGCCTCCAGGAGAATGGATTTTAGGATTTAAATATGATGACACTAAGGTTAAAGAAGGAAGATTAATAAATAGACATGATCTTGATGAAGTTGCCCCAAATCATCCAGTTAGAATCAGGCATCGAGGAGGACATTCAACATATGTTAACTCTATTGCTTTGGAATTCATGGGATACAATCGAAGTACTTCTGATCCAGAAGGAGGTAAAATTGGGAGAAATCGAAAAAATGGTGAATTGACCGGACAATTATTAGAAACAGCTTCTCATCCTTTATCAGAATTAATTCCAAATACTTTTACCCAAAAAGATTATCAAGAAGGGATTAAATTGATAACTAAAATGATGACCAAAAGTGGAGTTACCTCTGTTACAGAAGCATATGGATCTTCAACTTTTCTAAAAGCTTATCAAGACGCATATCAGGCAGATGAATTGTCTATGAGAGTTTATAGTATGATTTCTTTTAGAGAAATAGACAAGTTTATTGATGCAGGAATTAAGACTGGTTTTGGAGATCAATGGCTAAGGATTGGAGGAATGAAAATTACAATAGATGGTTCAATTTCAGAAAGAACAGCAAGATTATCAAAACCATATATTGGCAGACCAAGCGATTATGGGATATTAGTTATGGAAGAGGAAGAAGTTTATAAGTATGCCCATAAAGCTCATACAAACGGATGGCAAATTGGAGTTCATGCAAATGGAGATGTTGGAATTGATAAGACATTAAATATTTACGAACGACTTCAAAAACAATATCCTAGAACTGACCCTAGGTTTAGATTAGAGCATTGCACTGTGATTAACGATGAACTAGTTAGAAGAATCAAAGAGCTAAATGCTATACCAAATCCCTTTTCTACATATGTTTATTTTCATGGAGAGAAAATGAAGCAATATGGAAAGGAAAGACTGGAGAATATGTTTGCAGTTCGAAGTTTTCTTGATGCTGGAATAAAAGTCACGCAAACTTCAGATTATCCTCCAGGCCCTTATGAGCCTATGATGGCTCTTCAGTCGAGCGTAACAAGAACAGACATTAGTGGAAATATTTGGGGGCCATCTCAAAAAATTACTGTAGATGAAGCAATTAAAGTAGGAACGATACATGGAGCATATGCTTCATATGAAGAAGGTATAAAAGGCAGTCTTGAAAAAGGAAAATTAGCTGATCTTGTTGTTTTAGATAAAGATCCAAGAAAGGTTGATCCAATGGAAATTATTGATATTCCAATCGAGAGAACAATGGTAGGAGGAAAATGGATGTACGTGTCTTAAAAGTAAATTTATGTTAGACAAAAAGGACACTATACTTAAAAACAATCTTGATCATACACTTTTTTCATGGTCAAAGCAAAAAGGAATTAAGCCTTTAAGCATTGACAGAGCTAAAGGAATTTATTTATATGATCAAGATGGAAATAAAATTATAGACTTTTCCTCTGGATTAATGAATGTTAATATAGGTCATGGTGATCAAAGAGTAACAAATGCAGTTGTAAATCAGATGGAAAAAGTGAGCTATGTTACTCCATCTGCAATTACTAAAGTTAGAGGAGAGTTAGGTAAAAAACTAGCCGAAATATGCCCTGGAAATTTAAATAAATCTTTTTTTACTGTTTGTGGAGCTACTGGAATTGAAAACGCAATTAAGTTAGCTAGGCTTTATACTGGTAGACATAAAATTTTAACTAGATATCGATCTTATCATGGTTCAACTACTGGAGCTATGTCTGCTGGAGGAGATCCAAGAAGACTTAAAGTTGATGCTCATCAAGCTCCTAATTTTGTCCAAATGGAAATACCTTATGAATATCGTTCTAAAGGAAGTGAATGGGAACAAGATTGTTTTGATCAATTAGATCGGATTCTAGCATATGAAGGGCCAGAAAACTTTGCAGCTATTATTATGGAAGGAGAGTCAGGAACTTCTGGATGCCTCAAATTACCTAAAGGATACTTTAAAAAACTAAGAGAGGTTTGTGATCAGCATGGGATTTTATTGATTTCAGATGAAGTGATGAGTGGCTTTGGAAGAACCGGAAAATGGTTTGGAATTAACAATCATAATGTTATACCTGATATGATGGTTTTAGCAAAAGGAATTACTGCGGGCTATTTACCTTTTGGAGCTTTACAAGTAAGTGATAAAATTGCAGTTCATTTTGACAATAATCCGATGATGCTAGGATTAACCTATTCTGCACATCCAACTGCTTGCGCAGCAGCTTTGGAAGTTATCAAAATTTACGAAGAAGATGATCTTATTAATAATGCAAAGGAAATGGGAAAATATATGGAAGAACAAGTTGAGCTTATGAAAATAAAACATCCCTCTATTGGAGATTTTCGAAATACTGGGCTTTTGGGCTGTTTAGAACTGGTTAAGAATAAAAAATCTAAAGAGCCAATGGCAACTTTTAATGCTAAACCTGAAGAATTAAAAGTAATGAACAGAGTAAAGACTAAAATTTTTGAACTGGGCATGTACACTTTTAGCAAATGGAGCTATATATTTATTGCTCCTCCACTCTGTATAAACAAAAACCAAATAGATGAAGGGCTATCGATTATTTCTGAGGCTCTAAAAATTGCAGATGAATATTGTGAAGAGTCTAAATAAAAAATATTGATATGATTAACTTAAAGGGGATGTAGCTCAGCTGGCTAGAGTGCTTGACTGGCAGTCAAGAGGTCGTGGGTTCGAGTCCCATCTTCTCCACTAGTGTTTATAGGGTTTAACTAAAGTTAGCCCTTTTTTGTATAATCAAAACTACATATCAAAATACATAAAGTCAAAAACTAGGGTCAGTTATGGTTAGTTTTCTAGTTTCTTTTTTCCAACCTCCATTTTCATCTCTGGATATGATTTCGATAGTTCTTGGAATCTCAAACAGATCATTTGTCTCTACAGTAATATGTTTGTTTTTAGACATAAGATAATTTCCTACTATTTGAATGTATTTCTAATTTAACTATATTGTAAATAATTAAAAAACTAACACTATGAAAAAAATATTTTATTATATCTTAATTGGTCTTGGAGCTCTTGATATAATTATTTGGGTTTCAAATGGTTTTTCATTCGGCTGGCTTGAATTGATAGTTGGTGTTAATGTAGTATCTCAAAATGGTGGTTGGATAATGATTGCAAGCGGATTCTGGTTACTAAAAAAGGAAAATGCAAAGGAAAAATCTGAAATTGATGCTGTGGCAGATTTAGAAACGGGTGAGGAAATAATATTCAAAAATTCAGGGAATACAACAATTATTACCCTCACATCAAAAAAAATTATCTACCGTGCATTTAATGTTGAAGAAAACACAATTAAAAAATATGATAATGTAATTGCCGATGAAAAAGCAATATTTTATTACAACGATATAACCAATGTGTCGGCAGTTAAGGCGAAAGATATTGCAAACACTAAAATGGGTAAACTAGTCGGATTTCAGTTTGGTATTTCTTTGAAAATGAAAGATGGAAGTACTAAAAATTTACCAACATCAAAGTCCGAATTAATTTGTGCACATATTGCTAAATACTTAAACAATTAATCCAATAAAAAAGATAGCATTTTTAATCTTAATAACAATCCTCCTATTTAGTTGTAAGTCCCAAATGGATGACACTATAAAAAAGGGTTATTTTGATACTTGTAAAAAACACAATGTTGAAACTCTCGTAAATAGCTTTTTTGCAAATCCTAAATGGGAAAGTTTTGTTTCACCTGACGATGATAAATACCATTTGAATGCATCAGGCCAAATAACATATGATAATAAACCAGTCAATGCAGTTATTCAATTTGAAATGGAAGGAGATGACAAGTGGCAAATCAACGCATTTGAAATAAATGAGGAAGCACAAAATGATTTAATGGTTGCCGAACTTATCAATGAGATGTGTTTATCTGCGGGTAATTAGACTTTTTTAGACAAAAGTTCAGGTATTTTTAATCTCATCATATTCCTCTGTTAAAATAATCTTCGGCAGTCTGCCTAAAAGAAATAAGCGGAACAAACTGGCCTCTTCCTTACTATGGTGTTTATTGTTTAGGTTCTATTGTAAATGAATAATGATATGTATTGTTTGCAGGGATTGTGTATTCCGGATGCACTAATCTTCCCCAAGAAGTATCTCCACCAACGCCCATTTGTAAAAAATCTATATTCCATTGAATATTTTTTCCAATTTTAATATCTGCTCCGTGTTTTTTTGTAACGGGCACTAATCCAGAAGCCGACTCTCCTGCATCACCGCTATTAAAATCTATTTCTTTCATCGTGAAAGGCCAAATACTAGAATTAAGCATGGTTTTACCGGAAACTTTTAAGTGCAAATTATCAGAACTAGCTTTCATCCAACGTACATCTGTTTTATTTCCTGTTTCTTGTGGTCTTGGGTATCGTTCAAATTGATCTATAATTTTTCCAGAATATATACCTGTTTTTTGTCCATTTTTTCTATCCCAATAACTTTCCTCTGGACCCTTGCCATACCATGAAATGTCTGTGAATTCATTTGAAAGGGTTAAGTACATTCCTAATCTAGGTATATTTGGTAAATCTTTTTTGATTGGTGAGTAATTATACTCAACCTCTAATTTTCCACTCATATGTAATTGATACCATACAAAAACTTTTGAATCGTTTTGTGGAGTGGAGTATTCAACTTCAAAATCAACATTCTCATATACATTTAATGGTTTAGAAATTAATTTGGCTGTGTAATTATAAGTGGCGTTTTGCCAAATCTCAGCCCATTTATGCATATTGTTCCCTAAATCATTATCTGTAGGTGGTCTCCAAAAGTTTGGGCGGATGGGTTGCTTAGTGATTTCTTTACTTTTAAAAAGCCAAGATATGATTTCTCCAGTATCTGAATTAATTTTAAAATCGACTAGATTGTTTTGTATTTGAATTTCATTTTCTAGATTTCTAACGGCTAAAATTTCACCTTCATACATTGAAGATTCCATATTAATTCCTTTATTAAGTACAAATTGATCCCAAGCAATTTCGTGTCCTTTCGGAAGTATATCGGTTGCTTCTTTTTGAATTAAACTAACTTCAAGAATAAATTCGCTTTCAGGAATAAACATGTCTGGAATTTTATTAAAGTGCATTTTGGTTTTAGACTGCGGCGCAATGTTAATATCAATATTTGAAATTAAAACAGAAGGTTTTCCATCTACAAGTAGTTTTAATTCCAATGATTTATCAGATAAATCGGTGAAGAAATTTTTGTTTTCAATTTCAATAGTGCCATTTCCTAAATAATTAAACTGGATAGGTTCATACACCTTTTTTACTTCAGATAGATGCGGATGTGGGTTTCGATAAGGATCGACCAAACCATTATTTAAGAAGTTGCCATCTGTTGGTAAATCTGGATGGTAATCATGACCGTAAGCCAAATACGGCTTTCCATTTTCATCTTTATATTCTAATGATTGGTCCACCCAATCCCAAATATAACCACCTTGAAGATTCGGGTAAGTCTCAATTATATCCCAATAATCTTGTAAGTTTCCGACTGAATTTCCCATAGCATGCGCATATTCAATTATTATGGATGGCTTATCAGAATCAGATTTTCCATGGTTAATTAAGTATTCTGGTTTGGGGTACATCGGACAATAAATATCAGTGTAATAATCTTTTCCGGCAGGTTCATATTGCACAATACGATTGTTATCTTGTTTTTTTAACCATTTATAAGTCGTTCTAAAAACTTCACCTTCTCCAGCTTCATTTCCTAATGACCATGAATAAATAGAAGCATGATTTCTATCTCGATAATACATGCGCTTGGTACGCATCATATGCGCAGGGAGCCAACTCATTTCGTTGCCTATTTGCGTGTTTTTGTCTATGGCTAATGGATGACTTTCAATATTGGCTTCATCAATAACATATAAACCGTAATTGTCACATAAATCCAACCAATAAGGATCGTTGGGATAATGTGAAGAACGTACTGCATTAATATTGTGCTGCTTCATTAATTTAATATCCTTTTCCATCGATGCTCTTGAAACTACATGACCAGTAAAAGGGTCTGTTTCATGTCTGTCAACACCGCGAATATATATGGCCTTTCCATTAATAAGAACTTGAGAATTTTTAATTTCAACGCGTTTAAATCCAATATTTTTTTGAATGAATTGATTATTTTTTGAATTGGTTTCGTCTGTTAATGTGATTTTTAGAGTATATAACTTAGGGGTTTCTGCGGACCATTGCTTCACATTCTTAATTAGTGTTTCCGAATAAAAATCAATCGTACTATTCGCTGGAATATCTAATGTTTTAGAATTTGAAAACAAGGAGTTATTACCATCCATAATTTCTAAAAGTACATGCCTTGTTTCGGAAGCAGAATAATTATTAGTTATTGAAACAGTATTTTTCGAAATACCATTTGTGTAGTTATCATCTAAATTGGTATAAGCATGATAATCTGAAACAAAAACCTTTGGTTGCGTATATAAATAAACATCACGTTCAATACCGCTCATACGTAGCATGTCTTGACTTTCTAAATAACTCGCATCACTCCATCGAAACATTTGCAAAGCGATTAAATTCTTTCCTTCAGTTAGATGTTCAGTTATATTAAATTCTGCGGGTGTTTTACTGCCTTGAGAATAGCCTATATATTCACCATTTATATACACATACATGGCCGATTTGGCACCAGCAAAATGCAATACAATGTCTTGAGATAAAAACCTTTTGTCAAGATTAATTTCTTTACGATAAGTACCGACCGGATTATAGTCGGTTGGTGCATCTGGCCATTTGGTTGTAAACGGATAACGCTCATCTAGATAGATTGGATGTCCAAAACCTTCTACTTCCCAGTTTGCAGGCACAGGAATGCTTGTCCAGTCAGCATCATCAAAATCTTTATTTTGAAAAGTTATCGGACGCGCTTTAGGATTTTTTATCCAATGAAATTTCCAATCACCATTTAAACTTATAAATCGTTTTGAATCTTCTTTTCCAATAATATCATTGCTTTCCGAAGCAAAGAAAGTAGCTCGAGGCGCTAGTTTATTTTCTTCAAAAATTTCATGGTTGTAATGAAAAGCTTGTTCAGCTATACGCTCTAAAGGTTCTTGCTTACAGCTCGTAATAATGATTAAACTAAATAATATGTATTTTAATTTCATTTTCCAAATAACCTCTACTCCTTCGAGTATTTTAATTGTGGCCCAAAAGAAACAAGTGGAACAAACAATAAAATAAGAAGTAGCTTTTTCATATTCTTAAATGTAATCAATTAAAAATATCTGAAATTACAGAAGAAGATATTCCTTTAGTTACATTTGACCTCTTTTTTAGTTTATAATAACCGGGGTGAAAACACGCCTAAAGTTAATTAGCGACTTTTTTTAAATTTTCTTACATTTAAGAAAAACTAACACAATGAAAAAGTTATTTCTTTTATTGTTTTTATGTTCTATTGGAAATTCTCAAGAATCTAAAACGACATCTTCTTCTAATAATAATGATAAAGTATTTGGTGCAGATTTAATTAGATTAATAGCGCATCGAATTCCTGGAGCAAATGTTCTTTCTAATAATATAACTCTTCGTGGTGGTAATTATGTAATGTGGGAAATTGATGGTATGCTATATGAAGTGCCTCCACCTATAGCTGTTTCTCAAATTCGTTATGTAAATGCTTTAGTAGGTCTTTCCGAAACAAATAGATACGGGCAACAAGGTGCTGGAGGGGTTATTGTTATAAAAACTGAAAATAATGTAACAGAGCAAGAATACAAAAGTTCACGTAATCTTTGGAATATTCCACCACCGCTTACTAAAGAAGAAAGAAAAGCACTTAAGGCAGAAAGAAAAGCTAAACGACTTGCAAAAAAAAATAAAAAGAATAATTAGATAATTTGTAAACTTGTAGTAAACTTCTAATGTTAGTTTAACTTATTTAAGAGAATTAAAAATAACTAAACCACAGGCATACCTTCTTCTGTAAGTTCATGAACTTACTGAGGGTTTTGTTTAGTTGCATTGTATTTCAAATTCAGTCCAATTCTTTCCGTTTGTTGGTTGATTAAGAAAGTAAAAGCATTTAGTAGTTCCATCAGGAAAAGTAATACTCTTTTTAAAAGCAGTTGGTATATGAGCTCCTGTGGATAATGTTTGATGATTTTTTTCAAAAACAACATCTACCCTTACATTAACATCTCCTTCAGAATCAGCCCAATCTTTTACTTTTCTTTCTAATTGAGCCCATTCATATCTGTTAAGATTATTATGTTGTAAAGTACAGTTTAAAAAAGAAAATGTAGCATTTAAATTGGCTTCAGTATCAGAAAACGCTGCTGCAGGAGCAAGATGTCCTTTATCCCAGACGTTGTTTTTATAATCCGCATTATTTGATGTAAACACACTATCTACATTATAAAAATTACGTCCTTTTCTATCAAAGTTTTTTTTGATATTTCTTACTTTATATTCTATCCAATTTGGTTGTTCGTATTGTTCATTATATGAAACCTTGAAAATACTTCCCTCAATAATGTAATTATCATTTTTCTTTTGACTAAAAGAAATTAATGGAAAAACTAGTAAAACAAGAAGTAGCTTTTTCATACCTACAATTTACAATCTAGTTTCTCTATCTTTTATATTTTTAGAATGTAAGCTCAAAATTAAAAGGTGTTTCACCTACCATAATTCTTAGACTAATATTTTCAACATTTTTATCATAATCCATAACAAAGAATCCTTCATAAGCTGATTTAGGTTCAATTGAATGACTTCTTATATAGTCATCAGTTACTAATTTAACAGAATTGTCATAATCTAGATATTCGTTTAGCCCATTCATAATCTGATTAAACTCTAATTGAGCTAAGGCAGGAGAATAAAAAGTTGAGGAGTATGAATAATAGCTACTGGCAATTGATGATTTATATTTAACCAATCCATTAACTGCAGTATAGGCAAAAGCTGTTGAGTATAAACCAACAAGAAAACCTGAGAGAAGTTGTTGAGTAAATTTTGCTTTGTTTACAAATTGAGTGTATTTAGCAAAAGGTAAGGGAAGAATATTCGTTTTTAATTTTTTAGTGTTAGCAATGCTTAATATTGTTCCATACTTGTCTCCCATAAAGTCAACAGTTTTTTTTGTCTTGTTTAAAATTGAAACGTGTACTTTAAAATGCTTACCATATTCTTTTTTAACTTCGCTCCAAACACTTACTTCGTATCCATCTTTTTCTTTAAAAGTTAACTTCTTACCATTTTCAATTACAGGAGTGATTAGATAGCCATCTAATTCATAAGAAGGTTTAACTATTCTCTCATAAGTAAGTTCATCATCGATATAGGTTTTATCGGTATATGAATCATCAGTTCTAGTTGATTCGTTTAAGATTTTTTTCCCTTTAAAATAACGTAGATCAGAAGTTTTTTGTGCATTGCAAAAAAAAGAAATCAAAAAAGTGGTTATAAGTAGCTTTTTCACACTTAAAAGTAAGAAATTAAAAACACCTGAACTTACCGAAGAAGATATGCCTATGGTTTAGCGCATTTTTAGGATGCGTTATAATTTATTATGAGTTCCATCACAATAAGGAGGATTTGAAGTTTGTTTACAGTTACATAGATATATTTTTTTATCCTCATTTTTAGTAAATATTTTGGGAGTAAATCCAAACCCTTTATGTGCACCGTTGCAAAAAGGTTGGTTTTCTGACAACCCACAAGAGCACCAAGCATATTTTTTGTCTTTTATTACGTCTATTGCTATAGGCGCTTTGTTAAATATCTTAGGCAATTTCATATTAATTTGGATGTTTTTTCACACATACAATTTACAATAATTTTAAAAGAAGAAGATATGCCTGAAAATTCACTTACTATACTTATATATGAATAAGACTAAAAATTTAAAGTATTCTTGTTTTATTCAAACAATTTAACCCAGTCAGCTTCTCCAGCAATGTAGGCAAACGAATATGGATTTCCTGTACTAAGCAAATTTTGATAATATGTTTTAGCTTTTAAAGTATCCTTTTTTTCATATACATACCAGTTGGCTAAGCTATATAAAGCGACTTCATCAATTACGATTTCAGATTCTTTAAGCACTCCCTTGTAAAATAAACACGATTGATGATAGCTCATGTTTTCTATTATGTCCATGTTTTGGTGAACTTCATTAATAACAGTTTTGGATTCCTCAATTTTATTTACTCTTCTGTTGATCATATATAACCAATGACCACCTGAAACAATATTATCATCGTATTTATGAGTAACACTTCTATTGTTGAATGCTTTGAGAGCATTGTTCATATCGTTTTTAAGATAATATGCCAGACCAAGATGATACCATATATTACCGTGAAGTGTACTTAGAGGAATATTTTTTGCATTTGGTAAACCATCAGGTTCTATTTGATCTGTTTTCTCATCAATCAATTGTACTGCTTTTTCAAAATCACTGATTGCATTATCATATTGACGGGTAGAAATGTATCTATGACCACGGTGACGATAAAAACGAGCATCATTAGGATGGGTTTTAATTCCTAAGGTAAAGAGCTTAATAGCTTCTTTATAGTACCCCATATAGGCTGTTCTACGTCCATACCAAATTAGAGCTTCAGCATTATTTTGATTATTAAAATAGGTGATTTGTGCTGATTTAAATTGATCAAATGATTTTCCTTTCTTTATTTCAGGACTGCTTAGTGTATCTCCTAATAGTGTTATTGTTTCTATGGTTTGAGTAGGATTAATATGATTTTTTGAATTTTGATAAGAATCACAAGAAAATAAAGCAAGAGAGATGGATAATAGATAAAAGTATTTCATAGGTATTTAAAAGAAACAATCTACAACTATCTGATAAAAATTCAAAAGGAGAGTGGGATTGTTGAAATAAATAAAAAACCCCTATAAATTTATAGGGGTAGAATAATGTTACATTATTGTTTAATTTGTTGGGATAGGTGAGCTTAATTCTGAAAGAAATCTAGTTAATTCTGTTGAGTTCCCCCACATCTCTAAACTTCCATTGAATAAATCCCAGTCAGTCTTCCAAGAACCAGAACCATATATTTCATTATATTTATTAGACACATTTACCCATTTACCATTAGCATTGCCAAAATCTTGAAAATCTTTTTGTGCAAAAGTAACAATAACATGATTTAATGGTCCTCCTGCTACAGAATTCCATACAGCCAGAGAAATGTCCTCACCTGATTCTTTTATAGCTTTAACTACATTTCTTCTAACTTTCCAAAAATGTTCACCTTTTCCTGCTGCATATTATAATGTAAAACAAAGCCCATAGTTTTAGAACCAGGAACGCTTACATCATAACTCGCCTCATCAGCAGAAACAAAATACTCACGTCCACTATTAGACTTAATATATTGCATCACATTATCTCTCCAATAATCTAATTCTTTAGAAGTATTAGAATTATTATCTAAATCAGCCCAAGTAGGCCCAAGACCAACTCTTAAAAATTGCCCTTGTCTAGGACCAGCCATTACTTGATATGTATATAGTTTCATCCCACTTTCATCTTGATTAAATTTCTGTGTTTTATCTTTAATTGCGTTTGAAAGTTCTTGTGATTTTCCATCAACTGGGTTGTGATAAGTTAACCAAACTACCTGTTGTTGAGAAAAACAAAAATTAACTAACAAACAAAAAGTAAATAAAAAAGTTATTTTTTTCATAGTAATAATTTTTAGTTAAAAAACTAATCTACAACTATCTAAGAAAAATTCAAAAGGGAGAGTTGTTTAAATCCTTTTCCCAAAATAGATGTATAGGTTTTTTAAACCATAGGCATATTTTTTCAGTAAGTTCAGGTATTTATAATTCCTTAACTTTGGTTTGTGAAAAAGCTATTATTACTTACTTTATTACTAGTTTTTTTTTCTGGTTTTTCACAAGATGATAAATACAATAATTTAGTTTTAGACAGAACAACTAAAGCTCGAGGTTTTAAAGGTTTTTCTCTAGGATTTTTAGTTCAAGGTCAAATTAAATATCCACACCCATATTATGGACCTAAAGTTGGTGGGTTATACGATGATGGAGCCTATCATTTTACAATTGATGTTTATTTTAAAAAATTTATTTTAGGCTTTCAATTGTCAGACGAATTTCTATACTTAGAAAAGTTTGATAATGGTGCTGCTTGGAAACCCAGAGGGTTTAACGGGAGCTATTCTTCTCTAACAAGAGCATATTGGTTTAACCTAGGATATAACATCATTAATAATATTAATTTGAAGTTAGGAATTGGTTTTAGAAGCGGACCAAAACAACCACTTACAAATCGGAGTTTTACAGCTTCTGAGGTAGCTGAAAATTTTGATTATGAAAACCCTCTACACATTTTTAATACGTCTAATTCACTTAATGAGTTTAATGAAATTGATTATTCTCTATCGATTACCTACCCTATAAAAGTTTATGATAGTTTTGGTATAGTTCCCGAACTAGGATATACATTCAAACACGCAGGTTTATTAACGGGTTTTAGTATTATTTATAGATGAAGAGATTATTACCCCTTTTTGCATTATTGTTATTTAATGATTGTTTTAATCACGATTCATTAGAAAATATAATCATTAAATATACTCTAGAAGTATCAGCTGAAATAGGTGGATCAGTAAGCTCATCAGGAGGGATTTACTATTCAGGAGAAACAGTTACTATTACTGCCACACCTAATTCTGAATATGTTTTTTCAGGATGGTCTGATGGTACAGCTACTAGCTCCTTAACGATAACAGTAAATTCAAACCAAACTATTACGGCTTCATTTAGTTTAATAGACATAATACCACCAACTATTTCACTAACAGGCTCTTCAACTATTATTCTTTTAGTTGGAGACACTTTCACAGACCCTGGAGCTACTGCAACCGATGATGTTGACGGAGATATTACTTCTTCAATAACATTTTCAGGAACGGTTGATAGTTCTACAGCTGGGACGTATACCATAGTTTATTCTGTTACGGATAGTGGAAACAATACAGCTTCAGTAACTAGAACGGTTATTGTAAGTGTAGCATCATCAGTTTATTTTGAGAACAATACGTGTAAATGTCCTACTGCAACAGTAGGAGATACAGAAGTGATTAATGGAGTAACCTATACGGTAGTGGATAACACATCTATAGTAACTCAAATTGCAATTGAGAATTATAATTTATGTACAACATTAGTTACTAACATGACCGAATTATTTAAGAATAATAATTCCTTTAACTCTGATATTAATTTTTGGGATACTTCTAATGTGACTGATATGCAAGGTATGTTTTATGGAGCTTCTTCATTTAATCAAGATATAGGAAATTGGGATACTTTAAATGTGACTAATATGAGATGGATGTTTGAAGATGCAACAGCATTCAATCAAGACATTGGAAGCTGGAATACCTCAAATGTTACTACTATGAATCGTATGTTTCGAGCTGCAGCAGCATTCAATCAGGATATCGGGAGCTGGGATACTTCTAATGTGACTAGTATGGAATTTATGTTTGGGACAGCAACAGCTTTTAATCAGAATATAGGAGCTTGGGACACCTCTAATGTTACTAACATGATAGGTATGTTTAGGGGACCTTCAGCCTTTAATCAAGATATTGGAAATTGGGACACTTCTAGTGTTACTAATATGGATTCTATGTTTAATGAAGCTTCTTCCTTTAATCAAGACATTGGTAATTGGGATACATCTAATGTAACAATTATGAACTATATGTTCAATAGTGCTAATGCATTTAATCAAGATATAGGTAGTTGGGATACTTCTAATGTTATTGATATGAGAGGTATGTTTCGAGCTGCAGCAGCATTCAATCAGGATATCGGGAGTTGGGATACTTCAAGTGTTACTAATATGTATGAAATGTTTACAGGAGCTTCAGCATTTAACCAAGATATAGGTAGTTGGAAGACCTCCAATGTAACTACTATGGAGAATATGTTTCGAGCAGCAGTACTCTTCAATCAAGATATTGGGAGTTGGAACACATCTAATGTTACTTTGATGAATGGTATGTTTTGGGATACAGTATTTAATCGAGATATAGGAAATTGGGACACTTCTAGTGTTACTAATATGGGAGGTATGTTTGCATATGCCATGGTATTTAATCAAAACATAGGCAGCTGGAATACTTCGAATGTTACTACCTTTAATTCTATGTTTTACAATGCTAGGAAATTTAATCAAGACATAGGAAATTGGGACACTTCTAGTGTTACTTATATGGGTTATATGTTTATTAACGCTTTTGTTTTTAACCAAAATATAGGGAATTGGAATGTTTCAAATGTGACTCATATGGCTTCTATGTTTGGTGGAGCTTGGGCCTTTAATAGAGATGTAAGTGGTTGGAATACTTCAAGTGTTACTAATATGGACAGTATGTTTAATAACGCAGCATTATTTAATCAAGATATCTCAAGTTGGTGTGTAACTAATATTTTAACTGAACCAAATAATTTTTCAAATAATTCTCCATTGATTACTGGTAACAAACCCGTCTGGGGGACTTGTCCAGATTAGGCATATCTTCTTCAGTAAGTTCATGTATTTTTAATTTCCTACATTAGGAATATGAAAAAGCTACTTCTTGTTTTAGTGTTTGTTTTATCTGCTATTTCATGTAAAAATGAAGCACATAAAACCTTAAAGGACACCTCTAATGGTTATACTTATGAATATGTGACAAATGATCCTACACAAACTCGTATATACACATTAAATAATGGACTAAAAGTATACTTAAGTAAGTTTGAAAATGCTCCTAGAGTTCATGTTTTTACTGCTGTCAAAGCAGGAGGGAAGAATGATCCTGAAAACAATACAGGTTTAGCCCATTATCTGGAACATATAATGTTTAAAGGAAATAAACACTTTGGAACCTTAAATTATGAAAAGGAAAAACCTTTATTAGATTCAATAGAGAGTTTGTTTAATGATTATGCAAGTATTTCAGATCCCAAAGCTCGTTCACAACATTATGAAAAAATTGATGCTCTTTCTAATGAAGCCGCAAAACTAGCTATACCAAATGAATATGATAAAATGATTTCCATGATGGGTGGAAAAGGATTAAATGCATATACTAATGAAGATCGAACAGTGTATACAGTTGACATTCCTACCAACGAAATGGAACGTTTTTTAACTCTTGAAGGGTTGAGGTTTAAACAAATTGTAAACCGACTATTCCATTCAGAACTAGAAGCAGTCTATGAAGAAAAAAACCGAACATTAGATAGTGATTTCCGAAAACAATATTTTGCTTTATATCAAAGTTTATTTCCTAACCATCCATATGGTAAACAATCTGTGATTGGTACTATTGACCATTTAAAAAACCCTTCTATCACAGAAATTAAAGACTATTTCAACACATATTATCGACCAAATAATGTTGCCATTTGTATGAGTGGTGAATTAGATTTTGAAAAAACTATTAATCTAATTGATAAACATTTTGGAGATTGGGAACCTAACCCAGAACTTCCCACTTTTGAATATGGATCACAACCTGAAATAAAAAAGCCTATTGAAGCAGATGTTATAGGTCCAGATAGTGAATCAGTTCTTATGGGGTTCCGATTTGAAGGAAAATCAAGTAATGATTTGATGCATTTAAATTTGATCGACATGTTACTTTCAAACAGAACAGCTGGATTGATTGATTTAAATTTAGTACAGCAACAAAAAGTACTGGAAGCATATGCTTCCATTAATGCAATGGATGATTATGCAATTCATACATTTATGGGTAAACCTAAAGAAAATCAATCGCTTGAAGAGGTAAAAGATCTTCTTTTGGGCGAGATTGAAAACATTAAACAAGGAAATTTTGAAAATTGGCTTATAGAAGCAGTTATTAATGACCTTAAAAAAAATGTTATGGAACAAGATGACTCAGATTATGCGAATTATTTCAGAGCCAATAACATGGTTATGGCATTTACACGTAATAAAAAATGGAGTGATCAGGTTACTTATTTCAATCAATTATTTAAAATCACTAAAGATGATATAATTGATTTTGCAAACTCTCATTATCACGACAATTATGCAGTTATTTATAAACGAAACGGTAAGGATCCAAATACAAAAAAAGTAGTAAAACCTAAAATCACTAAAGTTCCATTGAATCGAGAAAACAAATCTCCTTTACAAGAACACCTTGCCAAAATAGAATTAAACAAGCTAGAGCCTAAATTTGTTAACTTTAAAACTGATTTTGATCAATTTGCTATTGGGAGCATTGATGTTCTTTCTAAAGAAAACATTGACAATGACCTATTTCGCCTAACCTATATGTTTGACTTTGGAAGTGATTTAGATCCCTTGATTCCAATTGCTTCTGAATTCATGAATTATGTAGGTATAGGAATTCTCAGTCCAGAAGAGTTTCAGAAGGAATTATATAAACTAGGTGCCAGCATTAGTTTTAATGTTGCAGAAACTGGAGATCAAACATTTATTACTCTTAATGGTTTGAGTGAAAAGATGATACCAGCTATTAAACTTTTTGAAAAAGTATTACAAAACCCTGTAGGCTCACAAGAATCTTTGGACAAATTAATAGAACGAATTCTAAAATCCCGTTCAGACATTAAAAAAAATAAAACTCAAATTTTACAATCGCAACTTTATTCCTTCGCAAAATATGGTGATGATAACCCTAATTTAAATATAATTAGCACTAAAGAACTTAAAACAATAAAATTAAACGATCTAATTGAATGGATTCAAAACCTTTCGAATTATCCTCATCGTATTTTATATTATGGAAATAAAACACAAGAAGAATTGACAGATTTGATAGAAGCTAATCATAAAATCCTCAAAACTTATAATGTACTGGGGGATTTAAAAACTTATAATGAAAAAGATTATACTGAAAAGCAGGTTTTTTGGACTCATTTCGATATGGTACAAACAGAAATTATTTTATTATCAAAATTGGATTTATTAGATAATGCAAAATCAGCAGCAATTCAAATGTTTAATCAATATTTTGGAGGTATAGTTTTCCAAGAAATCAGAGAAGCTCAAGGCTTAGCTTATTCAGTATATTCTGCTTATCTTCAAGCCTCTAAACAAGATAAGGGTGATTATTTGTTTTCTTACATAGGGATTCAGTCAGATAAACAAAAAGAAGCGTTGTCTTCTATGTTTGATTTAATTAATAATTTACCGGAATCATCCCAAGCTTTTGAAATTGGAAAACAAGCCATACTCAATAAAATTGAAAGTGAACGTATTACCAAAAGTAATGTAATTGATAGTTATCTAATGGCAGAGAAAAAAGGTTTAAATATTGATATTCGCGAACAAATTTATAATGAAGTAAAAGCCATGAATTTTAATGATCTTTTGGAATTTCATGAAAATTATTTAAAAGACAAACCTCATAATATTTTATTGATTGGAAATCGTAATAATATTGATTTTGATGACCTAAAACAATACGGAAAAGTTCAGGAGCTTTCTTTAGAAGTTTTGTTTGGATATTAAATTGATCTTAAACACAGGCATATCTTCTTCAGTAAACTCTAACCCTCTGATTAACTTTTAGGGTGTTTTATTTCTTACTATTCAAATTCTGGATAACAAGGAAAAAACACTTCAAAAGCTTCTTTTGAAGTATAGAATGATTTAGGGAAGTAATCCCCCATCACTAAAGCTTCAGTCCCGATTTCTTTGATATTTTGAATGGAATGTGGAAAATTGGGAGATGCGAGCATATTTCGAATTTGTAATATCCCAATATTTTCATCCTCTAAACCATCACCGTCATCTGCAATGGGAAGCCAACCAAAGCCACATTCAGTTCGTGCATTGCGGGGACGATCTGCTTCCCGACTGACTACAATCATAAATTCACCATTCTTATTTACAGGAACTTGTTCATCAAACAAACACCCATTTACACGAGTGTTGGTAAACCCTTGTACAGAACAAAGTGACCAATACACCAACTCTTCTTGGGTCATGGTTTTGTTGCCTTTTAATGTTTTTGGAGTCTGTGGAATTTTGCCCCGTAAAACAAATACTTTTCCAAACTTACGATTAATAAAAGTGCGGATATAATTGTTGTCTACATTAGGATAAAATCCGCCAGTGCTTTTACGTGCTTTATCAGGCATTTCACCGGTGTACATACCTATGAGGAATTTACGGTCGTATTGTAAATACCAAGTGGGTGGATTGGTTGCCGGGTGCCCCATTGGACGATCTGGAATACTTGTTATTTCATAATATTTTTCTAAGGTAATTCCAATCGCATCTGGTTTTATCTGTAAAGGCTGTCGTGTTTTAAGAAAAGAACATGCATCTGCTCCACGATAGATAGTACCATTTTTTAACGTCAATACAGGAGAAGGTAATCCTACACCCCCTGTTTCGTCAGTACCTTCATCTGGCACATAGACGCGGTATAGAACAGATTGCTGTTTTAGACCATAAGATGGTGCATGTAAAGTATTGTCAATACGGGTTCTGTTATTGATTTGATCTTCCAAAATGGGTTTTAACAATTTAACTCCTTCTGCTTGTAAGGATGGTGCGGTTTCATTTTTAAATTGTACTATATATGATCGTTTTGGATTTGTTCTATCGACTCCCTCCAAAAAGGGATTGGCATGACCTTCATTGGCATTAATTAAATAATCTGCCATTGATTCCTGTGGTATTCCTCTTCCATCATAACTGATAAAAGACATATAGCGTGAATGTGGAAACTCTCCCTCTAATTTTAGCGTAGCACCTTCAGGTATAGTAAATACAGCACTCCAATAAAAAACACCTGCATCAGGATAAGCAATATTCATATAGGGATCTGCACTTACTGGTCCGCGCGACCAAAAGCAAGTTCTTGGTCCAGGAATACCTGAGATGTTCATTTTCGTTTCAACTGGCTTTTCTTTCTGAGGAAGTTGACAAGAAGTCAAGGTCACTAATAGACAAAGGCAAATGATAAAAATGAGTTTTCGCATGATTTTATTAATATTATGTTCGAACACGTTTTTAAGTTAATAATCTAAAGTTCATAATAAAATGAATTTCTCAGGAGTTCAAGGCTTTTTGGTACAGCAGTTTCAGCTAATTCATTTCCTTCAAACTCAAGAGAAATATAACCTCTATAGTTATTCTCCCTCATCAGTTCTCCAATTTTCTGATAATCTATATTTATCTGATCAAATGCAGGCCATTTTGCCCCTCCATAGTATGTCTTTGCCTGAATAAGATAAGTATGTGGAGCCAATTCTTTCATTTGTTCTTCTCTGTTGTTAAAAAAATTCCCTGTGTCTAATGTAACTTTAAGCCATGGGCTATTGATTTCATTTACGATTCGCATAACACCCTTAGATGTAAGACCTAGACCCCAATGATTTTCAAGTCCAAGAACCACTCCACATTTTTCGGCTGTTGGTATACACTTTTCGATTGAGTCAATAACCCATTTAAACCCATCATTTTCTGTATAACCTTCTAGGGGAGGTTCAATACCTTTGTTATCCATAAGAACATCAAATTTATTTTTCTCTCCTATTGCTTCAGTAGTTCCCCACCTTCCAGTATTCAATCGCATTGTAGGAATTCCTAGAGCATATGCTAGTTCAATTTGATGATTGGTTAGCTTTATATTTTCTTCACGAAATAACTTATCTGCTTTAAGAAAGCTTTGATGTGTTGAAAATCCCATCAAATCAAGGCCTGCATGAAATGCCTGCTTTTTTAAGGCTTGCAAGTATGTATTATCTTCTGATTTCATTTGAACAAGTAGTAATTCAACTCCATCAAACCCCATGGAAGCTGCTTTTTCAATGCAGTAATCAATAGGCGTTTGTTTACCATTAAATTGCCAAAAGGAGTAAGTAGAGACACCAATTGGATTGTGTTTGATCCTTTTACTATCTGACAGTTCATTTTTATTAGGTTTATCATTTTGAGTATTACATGCAAGTACAGCAGCTCCTACTCCTAATGTTGCAGATGTTTGAATAAATTTTCTTCGGTTTATCATTTCATTTGTTTTAAGTTCTAATCCAGCTTTTTATATTATTTTTTTGGTAATGAGACTATTAAATATATAAAAAAAAACTAAAATTCTTGAACATACTGAAGATGATATACCTGTCGTTTAGTTGAAAATAATAGAAATTTTTTTAGTCAAGTCTAATTGATTTTAACTTTGTTTTCTTCACTCTTAAAAGAAGTAATAGCTTTTTCATTGCGCTGTGTATTTTTTCAAGGCCCTTCCAAATTCTTTAAGTGCATATTTTGTAAAAAAGTATGTTTTAGGCTCTCCATCAATTCTTAATTCAATTGGAGAAAATGAACCTTTTTTAATTTCATACATTTCATTTAATACAGTTTGCTTCGTTTTAAGAACAAAAATCATATCATCGTATAGCGCATTTATTCCATCAATACTTTTTAAAACTGTTGATTTTTTTCCATCACGAATATAATTGTACTCAACTCCTTGTGTCCAAATTGAACCATCTGAATAAAATTTAATTTCAAAAGTTCTATCCCCATCAGGACCAACGTATGATTTCCAGATTAAATCCTGCCCAAAAGAAATTAATGGAACAAAAAGTAATATAAGAAGCAGCTTTTTCATTTATTGTTTTTGGTTAAAAAAGTTTTTTTAAAAGAAACCTCCAGTGCTTCCTCCCTCAACCTTGATGGCGGATCCGTTGGTGGCTGATGAAAGGGGGCTTACTAAATAGGTGATGGTGGTGGCTACTTCTTCAACTGAGGCAAAGCGCTGCAAGAGTGAGGATGTACGCACTTTTTTAAAAAAATCTGTTGAAGCTGCTTCTTTGGTTTTAGCTTCCGTTTGGGCCAGCTTCGTTAAAAACTGGTCTGCTCCTTCGGTCATTGTAGAACCCGGAACTACTGCATTGACGGTAACTGCTGAGCCTTTAGTCAATTGTGCCAAGCCTCTGGAAAGGCTTAAAATCGCGGTTTTAGTCGTACTATAGGCAATTAAATCGGAGGGCACAAGGCTTGCACATTCGCTTGACACAAAAAGGATTCGCCCCCATCCGGCTGTAATCATTTTAGGTAAGAAATGTCGCGATAAGCGTACGCCGCTCATCACATTAACGTCAAACTGTTGTTGCCATTCATCATCTGTGGTCTCAAAAAATGATTTAGAGGTATAGACCCCCACATTGTTAATTAAAATGTCTAGGTGGGGAAGTTTTGATTGCAAGGAAAGGAGGTCGTCTGTCTTAGAAAAATCTGCTGCGACCCCAGCCACTTCTGCATTAGCCACTTCTTTTTTAAGATTGAGTAAAGCAGTATTCACATTCTTTTGTTTTCGTCCATTAAGAATTACTTTGGCCCCTTCTCGAGCCAGCTCTATTGCCGTAGCAAAGCCGATACCAGAAGTAGAACCTGAGATAAATGCTGTTTTTCCTATTAGATTTAAGTTCATATATGTTTAGAATTTACCATTTTTTAAGACCTAATAATCGCTCGCCAAGTAGAGAAAGTTTGGCGGTATTATAGTGGGTTTGTTCTCTTTTTCTGGGATCTCCAGGAAAGGCATACCCTTCTGGGGCTATTCTGTTTTTCCAAGAATTGATACGCCAATCTTTTAAAGCCTGGTTGTGTTCTTCTGCTGGCATCATCGAAATGTACTGAGCGATTCTGACTTTCCTGTTGGTTTTATTAGGGCGAATTCCATGAGGTTCAGCACTGTTAAAGATTAATAAATCTCCAGCCTTCATGGCTATTTTTACTATTTTTTCTTCCAATCCTGTAATCTCGGGCTGGAAGTGGTTTCTGTCTTCAGGTTGGGTCAATTTCCATTGGTCATAATTCCTATACAACCAGGGAATGCACTGAAAGCCTCCCATGTTTTTATCTGTTTGATCAGATAGTGCCAAGACACCTTGAACATTTTGTGGTTTGGTATCCGGATTGTAATCCCAATGGATGAAACCTTTGTACTCGTGGCCAGAACGCATGGGAAAATTCAAATTGGCTCTATCTATAGTCACCCATAATTTTTCGGTTCCCCAAATGTCCACAAAGGCATCGTATACCCTTTGAGATTGACGATTGTCCCACAGCAGCTGATTATTGTAAACCTCCACCATTCCAGTTCCTGCTAGTTCTTTCATTTCCATGGTTGCCCTTGGGGGAGTGTACCAGGTTTCTGGATTGCTGGGATCTTTTTCCTCAAATTCCCAAAGGAAGCTAGCAGTCGTTATAGCTTGTTTGCGGGGTATCGCATTTTTGACAACCACATAGCCGTTGTGTTTCCAAAAATCCCATTGTAAGGGGGTCAAGACACGTAAGCTCTCTGGGGTGGCTTCTGTTCTTAGTTTGACCTTACTACTCTTAGCTGTTGAGGGATTTCCAGGAATTGTCTTATGTTGATTGTTTGGAACTAAGGCAGTATCCTCGTTTTCTTCTGATTTTTCCATAAGAAGGATAGGTTTAATTAAAGATTTGAGTAAAGGCGAGACATAATTTGGTTGTTACTTTTACGTAATTTAACCAATACTTTTATAACATTGATATTTGTATAAAAAAAATCGAAGATTAAGTGTGTTTTTGTGAAAAAATAGATGAAAACATATCTAAAAACGACATTATCCAATGGTAATAATTCGTTTAGGCGTAATATACAACCCCTGACTGAGAGACTTGTTTTATTGGCTTTTTCATCCTGAGCATGAATTGGTTTGCATACAGGGAGTTACCATCAATTAGCATGTGGGAGATTAAATCTTCACCAGTGGTTATGAGTGGTTGCTCAAAGCAAAGCTTTTACCTTACCTGATAAAGCAACTCATGTCATTTCCCTTTTTGAACATAAAAACCCCCTAAATTTAATTAGAGGGGTTTACACTTTAGCCACGAAATTTAAATTAATAATTTTAATGGAATATAAAAAGTCTTTATTCTTCTGGAGGCGGAGGTAAATCTTTTTGAAGTGAAGCAAGTAAGCCACCAGCGTCAAAATAATCACCTCCTGAAATTATAAGGCCAGCTTTAAAATCCCATGTGTGATATGAGATTAGCTCCCAACTTTTACCAGTCTCGGAGTGAATTCCGATCCATTTTCCATATGATCTTACACTCCCATCTGGTAGACCAGTTTCGGCTAAAACACCAGGCAAATAATTTATAGGATTATAAACAACACCTTCCATTACATCGTGCCAACCTTTAAGATATTCACCAAATTCTTCTTTTCCAATTTGGGAAGAACCGTGAAAAGCAGGCTGCCACTTAAGATCATTATGAACTAGGTCAAGTTGAGCTTGGAGGTCAGCCTCAGTTCCTTGTAATTCTAGAAATGTTTTAACAGACTCTACATTGGCATCAAAATCTGGGTGTATTCCTTGTGAGCAAGAAATAAAAAGAGTGGTTAAAGTAATAAATAGTAATTTTTTCATTATAAATGTATTGTTGATTAACAAGTTAATATAGCAATTTAATTGTTAAAAATACTCTCTAAAGTTAAACATTTGAATATGTGATATTTAACACATATAAATATTAATATGTTGTAAATTCTGTAGCACTTAATTCTTTGATTAAAAATTTGGCAGATCTATTTATTATGAGCTTTTCAGGAATGTATTTGGCGAAGATTTCATCTTAATAGAGAAATGGTTTTTTGTCTTAGCCTTCTACATTTTACCAACTAGTATGAGACCAATAAATTGTTATGACAATGTTTATAGAAATTTATGGAGTTTTACCATAAATATATTTCATGTCAGGGAGTTCGGTAAAAAAATAGTGAATCCATATATAAATGTGTTGAAATAAAGCAGCCAATAAAGCAGCTTTTGATTGAAAGAATATTCCGGGCACCCATAAAAATAAAAAAACAAATATATACATTGCATTGGAGGAGAATTTAAAAATGCCCTTTTTTACAAAAGGCTCGTTTTTGAATTTTTCTGGCTCAAAATGATCAAGGCCAAATGCTTTATTTATTCCAAAATATTTAAATACAGAGTATTGACCATATATAGCAGGTATAATTAAAAAAAATGACGCTAAATAAGAAATTGTATTTCCAATATCAATTGTCATTGAATTTGAAATAGATAAAAGTATAATTAAAATTGGTCTTGAGATAATTAGTATGGCAAATCCAACTTTATAGTATTTAAAACCATTGTCTCCAAAAAATTTAGTAATTCCTTTATAAAATAATTCATACCTCCAACATATTAGCACGTATGTTTGATGAATAATTGCAGAAATTATAGTCAGATATAACCATAATTTACTATTTATATTCCATAGTGTTCCTTCATAAATTTTATTAGTTGAACTTAGGATGTAATTAACACTAAACAATAAAATAAATAATGATAAAACGTGCCAGATTTGTTTATTAAGGATTTTCAAAAATTTAAAATTAATTTGTACTTAATATACTAAAATATCCATAAAATTAATTAGAAGATTTGATGCAAGTTTTAACTCACCCAATAATTTGAGTTATATAGAACATAAACCGCACAAGAAATTGAAAATATTGAAAGAACAACTACCCATAGCAAAGTTATTTGTAGTTCAGTTTTGGCAATAAGGATCAGGATGATTTTTTTATTGCATATATCATTTGCAATTCATCTTCTGCCTTATCTTCACTTTCTTTTATTACATCAAAGTTATACCTGTTTAATAAATTAATAATATATGAGGCATTATTATTTTCAAATGGATGACACTCTAAAACAATTTTTTTTACTTTACTTAAAAGTTTTTCATCTGATTTTAAAATTTCAAACTCGGCACCTTCACAATCGATTTTTAAAAAATCAATGTTTTCAATATTCTCTTTTTCACAAAAATCACTAAGTATTATTGTCTCTATTTCTATTTTGTTTTTAGAATTTTTATTTGTGTGTAAAGAGTGTCCTCCAGTATTTTTATTGTGAAGATAAAAAGCTCTTTTACCATTTTTCCCTCCTATCCCAATGTTATATATATTAAGATTATCATTGCGGTTTAATTCTTTATGCATTTTTAATCTTTTAAAGTTTTCTTTAAATGGCTCAAAAGCATATACTTTGCCAGATTTGCTTAATTCAGAAGCATAAGTGCTAAATATCCCTACGTGAGCACCTATGTCAATCACTAAATCTCCTTCTTCAACAAAAACACTATTTTTATTATAAATATTTTTTAACCAAACTTCTTTAAAAACGGTCTTATCCATTGACCTACTTTTAAGTTTATATTTTAAATTATTAATTAACTCAAGAGTTATAAAAAATCCTTTAGGTGCTACTTTCAATAAATAATACTTATATTTTTGTTTTAAAATGGACTTGTCTAACATTCTGAATTAATTTTATAGGAACTATTTATTTTTTTCATTTGGTTTATATTTCTGTTGTTATAAGGATAAAAAATTATTTTTGATAGTCTCTTTCAACAGTACAAATTCTTAACTTATAATTTTCATACCATTTTTCTTTTCCTAATTGTTGTGCTTTCTTATGTAAAGTATTTTCCTTCCAGCTTTGAAGAGCTTTTAAATCAATCCAATAGGACACATTTACCCCAAAACCATTTTTATCTCTAAATGATTCGCATCCCAAATACCCATCAATCGTTTCTATTTCTTTAAAAGTTAGTTTATCCATTTCATTATACCCGTCATCAAAATTAGTTCTAATGGAAGTAAAAATTGCACAAACATAAGGGGGGCTTGGTGTAGTTGCTATTTTCATAAAAGAGATTTTAATACTTAAATGTAATAAATATTTTAGCAGGGATTTTTTCTATTTTTTCCATAAATTGTATTTTAAACAACTTTTTATGAAATCAATTGTTAAGAGTATTGGAGTATTTCTTGTAATACTTAGCATAGTTTTAGCACTATTTGATTTTTTAATTGACAATAAAGAGTTAATATTTGTTCTAGCTATAGTCTTAATTGGAGTTTCTTATTTAATGAAGAATTAAGTCCAGTCCTGAAAAACACTAGCCCAATCTTAAAACATTAAAACATGAGAATTATAAATCTTTTATTATGCCTAATACTATTAAACTTTATTCAGGCTCAAGAAATATCTCCAGGAAAATGCACATTAACTATTCAAGTAACAGACTTTGATAGTATTCCA
>Ga0209089_10000798_pt1 | contig 28667 bp, 23 predicted proteins | sample ArcticOcean_MG_C_FD_187431 | JGI IMG/M metagenome (GOLD analysis project Ga0209089, IMG submission 187431) | Marine microbial communities from western Arctic Ocean - ArcticOcean_MG_CB2_150 (SPAdes) (version 2) | ecosystem: Environmental > Aquatic > Marine > Oceanic | place: Arctic Ocean: Canada... | reverse complement strand
GATCTCCATGCCGTCGAAATTTGTCATATCGCATAAAATATTAAGGGGCCCCTCTTTTTTTATGGCTTCTTCAAGATATGGGATCAATGTATCGTGGTCTCTTGAGGTGATTTTACCGATCGCTTTGAGCGCGACATAGTCCCCGACACTGTCATCCAGGACCTGAAACATGATGAACTCCCTGCATGAATTTCGATTAGGAAATGGTATCTAGCATAGAAAAAAGCATTCCGAATATGAGCTATACATGTGGAATTATAAACATAAAATAATATTGGGCCCAAATAAGAGAACGTTTATGGAAGGGCAGATTAAAATTGTAAAAGCAGATATTACAAAACTTCGAACTGACGCTATTGTTAATGCAGCTAATCGGACTCTTTTAGGTGGGGGAGGAGTTGTTGGTTCAATTCATCGAGCTGCAGGTCCTGAATTGTTAAAAGAATGTTGTACCCTGGGTGGTTGTCCTACAGGACATGCTAAGCTGACACGAGGGTATCAACTACCGGTTGACTGGATAATTCATACAGTGGGTCCAATCTGGAACGGGGGTGAGTCTGCAGAAGAAGAACTTTTCACAAATTGCTATGAAAACTCTTTAAAATTGGCGGGGGAAAGTAAATTTGTAAGTATTGCGTTTCCGGCGATAAGTACAGGAATTTATAAGTTTCCTCCGGATAAAGCGGCAATTATAGCCCTAAAAACCGTCTATTCATTCTTAGAAAAAAATGAGTATCCCAAAGAAGTTATATTTTGCTGTTTCAGTGACGATGCCGTTACTCACCACAATAATGCGCTACGCAAATGAGCACCATAAAATCTGCTTGAGGGAAAAGTAAGTAACCAAACGATCTTCACTTTCAATTGCCTAGGGGGTCTCACCGCATTGGGCTACTCGGACCGGATTAGAAGTTCCAACGAGCATATGACTAAAATTCATTTTACCTTTTATGTCCGCTTTTGGCTAAAAGAACACATTAAAAAAAGTCATTTTCCTAAAATATAGTCCGCACCCTTTTCGGCGATCATAATCACAGGCGCGTTAATATTTCCGCCGACTAGATCTGGCATTATTGATGCGTCCAACTTCGCACCCGTAGTCAATAATATTATTATTGGATGAAAGGTTTAGGCGTTTAGTTAGCATCTCTGCGAGAATAGGTGTTTTTATTTTCCAACGCTCAGAGGGTGAAAGACCGCCCTCAGGAGTTAAGATTTTTTGCATTGCTTCTTCGAGATTTGAAACCTCATAGAAGTCAGATCGATAATCGAAGACCACCATTGTACCAGCACAAAATTTGTTTACCTGAACCCGAACCCTGAGATATCGTACCTGTTAACCTGACAAAAGCATTTCTTAGGTGCAACCCTGCATAATTAACTTTATCTTACAATGGTATTGTTGACTTATGTGATGATCCTTAAATTACTGTAGTAACTTGATCAGTAGTTAGAAAATTAAGAGAGCTAAAGTCTGGGTGGGGAAAGCCGGTGAAACTTGTCGTCCTTCTATTTGAAAGCTAGATGAAGATGTTCGATATCCGATTGAACGAGGAGCAACGGGCGTTCCAGCAAATGGCGCGCGACTTCGCCGAGAACGAGATCAAGCCGATCGCGCTCGAACTCGATGCCAAACCGGACTGGGAAGACCGCATACCGTGGGAGGTATTGAAAAAGGGCTCGCAGCTCGGCTTCCGCAGCTTTGTGCTGCAGGAGGAGAATGGTGGCGCCGGCGCTGCCGATCATTTGACCGCGTGCACCGTCGCCGAGGAACTGGCAGTCGCTGACACAGGCACGGCCTATTATTTCATGCTGACGGCGCGGCGGGCGCGTGATTGGTTCGAAATTCGCATGACCGACGAACAGCGGGCTTATTTCATCCCGCGTTTTCTCGAGGACGACACCTATTTTACCACCGTCGCCGTTCACGAGCCCGACACCGATCTCGGCTACGACTATTTCACCGAGACACCGCCCGATGTGGCCTTCAGGACGCGCGCGGTCAAGCAGTCGGATGGGTCATGGTTGATCAACGGCGCCAAAAACTTTCAGACCGTTGGTTACCTGGCCAAGTTGATCGTTACCATGGCGCAGACCCCCGACGGACCGCGGGCATTTCTCGTCGAAGGTGATTCCGAAGGCTTGGTGCGCCACCCGATGTCGAAAATCGGCCGCCGCGTCGGTGATAACGCCGAAATCTTTTACGACAATGTACGCGTGCCGCCCGACCGCATCCTTGGGCCGCCACCGCCAGGCCGCACCGATATGGGAACCCACGTGACGATCGCCGCAATCACGCTTGGCCTCGGGCGTGCAGCATTCGAGGAAACGCTGAAATACACGCAAGAACGGGTCGCCGGCGGCAAGCCGATTATCCAACACCAAGCCGTGGGCCTGTTTCTCGCCGACATGGCCACGAACCTCGAGGCGGCGCGGCGGCTGATCTGGACGGCGGCTTGGGCAAAGGATCATCCGGAAGCGTTTGAGGATGGCAGCGCCGACAGGCAACCCTACGAGTTGATGGCGACGGCGTTCACCGGGACAGCGGTGCAGCGGATAACCGAGCAGGGCATGGACTTATTCGGCGGCATGGGTGTCGTCCAGGGTATGCCGATCGAGAAATATGTGCGCGACGCGCTGGTTCAGAAGCACATTTCGTTTCCCTTCCCGACGCGCTTCTCCATCACCGAGGCACTAGCGGGCTACAAACGGCAAGTTAACCCCTTGCTCATCGGCGGCAACTAAGGCCCGTTGCGTTTAACCGGATAGCGAAAGCTAGCTCTGGTCGCTGAAACTTCAAAGGAAGTTTGGGGCTAACCTACATTTTGTGTGAGAATAAGAGGCGAGAAAACCGAAGAACACCGGATTATCTTAGCCCTTAATAAATTTTAACGGCCGTTTAGATTTTAAATCTCAAGATTGATTCCACGGCTTATCAACAGAAAAAATGATTTTGTAACTAAATGGCGTTTGTTTTCCCCAAGTTACACAGGGATGTGGATCGAATATATATTACCAAAGAATTTTGGTTTCACTAGTATATTTTAAGGCTTGGTACTCAGGAACTACCGTCCCAAGCGGGGGTGAAAGTGTCAGGCTTATTTAGGCTTTTTTCACTTGGGAGTGGGAAGTTTTAGATCGAGACGGCTTGGCGGGGCGACTAGCTAGGCCGATTGTGGTTAATTTTGGTAGGTTTTAGTAATTAGGCAATCGATTTTTAACATACATACTCGCAATAATATCCTCCCTAAAACTTTACCGCCTTGGGTCGTCCAAGGCGGTTTTATTTTTTGTCTAACTTCCCTGAAATGTTGCTAAGATTTACGTATGGGTCGAGGCTCTCTAAAACCAGCTTAAATTAATTATGTCAATAAACTGGTTTGCGAGAATAAGAGGAGACAACGTCGCTATTTTAATAATTATTGGCTTGGCATCGGTCCCGCAATTAACGCGGGATCCAGCCTTTTCTGGAACAGGTTTATTCTCCAATCGAGGTGAGCGCCAGTAGATCTGCCAGTTGAACCAACAGTGCCGATTTTAGCTCCTTTTCTTATTTTATTCCCGACACTAACAAAGGTTTTTTTGAGGTGCAGAAAAGTTGAAGACACACCATGGCCGTGGTCAAGGACAATGGTCCATCCGGTAAAATATAGATCAGACACCATCCGTACAATTCCATCTTGAGGCGCAGATATGGGCGTGTTTTCGGGCGCAGCTATATCAATACCGTAATGAGGGGCACGGGGTTTGCCGTTTAAGATGCGTCTGCTCCCATAGACACCGGTAACAATTCCTTTCACAGGCCAGGAAAAGGAACCAGCAAAGGCATTAATGCTACTGGCATGGGCGCGTGCCAAAATCACCAACTTACGATCACGCGCAATACGTTCTAGTACGACCGGGGGAGGCGTCACCATCTCCGTGGGAAGACCATCAATTCTTTGTTCAGGGTAATTTCTTGTTGATGGCTTAAGAACAAGCTTCTCGATGCTTCCATTAGGGTATTTGGCCTGAACTATGAGTGTTGTTGTATCATCTCGATGAAACCCCGCGACTGCTAGGCCTTGCGGTGTAACCATCGTTTTTTTGCCGTTGATGGTAAGTTTAGCTCCCGGCTTTGTTTTTAATACTAGCAAGCCACCTTGGATAGCCTGGCCATTAAGAATTTCAACAGCACCAGCTTGGCCCAGGGAAAAATAAGGTAGTGTCAAAAATAACAAAAACCTTAAACGATGCAGTAATATAGGCAAAACCAATTTAACCTTTAAAATGTTAAATAACAGACGAAAAAGAAGAGCATTGGCATTTTTGGTAGTATCATAATGTTAATTTCTAAATTATGCCTTTTAAACGAGTGCACCAGCTTCTTGGCGTATTCGACCATGACGATATTACAATCTACTATAAACTCTACAGCTATTTTTTTGCGAGGCGTTTTAATTTTTCCAATGCGACCGCCGCCTCTTCTTTCCATCCAATAGTGCCGACAAAATTGCTTTTACTATTAAGGAGTAAAACAGAAGCTGTATGGTCAAAAGTGTAGCCCCCGTCAGATGTTTCTGTGCGCTTCCAGTAAACTTTCCAGGATTTAGCGAGGGACTCCACGTCGTTGGTATTGCCAGTAATGGCAATAAACCTCTCGTTGAAAGCACTCAAGAAGTTCATTAATACCTCGGGTGTATCACGTTCAGGATCCAATGTGACAAAATACACCTTTATTCGGTCTGCCTTGGTTCCTAATTCATCCAATAACATGGACAGTTTCGACATTGTTGTTGGACATACTTCAGGGCAATGGGTGAAGCCAAAAAATAGTGCTGAAGGGTGCCCCACAAAATCTTGCTCAGTAATTACCATGCCACGATGGTCAATTAAGCTAAAAGGGCTACCAATAGTAAATTCTTTTGGCGAGGAAGTCTTCTTTTTGGGGAAGTCGAAAAAAAATAAATAAACAAGCGCAAGACAGACAGTGGTTATTCCTGTCAAAAATAAAGTTTTTCTCGTGTTCATCAACATGATGCGCCCTAGAAATATTTTGAAAAATTTCCCGTATTTACTTTTTAAAATATATTGTTAAATAAATTAAAAACGAGCCCTAATATTATCGGCCAGGGGCACAACGTATAATTCTGAAGAGCCCCGTAGCATGAGAGCTAAAATTTTTAAATACCGATATATTCATAACTTGATTTCCTTGGTCATCTTTCTTTTTGTTATTTTGACTTTAGATACAAGTAAAATCTTATATGCAAATGAAAATACCTATAATATCGGTAGCCTACGTATATCTTCGTTTTACTTGCGTGGCACCATTCAAAGAAGGCCTGCCGCGGGCTACATGACGATTCAGAATTCGGGGCAAATATCAGATAGTTTATTATCGGCATCTTCACTAATGGCCGGGATGATCGATTTTCATGAGACCCGTGTTGAGAGTGGAATTGCTAAAATGCGCCAATTGCGTCACATAGCGGTTAAACCTAAATCCACGACGGTTCTAAAACCCGGCGGTCTCCATCTCATGATAAAGGAGTTAAAAATACCGCCTATTGCCGGAGGCATCTTTGTTATCACTCTTAAATTTGAGCATGCTGGAACCATAGATATCAAATTTCCTGTTAAAACATTTTCAGGAACGAAAATGGAGCACACACCTAAGAAAAGTACGGGTCACACAAAACACTAATAGCATATTGCGATTGGTGACGTTACCACAAAATCTCGCTAATTTGAGATCTCGCTAAAATCCTGGGCGTAGGATCTGAGTTTTTCTGAAGTTGCTTGGCGCTGATCGTTCGTTGAAGCGGCAAAGATGTTCACAAGAAGCGTTGTAAAGCGAGCAATCCTTTTTTCTGAATAACCTTTGTAGTCTGGGTCAACAATCTCATGAGCACGTAATACGATCTGGTTGATAAATGCATCTATCTCCATTTCCTTAGGTTTTCCCGCGAGAAACGTCAACAAGGCCGATTGACGTAGATTACGGTTGTCTAGGCGTTTTTTGGCATCGTTGATAGTGGACTTTGCATACCGATTAATTAGGTTGTTTTGTATTTCGTTAATATCACCCATAAAGCGCCTTACATTTTTTGTTAACCTTTCCGTGCGGTCTTCAGTTTGCTTTTCTATCGGTCGGGCGAGTTTTTCTTTTTGTTCTTTGCTGCGTTCTATTAATTTGAGGCGAAGGTGTTCAATGTTTTCGATGATCGTTTGACGCACCAGGATACGTGCAACGTAAGGTGCTACACCCGCTACAGTATTTTGCAGCAGAATTCGTCCATCCTTCATCCTTTTGGTTATTGTAGTAGCACCATATAATCCATGATCAAGTTGGTTTGCCAGTTGTCGTAGATATGCAGCATAACGGGGTAACATGATAGCGTTGTGCCATTCCATCATTTTATCCACTTGATCATTCAAATGCTGCTCACCTTGTTCATCAAATTTCAAGAAGAACTTTGCCTCTTGTTTGATATAATCATCTGCAAAATCGTACATGATCTTGAAACTGCTACAGGCGGCTAACCCCACAGTGATGACTAAGGTTAGCATCAGTTTACGATTCATTTTTCCTAGCATTTTCAGTTATGTTTAACTTCTTTCAAAAATCGGGGAGATATTGGAGATGGGAGAATTCTAAATCACAGTCGTCGGCTCTACTTATTGTGATATTTCTTTCGAATGAGTTCCCATTTAATGAGGTTAACACACTATTGCTTCGATCATTCCTTAAAATATAAAACTCTAAAGACCTATATTCTCTTAATATTTTTGATGTTCAACAAGGTTTAACATCGTGTCATTTTGTCCGCTCAAAAAGGCTTTTAAATTATGTATCAAAATTGGCATCGCTTGCTCTACGTAAACATCAACCATGCCGCCTAAATGGGGGGTTAGATTTAGGTTAGGTTGAGACCAAAGAGGAGAGTCGACTGGAAGTGGTTCCTGCTCAAAAACATCTAATCCGGCTCCAGCAATTTCCCCATTATTAATAGCAGTCATCAATGCATTCTCGTCAACGACGCCCCCACGGGCGACATTTATTAAATAAGCGGTTCTTTTCATATTTGAAAATACGCGTTCGTCTACGAGACCCAATGTCTCACCGTCCAGTGGAACCAACACAACTAAATAATCCAGTTCTTTCACTATGGAAATTAGTTCTTTACGCAGCACTATTTTGTCAAAATTTTCTAACTCGCGGCGCGTATTGGTTATCCCCACCACCTTCATGTCGAAAGCTTTGCACCGTTTCGCTAAAGCCTGGCTTATGATCCCCACACCCAATAAGCCGACGGTTTTTTTTTGCAATGATTTTCCAGGCCAACGCTCCCAAAGGTGGTCTCTTTGGTTTACCATCGCCTTCGAATAATTACGGGACAGGGATAACATGTGCATAAAAACAAGCTCAGAAACCTGGGGGCCATGAATTCCACGCATCGAAGTAAATATGACGGTATCATCTAAATAAGGACTGTCTATCATCCCGTCTAAACCCGTCCCTAAGGATTGAACCCAGCGTAATCGATTTGATACCTTGAAACTATCCGGGCTTAAAAAATCACTGAACGCAAATAAGACGTCGTATAGCTTAAAGTCTTGTCCAAAGTCGTCACGATAGGACCCAACTGTAAACACTATTTCAGGAAATAGGGGGGCGAGTTTGACTAAAAAAGTTTCAGGATTAGGTCCTAAAATATGGATCTTTGTCATGATTCAGTTATAACCTCCATTCCCCTTTTGTGCTGTCTTGTATAATACAATCTTATAGCAAAATCGTAATTGAATAAATTTATGAGTTCTGCGTTTTGGAGAGTTAATGACTAAGTCTGTTGCAATTATAGGCGCTAGTCGCGGGATTGGTTTAGGTTTTGCACGGGCTTACGCCGAAGAAGGCTGGAATACGCATGTCACAACACGGGCTATAGGTGAACCTGGAGAATTAGGAAAGATTAAGGGTCATATTAAGATCCACAACTTGGACGTGCGCAATAGCCAGCAGATAGCGGCGTTAGCAGAAGAAATTACAGACATTGGAATAGATGTTCTGATTCATAATGCCGGTGTAAACGATACAGGTATGCAAGTTGAGGAAGTAATGAAGATCAATGCTGAAGCACCCTTTGATGTCGTTAGTACCTTGTTGCCTGCTATTGCGCGAGGGAGCATGAAAAAGGTGGCAATTCTCACAAGCCAGATGGGAGCCAGAAATGGCGGCGCTACGCCGTCTGGTACCTACGGAAAATCAAAATGTGTACTTAATGATCGCTTCCGTGAGATTGAGATGAATTGGCGTGAATTAGGGATCTCCTCTATTGTCTTCCATCCAGGTTGGGTGGCAACTGACATGGGTGGACGCTTTGCACCTGTGAGCGTAGAGGAAAGTGTTAATGGTATGCGGAATGTAATAGAAACACTAACCAGCGCTGATAGCGGAAGTTTTTTTAACTGGAAAGGCAAGAAACATCCTTGGTAGGACTAGGAGGTTTATTTTTACAGTATCAGATCAGCAGTAATACGATATTCGGAAATAAGGGTGTGGAAAGCCGGAATATTTTACCGTCGGTCAAATAATAAGCGATTGATCTGGTTATCTTTGCATATTAATCGGGAAATGACACAAACAATAATATGAAACTCGTTTTAATTACTGTCTTTTTTTTTTCGTCTTTTGCCTTCGAGGGTGTTGCGCAAGAATTGAAGCTGCGATGTATGGATGCCACGGGCACCGAAAAGAGTTTTTTGATATTTAAAGAAACAAAAAAGGTTCAGTTCTCTTCTATCAACGGCGGGATACTTGGTAGTTTCAGAGAGACATCGACTGAGTATTTGTTTAAGTTTCCAAAATCAGATAAACGCTCAGAAGCATCAGTTAAGGTTGATAAAAATTCCGGAATGATGGAGTTTGAAACGGGAAACTTGCCTTATCTCTCCATACTTTGGACAGCTAACTGCTCAGAAATTGCGCGCTGACAAAGTTTTAGAAAAAATATAGTTTGTAGCGACTGGCCCATAAAAATAAACAGGAAAATTTTTAGGTTCTAACTTTGTTACTGCCATACGTTGTTTAACACCGTTCGAACGCAATGCAGCTAAAGGCCTGGAGGAGTGCATGAAACATGATTTATGAACAACGTATATACAAATGTTATCCAGGACGCATGCCTAATCTACTTAAGCGATTTGAGACGACTACACTCTCAATCTGGGAGCGCCATGGTATCCGTCAAGCGGGATTTTGGACCCCTGTTGTTGGAAAATCAAATTTGGAACTCTTTTACCTTCTTGCATGGTTATCAATGTCCGAGCGGGAAGAAAAGTGGGAGGCGTTTAGAAAGGATCCCGAGTGGCTCCAAAAACGAGAAGCCTCCGAGGAAGATGGTCCTATTGTTGCATCTATAGAAAATTTATTTCTAGAACCGACAAGCTTTTCATGTGTTAAGTAATACGGCAAACAAGACTGCCGCAACCCAGGCTTGCTACCCATCGCCTCGGGCAATCTCCATAATCAACTCTGCAACAGTTTCCCAGTCTTCTTGATGACCGCCATGCTGGTTTGGGATCATTGCCCTCAGCACACCTGACAGGATCAAATCGTCAACGGTTTATCCGGGTGTATTTCTATGCTTTTAGCCATCACGAGCCCTGTCTTTTAAGCGTGGTACAAGCGCCCGGGCCAAATCAACAATTTTAAGATTCACGTCTGATCCGCCCAGACTGTTTCAGTAGAGTTCGAATGGTAAAAGAAACTTACTACCAGGAACCCTATATCATCGTGGTTGTGAAATACAAGGGACACGCAATTCGTATAGTAATTCACGTTATTTTAGCTCTAGCCCTATTATGATAGTCACAGGTAATTCACCAAATGTTAAATGAAACCGATTATTACTAGATCCAATAATAAACCAATTAAGAACGGGAACCCTCGCCGCCTGATATTCATATTCAGGCGGTTTTTTTATCTATTGAATCATTTATACGATTTTTTTTATGTATTGCTGAGAAATTTCTCTCACCAGTTCCGTTATCATAAAGAACATCTGGGTTCTATGAATTTAAAATAAGTAGTTTTGTCACGTAATGGTAAATAGATAATCCCGTTAATCTGTAAATTAATGTCAGGTGAATATTGAATGGACAATCGCTAGATAATAACCGCACACATGCAACACTTCTTTATAGGACAGAATTGTTAGGCAAGTTATCTAGGATTGAAATGATTTCCAGATGGTCTAATGAAAGGATTCGGTTTTTCTGGGTTCAAGTTCATGGCAAACTCAAATGAAACTTTATATGCTAAACCACGAACGCAGATTTTATACCACATCGGTATACAGAAAGACGTGGTCGTGAGGGTTTTGAAAAATATAAAAGGGAGAGATCACAATGATCGAGAAACTTGCCGATTATGTGAATAATAACCATGCGCTTGTGCGACAGGGGCGCTTTATAAACTATTCAATTCTGGTGGGGGTTGGGGAGACAGATTTTATTATCAGGATTGATGGGGGGCGTGTTACGGGGGTACGCCATAGGCAGCTAAATATTGACTCCGGTCGCTTTGCAATTCGTGCCCCCACCGAAATTTGGGAGGAATTTTGGCGTCCCATGCCGAAGCGTGGACATCATGATTTGTTCAGCATGATGGCGGCGGGTTTAGCCCAAATTGACGGAGATCTTTTACCTTTCATGCAAAATCTTCAATATTTCAAAGATCTGCTGGGGGCTCTACGGCCTGCAAGTATAGGGAATTAAGTTATGCCTTCTTTCGAGCCAATTGTGGGGCGTTATATCAGCATGGTTGTTGCTGGCGACACTATGCGTATCTATGTGGAGGAAGCAGGCTCCGGTATTCCATTAGTTTGCCTCCATACCGCAGGATCTGATTCACGCCAGTTCCGGCATTTGATGACCGACCCTTCCATTACGGATCACTACAGAGTTTTAGCCTTCGATATGCCTTGGCATGGTAAGTCCAATCCCCCTATTGGTTGGCGTGAAATTGAATATAAGCTCACGACCGGGCTTTATAAGGAAACCGTTGTTGCGTTCTGTCAGGTGATGGAATTGAACCAACCGGTTATTATGGGTTGTTCAATGGGTGGTCGAATAGTACTGCATCTGGCATTGGAATATCCGGATGATTATCGTGCTGTGATTGCTCTTGAAGGTGCGGACCGACTGGAGCCTTATTATGATACCGAATGGCTACACCGGCCTGATGTAAACGGAGGCGAGGTAGCGGCTGGATTTGTTTCTGGACAAATCGCACCACAGAGCCCATCGGAGTATCGCTGGGAGACTTTATGGGCCTACATGCAGGGTGGCCCCGGTGTTTTCAAAGGAGACTTGTATTTTTACTGGGTAGACGGCCATTTTGATGACCGTTCCGTGCAAATTGATACCACACGCTGTCCAGTCTATCTGCTATCAGGCGAGTACGACTCATCTTGCACGCCAGAGCGTACGCGTGATACGGCAGAACGCATTAAGGGATCTAAGGCAGTCGTAATGAAGAGAATGGGTCATTTCCCAATGTCAGAGAACCCCGCCTTATTTCGCGAACATATACTTCCCGTTTTGAAGGAAATTGGGGTAAACAATTGAAACTATTTGCTCCTCGTTCTTGAAACCGTTTTCAGGAGCCAATCGCCTGTCTATCAGGGTTTAATCACTTGTTTGCTTACCACTTAATGATTTTAACCCCAGCAAGAAATTTAAAGGTTAACCATTTAAAATGGATATTGCGGAGTGAGAAATAGCATCTATCGTCATTTCGATGTCATCATCGCTCAGTGCAAGCGATACACATAGTTTGTTCGGCGATTTCAAAATACCGTGTAGCTTCAGCGAGTAGTTGAATGCATTTTTCTTGTCGTTATCACATGTAACAAAATCACGATAATTATTTACCGATGCCTCTGTAAAAAGAACGTCAAACAGTTCCGGTTCCCCAACAATTTGATGGGCTTGACCGGAATTATTTAACTGCATAGTCATTGCCTTCATTAGTTTTTGTCCTGATGTTTGAAGCCGTTTATAGGAGCCCGGTCGCCTTAGAATTTCTAAAGTTTTAAGACCAGCAACGGCAGCGACGGGGTTTCCGCTTAAGGTTCCTTTTTGCATGAGAAAACGATCTTGACCTACTTGGTTCTTATCAAAATGTGCCATGATATCTGCCTGCCCGGCGATGACGGCAAGGGGAAAGCCACCACCAATTACCTTTCCAAGAGTGCAGATATCGGGGGTGACACCGTAAAGCTCCTGCGCGCCGCCATAGGCAATGCGGAAACCAGTTACAATTTCGTCAAAAATAAGAACAATATTATTTTTTGTACATTCTTCCCGGAGTGCCTCTAAAAACCCTGGTGAAGGTGTAATGATGCGTTGGAGCGGTTCGACAATTATCCCACTAATCTCACCCGAATATTCGGAGATCAGAGAACGGACAAAATTGATATCGTTAAATGGAGCGATCAGAACCTGATCTCGCACGGTATCGGGTATGCCTGCCGAATCCGGTACGGCAACCGGAAGGTTTATTAGTTTTTCTGGGGCCAAGCTCATTTGGGCTTCGGCCGACATTCCATGGTATCCTCCTTCAAATTTCACGATCTTATCGCGGCCAGTGAATGCTCGGGCTAACCGCATCGCGTACATGTCGGCTTCACTTCCAGAGGTCACGTAACGGACCCGTTCGGCGCAGGGAACAGCTCGGCAGATTTCTTCCGCCAACTCAACACCGTGTGAGTTATTGGCAAAAAAGGTCATGCCTTTTCCAAGCTGCTCTTGAACAACTTCTATAACTTCGGGATTTCCGTGGCCTAATATCAATGGGCCGGAACCAATCAGGTAATCGATATATTTGTTTCCATCTTCATCCCAAATATGGGAACCTCTGCCCTCACGAATGAAAATGTTTGGATCAAAGTTGCCAAAACCACCTTCCGGAAGAACTTTTTTTGCGCGATCAATCAGTTCAAGTTGGTTCATGTGTCGGCGTCCACGTTCAAAATTTAATCTTAGTCGGATAACGCATCAGAAAGCGTAGACTTCTTTGGCGATGCGACGGCTAATTTTGCCCAATAATAGATCTCGTTGTACCGCTTTTCGATCCCGATCCCGGGGGTCTCCCCAACCGCCCCCACCAGAAGTCCGGAAACTGACAATATCTCCACTTTTTAGGGCGACCCCTGTGACTTTGCTGGGGAGCTTCCTCTCTTTTGGTGTATCTGGATTTAGAATGATCTCAGTAAGTGAACCTTGCTCTCCTCCATGCAAACCGTAAGGGCCAAATTTCATACGATCGGCAAGAATAGTCAGATGGGCGTTACCTTCAAGAATTCGGAGATCCCGCCGTATGCCTAAGCCACCTCGGTATTTACCTGGACCGCCGGAATCGGGTATCAATTCGTAACGTTCAATTTGCACCGGGTGGAGCCGCTCTACCATTTCAACTGGTGTATTGGCGGGATTGTGTATATGCGCTGAGCAGCTTTCCAGCCCATCGCGCTTAGGAGACCCCCCCCAGCCACCAACTTCGATTTCAAACAATGCCCAAGTCATGCTTTTGTCGGGGGCAATTCCACTTAAATGGTAGGTGGTTGACATCCCGTAGTAGGCTGCAGGAATTTGATCAGGAAGAGCTTCGGCCATCGCACCCAAGACCGTGTCGCACGTGCGGTGTACTATCGCCATGCGACCAACGACAGGTGCAGGCGGAGAAGCTGAGACAATGGAAGCTTCTGGCATTATGAATTTAACCGGCCTGAAGGCCCCTTCGTTAACAGGAACATCTGCACCAATTGCAGCAGCCAGACAATAATGCACGACAGCCCCGGTCATTGATTGGCTGCAATTAATGGGAGCATTACGTTGAGGATCAGAACCCGTGAAGTCGGCAGTGATGCAATCGTCTTCGATGATCAATGCTAAACGAATGACAGCTGGTTCATCATTGACACCATCGTCATCGAGCCAGTCTTTAAACTCGTAACGACCGTTGGGCATAGTGTTAATGCCGTGCCTGATTAGTCGTTCCGAATAATCCATCAGCGCATCCACACACTCCATTATTGTCTCGCTGCCGTAACGCTCTAGGAGTTCCAGGAAACTACGCTCACCAACGCGCATACATGCAAGCTGTGCTTCAATATCTCCCCAAACGAAGTCCGGTAGCCGTATATTTGCCAGAAACAACTTCTTTATATCTTCGACTAGGCAGCCTTTACTATAAAGTTTGACAGGTGGGATGCGCAGACCCTCTTGAAAAATAGAGTCGGCTGTCATTGTATAACTACCAGGTGAGGTGCCTCCGACGTCGACGTGATGAGCGACACAACCACAAACACCCGCTAATTTTCCAAGTTTAAAAATGGGCCTAAACATGACGATGTCAGGAAGATGTTGGCTACCACCCAAATATGGATCATTAACTAGGAATACGTCGCCTTCCTCCCATTGTTCCAGCGGAATACTATGTTCTAGAACGAAGCGGAGTGTTGGTCCCATGGCGTTGACGAATATAGGTGCGCCAGATGTCTGGCTAATTAGACGCCCCTGCGTGTCCATTAGAGCAGTTGCAAAGTCAAGAACTTCTCTGATAACGGGAGAGTGTGCTGTGTACTGAAGAGTAATTGCCATCTGCTCGGCGATAGAATCAAGCCCATTTTTGACTACCTGCATCATAACAGGGTCTACCTTTTTTAGGTCATGGCCTTGGGTCTTTATTGAGGGTCTATTCTCCATGGTTCTTTCCAATTCTTATTATAATTTTTCGTTATTCACGAAAGTTTAAAATAAGGTGACCTGATGGGTCTGCTGTCAGTGACCAATTCGGAGGTACTAGGGTGGTCGAGTCTTTCTGCTCAATTACTATAGGGCCTTCCAATTTAGCATCTGCATGTATGTCGTTGCGCTCGTATACGGCACAATCAATAGAAATTGCATCGCGGAAATGAACTCTTCGCTGCGCTTTTGCTTTGGGCACGGATTGGGTACTTTTAAGCCGGATCTCGGGTGGACGGTCAACAGAAGCTGTCACAGTTACTCGCAAGCTGACGAGCTCAATGTCTCGGTCCTGAATATCGTAGGAATAATGGCGAAAGTGTTCTCCATGAAAATTTGTTGCCATATCAATTAAAGTATTATCGTCTGGAGTTAATGTCGGCCAATCGACCGTAAGCTCGTAGGCTTGACCTACATAACGCATGTCCGAGGATCCGGTGATGACAAATTGCGTTTCCAATATCCCTGCTTCTTCCAAGGTTATACATGCTTGTTTACTCAATTCTTCAAACGTTTGTTGAAATGTTTTTGCAGGAATTTTTGAAAGTTTGCCGAAGAAAGCCTTCCTCGCTTCGTGACGCATATCTGCTCCAATGAGCCCGACAGCAGATGCAACACCGGGCATCGGAGGAACGATTACCTCGGTTACACCAAGTTCCTCCGCCAAGTAACATGCGTGAATAGGTCCGGCTCCCCCAAATGCGACCATCGAATAAAGGGAAGGATGTCGTCCGCGTTCAATCGATACACGACGCAGGGCACGGACCATATGAGAATTGGAAACTTCAATGATACCTGCTGCAAGCTTCAATGCATCCATTCCAAGCACCACTGCTAATCTAGAGAGGGCTTCCTCGACTTTGGGTAAGTCTAAAGCCATTTCACCTCCCAGAAAGTAGTCTGCACTGAGCCGGCCCAGATATAGGTTAGCATCGGTTGTAGTTGGGTCCTTACCACCGCGAGCATAGCACACTGGGCCTGGATCTGCGCCCGCACTCTGTGGTCCTACTCTTAAGCCGCCCGCGTCGTCAATCCAGGCGATGGAACCACCGCCGGCACCGACTTCAACTATATCCATAAAGGATCCTCGGATTGGGTAGCCTGCTCCATAGCCGCTCGCCCCTTGTGCGCCATGAGTGTTTCCTCCTACCTCGTATTCGGTACTCATTTCAATACGACCCTCGTGGATGAGAGCTGCCTTTGCAGTAGTGCCACCCATATCAAAACTGAGAAGATTTTTGCGGCCAAGCACTCGACCAATTGCGTGGGATGAAACTACACCGGCGGCGGGTCCAGATTCGATGATGTTGATTGGCTGACTTCGGATTTCCGAGGCAGTCATCATCCCTCCGCTCGATTGCATAATGTATAGTTGTCTATCGTAACCATGGGTTTTAAGGCGGTTCTCTAGGTTGCCCAGGTAGGCGTCGACTAAAGGCATTACTGCAGCGTTTACTACCGCAGTACTGGTACGTTCATATTCTCGGAATTCGGGGCAGACGTCGACAGAGCAGGTTACGTACGCTTCCGGATCTTCGAGTCGAATAATCTCTGCGACGCTGTGTTCTTCCTGAGGTCTAGCGTAGGCATGGAGTAGGCTTACGGTATATACTTCTACGCTCGCTTCTATCATCGCTTGCACAATCTCTATAACTTGTTTTCGATTGATCGGCTCCATTATTGTGCCATCAGGTGCGATCCGGGCGTCTATCTCCATACGTAGATTTCTTGGAACCAGGGGTGGTGCAATTTGTAGATCTAAGTTGTACGTATCACTCCGAGCATGCCGGCGGATTTCCAGTACGTCGCGGAACCCACGATTTGTAATTAGCCCAACCCGGCTAGTTCTCTTCTCAATTAAGGCATTGGTGGCTGAAGTGGTAGCGTGGACGATGCGAGAGCCTGGGAGTTTTGCATCTAGCTGAAGCCCAAACATTTTTTCTAACCCATACAATATACCGGCGGATAAATCCTCTGGGGTGGAAAGAACTTTTTCTGAGCGGACTACACTTCCCCCTTTTTCAATAGCAACAATATCAATAAATGTTCCTCCGACATCTACACCGATGACAATTTCTGGCGAGGAAACCGTGTATCTCATAGATATATTCAATCAAATGAGATGATTACACGCAAGCAATACGGATTTTGTAAAAACTAGTCTCCCCTTAATACTGGATACTATTTAAAAAAGAAACTGGGTAAAGTAGTTGATTATTGTTGAGTTGAAAATCCCGATGGGCGGACAAATACTTGGGGATTTGATGCATCTCGATCATGTCGTATTTCGCATGAGATCTCATCTGCAGTTAACGCCGGAGAAGGGGGGTGGCATTCGTCATCCGTAATTCCTAGAAATTATCTGTTTTCTCTCGTAACGCCCTACTAACAAGTATCATCTGCTGGGTTGGTGAACGCATAGGCTCTCTCAACAGCCGGGCGGGCAAACATTTTCTTGTACCAATTGGTCAGGTTTCTCTTCGAAGCAACAGCATCGTCCATGCCGTTGACTTTGAACCGTTCCACAAAAGGTAATACAGCCATATCTGAAAGTGAGAAGGTTGCGCCTGAAAGCCATTGATGCTCACCAAGCGCACGGTCCATCAGATTGAGTTGGTCATCAATACGTCTGATTGAAAACTCTATTGTTTCTTCATCGACACCGTGTTCAGCGTGATGAATTTCGTCCCTACGTCGTTGAATATCAGGTTGGCTATGAACCATCTCAAGAAGTTTATCTCTTCCATAAATTTTTTCATATTCCTCCCAACGGTGGGCGTGGGCCCTGTTGTGAGAGATTAGGTGCATATTCTTGTGAAGAATATGCTCGGATTTATCTAGCCAAATTCGCATATGTGCCCGCTCCCAGGTATCAGAGGGTCGTAAAGACGGCCCACCGAAGGTATCATCTATATATTCCATGATAGCGTTTGATTCATAGACAATGCGTCCATCGTGATCGAGCGCTGGAACTGCGCCATTGGGGTGAATATCCACATACCAGGGTTCCCAATTTTCAAAAACGTGTAAATCGACATGCCGACTTTCCCATTGAACCCCTTTTTCATTTAGTGTCATACGGGCCTTACGAGAGCATGTGGAGCCCCAATAATGGTAAAGAGTGACGGTCATTGTTGTTTCCTCTTTTTTTAAACCTAGTATCAACCCTGAAATTAATAAAATATTATTTTGCGTCAGTAATTCTAGCAGCAGAAAACCGCTATATTTGAATTTCATAAACTCCATAATTGCAAATTGTTTGAGACTAAAAAAGTCTCGTAACAGTCAACCAACATAATTATACTCCCTGTTATATGATAATCATGGAACAAGACCTGGTTAATCTGACTGGCTAACTTTACCTCTTTCTTTTTTAATTGCACTTTGATGGCGCTTGCCGTCGAGGCGGCGTTTCATGGCGTTTTGTGATGGTTTGGTCGGGCGTCTGATTTTAGGTGTTTCAGTCGATTTTTTAATCATCTTAATTAGTCGGTCTAACGCATCCTTGCGATTTTGGTCTTGAGACCTAAACTGATTAGCGGTGATTACTATGACACCTTCTCGTGTTATTCGCTGTCCAGCCAGAGCTTTTAGACGCTTGTATTGTGAGTGGGATAGGGATGGACTTGTTCGGGCATTGAAACGTAACTGAACGGCACTTTCAGTTTTATTTACTTTTTGCCCGCCTGGACCAGGGGCACGGATGAAGTTTTCCTTAATCTCTTTTTCCGCGATGCTAATGGATGAACTAATTTGGATCATTTTTAGGGGTATCAATTAACTAATTTAAAATTTGGTGAATTTACCAATACAGTTATTAGCAGTTGATAAAATTATATTTAATTTTTTATACAGCACTATACGGGGAGCTGGATCTGCCCGGGAAGGCTAATATGCTGAAAATAAAAGCGACTGATGTTTAATTTATCAGTCCATAAACCTTAGCTACCACACGTGGCCATACAACCTGTAACGCAAAAAGAGAAAGCTAACATTGCAAGCGTCAATGGAAAGTGTTTCAGCATGACTGATCTTATAAATCAAAGGGGGAGATTTTTAAAGTCTGTTTTATTGGAATAGAAATTAAACCTTATCTTAGTGAAGCCTGAAGACTTAACAGAAAACTCAGTCTTGATTGGTTCATCTCAATCAATTATCGATACACTTAAAGAAGGTTGAGGCGACTAGGATAGAAGAAGTTATTCTATATTTTAATGTTTGCCAAAACCTCACGAACAAGTGAAGGATGAAATGGCACGCTTTATGGAAGAGGTTGCGTCAGCTTTTGAAGGTGACCGTCTCAAACGGCGAGCTACCTAGACTGATATCAACGCAAAAGAATAATTTTAGTGTTGATCTAATACGGTTCCAGAGGTCTTGGAATTATTCTGATTTTATGAATATTAGTTGGAATAATTGTTAGTACCGGGGGTTTGCTAAAATATCATTGGAGAATTATGTGTCACGTAGCCGTTACTCTATTTTCAGCTTAGCGCGCAATGCGTATTCCCATCATCGTAATTGGCCGAAAGCCTGGCGTAGCCCAGAACCTAAATCCGCTTATGACGTTATTATTGTCGGCGGGGGTGGCCATGGACTGGCTACTGCCTATTATCTCGCCAAGGAACACGGTCTTACTAACGTTGCCGTCCTGGAAAAGGGATGGATTGGCGGAGGAAATACGGGTCGTAATACAACTATTATCCGTTCCAATTATTTGTGGGATGAAAGTGCGGCAATATACGAAAAGTCGTTGCAGTTATATGAAGGACTGAGCCGGGAATTAAACTACAATCTCATGGTCAGCCAACGTGGCGTTTTAAATTTGGCCCATAATCAACACGATCTTCACGAATTAAGCCGCAGGGTTAGCGCTAACCGACTTCATGGCATCGATTCAGAAATCCTCTCTCCTTTTCAATTAAAGGAGATGGTTCCCATATTAAATGTTTCACCTGATGTACGTTTTCCAGTTCTTGGTGCGTCGTTACAGAGGCGCGGTGGTGTGGCACGTCACGATGCTGTGGCTTGGGGTTTTGCTCGCGCTGCCGATGCAAGGGGTGTCCATATAATTCAGAACTGTGAAGTAAAGGGCTTCTGTCGCGAAGAAGGCCGCGTTACCGGTGTTGAAACCACCAAGGGGATAATAAAGGCGCCAAAGGTAGGTGTGGTTGTGGCAGGGCACGCCGGCGTAGTGGCGGAGATGGCAGGCCTAAGACTGCCGATCGAAAGTCATCCTCTTCAAGCTCTCGTTTCGGAACCTCTTAAACCACTATTGCATACAGTCATCATGTCTGGATCAGTTCATGTATATGTGAGCCAATCGGACAAGGGCGAACTCATTCTAGGTGCAGGGATTGATGCTTATAACTCTTACGCTCAGCGAGGTAGCATTCGTATCATTGAAGACATGATAGCGGCTGCAGTCGAGCTCTTCCCAATCTTTAGTCGACTAAGGATGATGCGCCAGTGGGGAGGCATTGTCGATATATGCCCGGACGCCAGTCCAATTATCAGTAAAACACCGATTGATGGTCTTTACTTTAACTGCGGTTGGGGGACTGGCGGTTTCAAAGCGACCCCTGGTTCGGGTTGGGCCTTCGCCCACACTATTGCTCAAGATCGTCCGCATGCGATTAACGAAGCGTTCGGCCTAGATCGTTTTATTACCGGTGCTCTAATAGATGAGCACGGCGCTGCAGCCGTCAGTCATTAAATAAAGGATAGCGACGGTGTTACTAATAAATTGCCCCTGGTGTGGACCGCGAGATGAATGTGAATTTTCCTATGGTGGCGAAGCACATATTAAGCGACCGGAAGATCCGGATAAGCTTTCCGACGCTGAATGGGCTGACTATCTCTTTATGCGGACTAATCCCAAGGGAAGATTTCCGGAGCGCTGGGTTCACACGCACGGATGTAACCGTTGGTTCAACGCAGTAAGAGATACGGTTACCCACGATATTTCTGCTACCTATGGAATGGGGGAAGATGGACCGGAGGGTCAATTGTGAAACGCCAACGCTACCGCATGCCAGATGGCGGGCGTATAGATCGCAGTCAGCCGTTAAACTTTACTTTCAATGACCGTTCTTATCAGGGGTATGTTGGCGATACACTGGCGTCAGCGCTGCTGGCTAATGGTGTTGCTATAATTGGCAGGAGCTTCAAATACCATAGGCCCCGCGGGGTCTTTTCTGCCGGTGCGGAGGAGCCAAATGCATTGGTGCAACTGGAAGAAGGTTCACATACACAACCGAATTTGAGGGCCACCCAAATAGAACTATATAGCGGTCTTAAAGCGGAAAGTATAAATTGTTGGCCTAGTGTTGATTTTGATCTTTGGTCGCTTATTGGTCTCTTCGGGCGTATTTTCCCAGCCGGTTTTTATTATAAAACCTTTATGACACCGAACCGCTTATGGCCTGTCTATGAACGTATCATACGGCAGGCGGCAGGATTAGGTAGGGCGCCAAGTGATCCTGATCCTGACCGTTACGAGAACATAAATACCCACTGTGATATCTTGATTATAGGGGGTGGTCCATCAGGGCTTGCAGCAGCACTCAAAGCGGGGCAGTCGGGTGCTCGTGTAATCCTAGCCGACGAGCAAAACGAGTTTGGCGGTGCGTTACTTGGTAGTGATGATGAAATCGACGGTAGTCCCGCACTGGATTGGGTAGAAAAAACAGTTTGCGAACTGGAAGAGATGGCGGAGGTGCGCCTTTTACCCCGAACTACAATTTTTGGCTATTACAACCATAACTTTCTTACGGCAGTTGAGCGGGTAACGGACCATCTGGGTGTATCAGATGACCCCCTGCCTCGGCAAAGATCTTGGCGCATCCGGGCACGACAGGTCATTTTGGCAAGTGGTGCTATTGAGAGGCCAATGGTCTTTGAAAACAACGACCGGCCTGGTGTCATGTTGGCCTCTGCGGCAAGTACTTACGTCAAACGTTATGGAGTACGTCTTGCAAAACGGGTGGTTGTTTTTACAAACAATGATGAAGCCTATCGTGCAGCCCTAATTTTTAAAAATTTTGGCATATATGTGTCTTTGGTCGATGTACGTCCGGAGTTTAATGGCGATTGGCCGCGGAAGGCTAAGGCAGCTGGTGTCGAAATCATTTTCAATAGTGCTGTAACCGGTACTAGAGGACGCCGTAAGGTTAAAGGTGTGAACATTTCGGCATTTGGTATGGACGGAAATTTAGGAGAAATGCGTCACCTCTCATGTGATCTTCTGGCTGTATCCGGAGGTTGGAACCCGACTGTTCATTTGTATTCACAATCGGGCGGCACGTTAACTTATGACAAACAGAGGATGTGCCTAATTCCTGACAAAGCTGGACAAGCCGTTAACGTAGTAGGTGCCGCCAAAGGCACATTTGAGCTTGAACGCTGCCTAAAGGAGGGTGCGAGAGAAGGTGCTAGCGTGGCCAAAAATCTGGATTTTGTAGGTAGTGGAAGTGTCCGTTCAAAATCGAAAACGATTTTGGAAAATGAACAACCGCTGCAGCCTAAATGGCTTATTCCCTCCCGAAAGCACCCGGAAGGTGGGCCAAGTCACTTTGTTGACTTGCAGACAGATGTTACCGTCGCTGACATTGCTCTGGCCGCGCGCGAGGGCTACGATTCGGTTGAGCATCTAAAGCGCTATACGACCCTCGGGATGGGCACCGACCAAGGCAAAACAGCCAACATTAATGGTATTTCTATTCTATCCGGTATCCGGGGTGAAGAACTGCCTTCAGTCGGTTACACAACATTTCGTCCCCCATACACGCCGGTTACCTTTGGTGCTCTTGCCGGTAGGCAAGTCGGCCAGTTTCTGGATCCGCTACGACGTACCCCCATTCATCATTGGCACACGCGTGCTGGGGCTGTATTTGAAAATGTTGGGCAGTGGAAGCGGCCCTGGTACTATCCTGTTTTGGATGAGGATATGAATGATGCCGTTGTTCGAGAATGTCGATCAGCGCGTAAAAGTATTGGAATCCTCGATGCATCAACCCTTGGTAAGATTGAGATTAAGGGTCCTGATGCTGCAGATTTTCTCAATTTAATTTATGTTAATAGCTGGAATAACCTGGAAGTTGGACGGTGCCGTTATGGTCTAATGCTAGGCGAAGACGGGATGGTTATGGACGATGGTGTTACATCTCGGATGGCTGAAGATCGTTTTTTTATGACTACAACTACTGGTGGTGCTGCGCGTGTCTACTCTTGGCTTGAAGAGTGGCTGCAAACGGAATGGCCGGAGATGGAGGTATACCTAACCTCCTTAACTGAAAATTGGGCAACAATTACCTTAGTTGGACCTAACTCCCGCAAACTTCTCGGAGAACTCACTGACGATATTAATCTTGATTTGAAGTCTTTTCCTTTCATGACATGGCGTGAAGGCAATGTTGCAGGGGTGCCAGCGCGGGTTTTCCGGGTTAGTTTCACAGGTGATTTGTCATTTGAGATTAATATACCTGCCCGCTATGCGATCAGTGTGTGGAGAGCATGTATGACGGCAGGTGAGAAGTACGCAATTACACCATTCGGGACAGAAGCTATGCACGTTCTAAGGGCTGAAAAGGGGTATATCGTCGTTGGTCAAGAAACGGACGGCACTGTTACCCCAGACGACCTTGGAATGGAGAAAATGTTAAGCAAGAAAAAGGATTTTATTGGTCGCCGATCGTTGGCACGTGTCGAGACTTTAAGGAGTGACCGCAAGCAGCTGGTGGGCTTAGATACCGAGGATCCATCAGTTGTAATTCCCATTGGCTCCCAAATTGTTGCTACGACTAAGAAACGCCCGCCCATGGATATGATTGGCTATGTTACTTCCAGTTACTATAGCCCAAATTTAAAGCGTTCCGTCGCTCTTGCACTCGTCAAGAGTGGTCGTAACCGACATGGAGAAAGGGTCTATTTGCCAATGGAAAACGGAACCATCTCTGCCTTGATTTGCAATCCCGTCTTCTTTGATCCGGAAGGTGAGCGTCTAAATGGATAATGGATACATGCGTCAGGGACCCCTCGATTATATTCCAATATCGGCCGAATTGGAGGCTGATCAAGGTGGCAACGATGCAATAGTTGTGCTTGAGGACCGTGGCTTTCGAGGCCAGATTGTTTTACGAGGCAAGGCGTCGGATGCAGAATTTTTCGATGCAGTCTCAGATATCACTGGTCTTAGGCCTTCAAAAGAAACCAATGTAGTGACAGGCGGGCCTGGCTTTCCCCGCTTACTCTGGCTTGGGCCCGAAGAGTGGCTTTTAGTCACTGAGGACGAGGAAAGCGGTAGGATTATGTTGGGACTTACCAACAGCTTTAAAGGCCGTCATGTCCAAGTGGTAGATAATTCGGACGCATACGCCATTGTCGGGGTCAGGGGTGCGAGTGCAAGAAACATCCTTGCCAAGGGTTGCACATTGGATCTGCACGAAAGGGTTTTCCGCTCTGGATGTTCTACAAGAACATTGTTAGGTCAAGTGCAGATCATACTTCACCAGGTTACGGATGAGCCGGACTATGAAATCCATGTTCACCGAAGTTTCGCTGAATATTTATGGGAATGGTTGGTCGATGCCGGTCAGGAATATGGGCTCAAAACAGTGAGGCCGTGAAAAAATATTCAGTTGGTAAACTACTAATTACTGCAAATTTGTATCACAATGATTTCCGCAAGATCGGATGGATCATTGTTCGAAGATTTCTAATCTTGCGAGCGCAGGCGCGCGTTCTCGGGGTCATAAGGACTTTCCGCCACTACCGTTATTTTATGGATGGTTCCGAGAATATCCATTTCTAGTTCAGTACCGATGTTTGCATGTTCCGGGTGTACCATACCAAGAGCCAGGGACTTGTTAATACGGAAGCCGAAGTTTCCTCCGGTTGCACGACCGACAGGTTTTCCGTTGAGGAAGATTGGATTGTTACCTAAGGCGTCAGCGTCAGTGGTGTCGTGAACTTCGATGGTTACAAATTGCCAATTAAAGCCACGTTGTTGCCATTCCACAAGGGCGTCACGCCCGATGAAGTTGCCTTTATTGAGGTGGACAAACCGCTCAAGTCCGGACTCAAATGCTGCGTACTCGATCGAGAGTTCAGTTCCAACCAAACGGTAAGATTTTTCGATACGCAAACTATCCATCGCGCGAATGCCAAAGGGTTTGAGTCCTAAATTTCCACCGGCCTCAAATAGTCTGTCAAAGATATGGTTCTGGTATTCAATCGGGTGGTGAAGTTCCCAGCCAAGTTCCCCCACGAAGTTCATACGAATTGCCCAGCTCGGTGCTAGACCAACATTAATTTCTCGGCCTGATAGCCATGGGAAAGCTTCATTTGAGAAGTCTGCGCTGCTAACCCTCTGCATAAGTTGGCGCGCCTTGGGACCGGCTATAACCAGAACACCAAGTTGGTTGGTGATGTTCTGGTATTGCACCGAGCCGTCGTTCGGCATCGCTTTGATGAGGTGGTCATGATCAAGGCGCTGAAAGGCTCCAGCCGAAACCAGGTAGAAGCTATCGATAGCCTCGCGAAGAATTGTGAACTCCGAATGGACACCACCTCGTGTATTGAGTGCGTGGCAAAGATTAACCCGACCAACGGTCTTCGGTAGTCGGTTAGCAACCAATCTGTCTAGAAAATCTTCTGCGTTAGGACCAGAAATTCTGCATTTAGCAAATGCGGTCATGTCTAATAAGCCAACATTTTCGGCTACGTTTATGCATTCATTTCCAACTGGATGAAACCAATCAGACCGGCGAAACGACCAGTCGTCCGTTTGCTCCAAATCTTCCGTTGCAAACCAATTAGCACGCTCCCAGCCAAATTTTTGGCCAAATACGGCACCCATATCCTTAAGTCGGCCATAACAAGGTGATGTTCGAAGAGGGCGTGCATCTGCGCGCTCCTCATCGGGATAGTGTATTGTGAAGACACTACGGTAGGCTTCTTCATTCTTGATTTCTAAATAGGCCTTGGTTGCGTAATCGCCGAAGCGACGAGGTTCGACGCCGAGCATATCGATAGTGGGTTCACCTTCCGTGATCCATTCAGCCAACTGCCAGCCGGCACCTCCTCCAGCTGTAATTCCGAACGAATGACCTTCGTTGAGCCAAAAATTCTTAAGGCCCCATGCCGGACCAATTATTGGATTTCCATCGGGAGTATAGCATATAGCGCCATTGTAGATTTCCTTTACACCAACCTCAGAAAACGCAGGTACGCGATTGATCGCTGCTTCAATGTGGGGTTCAAGCCGTTCAAGGTCTTCCTGGAATAATTCGTACTCAACCTCTTCATCTACGCCATCTAAATAACAGCATGGTGCGCCAGACTCATAAGGACCGAGGAGAAAACCACCGGCTTCTTCACGGAGGTACCAGGATCCGTCCGATTCACGTAATACGCCCATTTCAGGTAACCCATCTTTCTTCCGTTTTTGGATTTCAGGATGGGGTTCTGTAACGATGAATTGGTGTTGCACGGGAATGACGGGTACGTCGAGACCTACCATGGCACCAGTTTGGCGGGCAAAGCTGCCAGTCGCCGAGACGATATGTTCGCAGTTGATTTTGCCTTTGTTTGTATTAACCGTCCAATCTCCCGATGGTTTTTGGTCTATCGAGGTTACACTAGTATATCGGTAAATCTCGGCGCCCATGTTACGGGCACCGGTAGCCATCGCTTGTGTCACATCGGCAGGCTGAATGTAGCCATCTTCTGGATGTATGATGGCCCCGACTAGTCCTTGCGTATTACAAAGGGGCCATATTTCTTTAACTTCTTCGGGTGTTAGGAATTTCACATCGACGCCAATTGTAGCGGCAACGCCGGCATATTGGCGATATTCGTCCATACGTTCTTGGTTTAAAGCCAGGCGTATGTTGCCAACTTTTCGGAAACCCACGTCCTTTTCCGTTTCCTCCTCTAGGCCCTGGTATAGGGCAACCGAGTGCTTGTGGATCTGGCCAACGCTATAGCTCATATTAAAAAGAGGTAAAAGACCTGCTGCGTGCCATGTAGAGCCGGAGGTCAACTCTTTTCGTTCAATTAAGACGGCGTCGTTCCAACCCTTTTTGGCGAGGTGATAGAGAGTAGCAACTCCAACCACTCCTCCACCAATGACTACCACTCTGGCCTGTGACTTCATATTATGCCGTCCATTTATTTCAGATTAGGTTGCGGTCATCTTTTAGACAGCGCTCCCCCGGCCAGCCTCCTTGGCTAATTCACGAGCAGACGGATTAGCAGAGGGACGGAAAGGAATTTTGCAGATTGTAGCGGTCTCTGGCACTCCAGGTGTTTCAGAGTATTCGTCAGGGAGATGTATTGTTAGTTCGGTGCCAACGGCATGCATACCCCAGGGTACGTAGCCCATTGCAATATTGGTGGCGAGCTCAGGTGAATACCAAGGAGAGGTTATATACCCTATCGGATCACCTCCGTCCGCCCCAGAAATTAACCAAAAGTCGGGAGCGTAATCATCGATAGGTTTACCACCTAATACCACGCCGACAAGAATGGTTTTAAACGGAGGTTTCCCTGCTTCCATTTCGCCGCGCACCTTTTCGAGGGTAGCCTTCCCAATGTAGTCTTGTTTCTTTTTGTGCGGCACCTGATAACCGAGGTTGCATTGGAAGGGAAGAGTTTCAAAATCCATATCTTGACCCCATGATAAAATACCGGCAGCAATGCGTCGATGGTGAGCGGGAGCGATCACCATTAAATTATGTTTTTTGCCTGCTTCAAGGACAGTGTTCCATAAATCTTCGCCGTAAAGTGTAGCGTCTCTTAAATAAATTTCATAACCCTTTTCACCCGAAAATCCAGATCGTGATACAACAACATCGCGACCGGCGATTTTCCCCTCAAGCAATCCGTAGTAGGGCATATCATGTATAGCGGGTCCAATGAGATCAGCCATGAGAGCCGCTGACTTAGGGCCTTGGATTTGCACAGGTGCAACGTCTATTTCCGCAATTTTAACATCAAAATTCTTGCCTACATTAACACCCTGCAACCAGAGCATCATGTCGGAGTCAGCCAGGCTAAACCAGAACTCGTTTTCGGATAGGCGGAGTAAGACAGGGTCGTTCAGAACCCCTCCACTTTCATTGCAAAGTATCACGTACTTTGCGTGCATCGGTTCGATACGGGTGGCATCGCGGGTTATCACATAATTAACAAAGGCTTCGGCATCTGGACCAATCACCTGGATCTGGCGTTCGACAGCGACGTTCCACATGGTTACGTGATTTACAATTGCGTCGTATTCAACCATAGCGCCCCCATCCTCAGGCCTCACGTAGCCTCGCGGATGGTAAACACGGTTGTAAACTGTCGCACGCCAGCACCCCGCCTCATGTGATAAATGCCAATAGGGAGATTTGCGAACACGTGTTGAGATGAGCATTTCGACAGGCGTACGTCCGCTTTGCCGCAAATTAATAGGAACTTGACGATCGCTTTGATCGACTGTGGTTGCCTGCTTGATCATTTGATTCTAACTCCCCTGATCGAGTATATTAATTGGTTAAATTTATTATAGTAAAGTTTGCAACTAATGCAGAATTTGCAATCGTTTTACATTTTGGCGAAAGGATTTACTACAGAAGTGTAATTTCGACAAGTAAAACACACATAAGTTAAGCCGATTCGTCTGAATTATTTTTAGGATGAATTTGGTGAGAAAGACCTTGCTTAAACTGGCGTTTCCGAAAGTATGTTATATACTCAAATTTGGGACCTTAATCGGCCTTGGAAATCCATGGATTGCAACATAATCATTTAAAGCATGATCCTCTGTTTTCGGTATCTACTGTAGAACTAAGGAACTTGGAGATGGTGAGGTAAGATTGGCCTTGAGATCG